>Ga0256833_1003703_pt1 | contig 10400 bp, 12 predicted proteins | sample 356284metaG_FD_190535 | JGI IMG/M metagenome (GOLD analysis project Ga0256833, IMG submission 190535) | Hydrothermal vent microbial communities from Mid Atlantic Ridge, Atlantic Ocean - 356-284 | ecosystem: Environmental > Aquatic > Marine > Hydrothermal vents | place: Atlantic Ocean: Mid...
TAGTCTATATCAATGGAGGCGGGAGATTTCCTGTTCTTAATGGTAGGGAAACCTTTACTCTTGTTAATGCACAGGGAGACACAATTGATGGTCCTACGTACACTTTCCAGCGTGGATACGACTACCAAAGGACTGATTTTTCAAGCAATGGGAGTAACTCATCAAGCTGGAATATTCTTGATTGGCATGAAGCAAATCCGGGTACAGTTTTATCCCAGGGAGGTAGTTTCATAGGTATTTCAGAGATAGCTGATGCCGATACAAGTGGTGGCTACATTTATGAGTTCATTGAGATTTTTTATGGCAATAGATCAGTTAGTATTTCTGAATCCCCTAAATCCGCTTCTTTCCCAGGGATTAAGTCTAACATATTAAGGAAGACTCTGTTGATGCGGTATCCCGTAAAGGATGTAAAAATTTATAACATCTACGGTCGAGAAGTTCTGAGATTTACAGGCTATGGTCGAACTTTTGACGTATCCGGGCTACCTGATGGTGTATACCTGATGATGATCGATGGTAAAAAACCAATAAAATTCATCAAATATTGATTTAACTATCGGTAACAATTAAAATTTAGGCACTTCCACGGAGATTTTTTCCATGATGCGAGGAGATATTAAGTTATTATCAGGGAACGTTTCAAATTATTTGAAAGAAGAAATCGCGAAGTTTCTCGACATTAGACCCACGGAGCTTGAGGTCTCGCGTTTTAACGACGGCGAGATCAAGGTGCAGATCAAGGAAAACATTCGCGGTCATGACATTTTTATCATCCAATCCACAATACCACCGGCCGATAATTTGATGGAGCTTTTACTTCTGATAGATGCAGCAAAAAGGGCTTCAGCAGCGAGAATTACAGCAGTTATTCCGTATTTCGGATATGCGAGACAGGACAGAAAGGATCAGCCAAGAGTACCTATTTCAGCAAAGCTCGTAGCAAATTTAATTGAAAGAGCCGGAGCCAACAGGGTCTTAACCATTGATTTACATTCAGAGCAGATACAAGGTTTTTTTGATGTCCCGGTTGACAATATTTTTCCCACACCTGTTTTCAGGAGATACATAACCCAGCTGTCTTCAGAAACTCACATTGTGGTATCTCCTGACGTAGGAGGTGTTAAAAGGGCAAGGGCTATTGCGAAGAAACTTGGGAATCTACCCCTTGCTTTGATTGATAAGAGGAGACCGGCGCCAAACGTTGCCGAGGTGGTTCACATCATCGGTGACGTAAAAGGCAAGAGGGTCGTCCTTGTTGACGACATTATTGACACAGGGAACACACTTGCAAAAGCGGCTGTGGCGCTTAAAGATAAAGGAGCCATAGATATCTGTGCTATTGCAACTCATGGAGTTTTTTCAAAGGGGGCAAAAGAAATAATTGATAATAGCCCCATTGAGAGAGTTTGGGTCACAAATACTTTACCGAGAAGGGATAACTGGCCAGAAAAAACAGTATCCCTATCTATCGGCGAATTACTTGCTGATGTTATTTTGAGAATCCATGAGGAAAGATCTGTAAGCCAAGTATTCATCTAATAGGGAGGTAGAAGGAAAATGGCAAGAGTATTGAATGTGGAAAAGCGGGAAGAGTTCGGCACTTCCAAAGTTAAAAAACTGAGACGGAGTGGATATATTCCCGGTGTCATATACGGACACGCTGGTGAAAACTATCCTGTAAAAATTAACATTAAGGACTTTGAACACTTCCTCTCAGAGATTCACGGTGAAACGCAGCTTATCACCATAAAGCTCGACGGCGAAGAAAAGCAGGTATTCATCAAAGAGATTCAGAGGGATCCACTCTATGGTAAACCAATTCACGTTGATTTCCAGATCGCGTATGCTGGAGAAAAGATTGAGCTCACTGTACCGGTCATACTCAAGGGCGAGGCAAAGGGAGAAAAGCTCGGTGGACTTGTTGAGCAGATTACAAGAGAACTGACGATCTATGTGGTACCCAGTAAGTCCATACCACACATTGAAGTTGATATAACTGACCTTGGAATCGGAGATTCTATCCATGTGAAAGATCTCGGTCTCGATCCGGACATCGAGATTTTAGAACCACCAGATACACCGATAGTTACAGTCCTGGCACCCAAGAAGGGAGTGGTGGAAGAGGAGGCAGCCGAAGAGGAAGTTGGTGAAGAGGCTGCCGCTGAAGAAGAGGAAAAAACGGAGTAATTGGATAAACTCTATATTGTTGGACTCGGCAATCCAGGCAGAGAATACGTTTATACGAGGCACAATACAGGGTGGTTGTTCCTGGATTTCTTTGCATATCGAGAGGATATAAAATTTGAACCGGGAAAGGGTGACTTTTACTTTGGATATAATGAAAATTACGTACTGGTTAAACCTACGACTTTCATGAACCTGTCTGGAATTGCGGTTAAACAGATCGTTGATCAGTTTGACATTGATGATTTCAATTCACTCATCATCGTTTTGGATGATGCGGATCTGTCTTTTGGTAAGTTGAGGTTGAAGATGAAAGGTTCGGCGGGTACGCACAATGGCCTTGCATCGGTTATAATGGAGCTCGGCACGGAGGAGATTCCAAGACTCCGTATAGGAATAGGCAAACCCGTTGGAGTACCACTGAGGGATTACGTTCTCTCTGAATTTTCTGATGAAGAAATTTACAGGTTGAGAACCGAGACCTTTCCCATTGGATACAGGGGAATAAAAATTTACAGGGAAGAGTCTCCGCTGAAGGCCATGAATTTTATAAACTCCTGGCAACCAGGAGAGGAAATTGAATAGGTATTGAAAATATTCGGCAAAATGTTATTAATGAAAAAGATTAAAAACAACAGGGAGGTATAGAAATGGGTCCATTCTGGATAGCGGTTGTGGCAAGTGTAATATCAATACTTTTTGCCTTCTATATGGCAAAGCTTGTCACATCAAAGGATGCTGGCACAGAGACCATGCGCCAGATTATGGGTTACATTCAGGAAGGCGCAATGGCTTTTCTGGGAAGGGAATATAAGACTATCAGTATTTTTATCATCGTTGTTATCATCCTTCTCATTATCGGTCTCAGTGCCCAGCTTGGATTTGGAATGGCAATCGCCACTGCTATTGCCTATCTTGTAGGTGCAAGCCTTTCACTTACAGCCGGTTACTTCGGTATGAAAATAGCCACAAGTTCAAACGCAAGGACTGCCGCCGCGGCCAAGGACAGAGGATTTACTGAAGCACTCGCCGTTGCCTTTTACGGTGGAACCGTTATGGGAATGTCTGTCGCAGGTCTTGGCTTGCTCGGACTATCAGTTCTCTACATCGTCTTTGTCGCAATCTTCAAAACCCATTCTGCCGCTGCTACGGTGCTCGCAGGTTTCTCAATGGGTGCATCAAGTGTCGCCCTGTTCGCAAGAGTTGGTGGAGGAATATACACGAAGGCCGCTGATGTCGGTGGTGACCTCGTGGGTAAAGTCGAAGCTGGAATACCTGAGGATGACCCTCGTAACCCGGCCGTTATTGCCGACAATGTGGGAGACAACGTCGGTGATGTAGCAGGAATGGGAGCTGACCTCTATGAATCCTACGTTGGGTCTATACTCTCCGCTGTTGTTATCGCTGCCGCTTTAAACAAACCGAGTGGTGTATATTTAGCATTCATACTTGCGGCAATTGGAATCATTGCCTCAATTTTTGGGGTTTACTTCATCAGAGGAGCAAAATCAGATCCTCAGGGTGCACTTTTGAAAACGACCGTATTCGCCGGTATTTTCTTTGCTATCGGAGCCTTTATCGCTATTAAATACATCATGGGCGGAATCGTCCTTTTCTGGGCTGTTCTCTTTGGTCTTGTTTCAGGTATTCTCATTGGATACGTCGCAAAGTACTACTCAACGGGTAAGAGAATCGAAGATATTGCCGAGGCCTCTGAAACCGGTGTTGCGACAAACATTATCGCAGGTCTTGCAACAGGAATGATGAGTACGGTTGTACCCCTCATCGCAATCGCCATATCCATTTATGTTGCATTCTATGTTGGGAATGCGGCTGGACTTTCAGGTTTCTACGGTGTGGCTCTTGCCGGAATTGGAATGCTTTCAATCACAGGAATTACGGTCTCGGTTGACGCTTACGGACCTGTCGCAGATAATGCGGGTGGAATCGCTGAAATGGCCCATCTGCCAGAGTCAGTCAGGGCCATCACAGATGAGCTTGATGCAGCCGGAAACACAACCGCAGCTATCGGGAAAGGATTCGCCATTGGCTCTGCTGCTCTTACAGCTCTCGCTCTCTTTGCAGCATTCTCACAGAATGCCCAGCACGTTCTCCACATCTCGAGGTTCGTACTTGACATCCTTGATGCCCGTGTAATTACAGGAATCTTCATTGGTGCAGTTATCCCATTCTACTTTTCAGCAGCTGTTATGAAAGCTGTTGGAAGAACCGCCCAGTATGTGGTTGAAGAGGTTCGCCGTCAGTGGAAAGAGATTCCGGGACTCCTTGAAGGAAAAGAGGGAGTCAAGGCTGATTACGCAAGGATCGTTGATATTACAACCGGTGGCGCTCTGAAGGAAATGATCGTACCAGGCGTTGTTGCATTCTTCACTCCACTAATAGTTGGATTCATCCTCGGACTCGAATCACTCGGTGGTTTCCTTGCTGGCTCACTTGCCGTAGGTGTACCCCTCGCAATTTTCATGGCAAATGCTGGTGCTGCATGGGATAACGCAAAGAAATGGATTGAAGCTGGAAATAGAGGAGGAAAGGGTTCAAATGCACATAAGGCCTCGGTAGAAGGAGACACCGTGGGTGATCCGTTCAAGGATACAGCTGGTCCATCACTCAACATCTTGCTCAAGCTGATGGCAATAGTGTCACTGGTCTTTGCACCGTTTATTGTTTGGTTAAGAGGAATAGTATTTTAGGATGGGAAAGTGGGGGCGGCGGCCTGCGGCCGCCGCCCCATTTAAACTTGAAATTTATCTACACTTAAAATAATATTAGAACCTGCTTTTTGATAGATCAGAAGACGCCTCTCATTGATGAAGGCGTCCCTGATTTAAACTAAATAATCAGGTCCAAAGGAGGTAAAATGAAAAGAAGAATGTACGAAATGATGGTCATAATTGACCCGGATATACCAGATGAGGAGATCGGTAACACCATCAACACCCTAAAAAACATAATTGAGGAAAATGGTGGTGAACTTGAGAAAATCGATGAATGGGGTAAAAGACAACTCGCCTACCCAATAAAAAAGAAAAATGAGGGCTATTACGCCGTATATTACTTCACCGGCGAGCCCTCCCTACCAGATGCCCTTCGTAAAGAATTCAAATTTAACAACAACATTATGAGGGGCATGATCATAAAGCGGGGTGATGTTAAATAATGGCTGATATAAAAGTCCCAAGTATCAATCTTGTAATCCTATCGGGGCGTCTAACAGCCCCACCAGAGCTAAGATATACACCGAGCGGTAGGGCCGTCTGCAAATTCGGACTCGCCGTCTCGAGAAACTTCAAAAACCAGGCTGGTGAATGGCAGGAAGACACTCTGTTCATCAATGTGACCACCTGGGGCCAACTTGCAGAAAGAGTGAACGATAAATTGACAAAAGGAAGCCCAGTGGTAGTTGAGGGGAGATTACAGTCGAGAACATGGGAAGATAGTATGGGAAACAAGAGAAAGACTATCGAGGTTATAGCAAGATCAGTACAGATGTTAGAAAAATTGGGGGCAACAGAAGAAACTTACGAGCCAATCGTGGATGAGGTTCCGCCAGAGACCTCACCCAACGAAGATGATTTACCCTTTTAAAGGAGGTGCAAATAATGGCCAAAAACAAAATTAGAAAAAATTCTTGTGAGTTTTGTCGAGAAGGAATTAAAGAGATCGATTACAAGGATGTTGAAAGATTGAGGAAATACCTGACAGCGAGAGGAAAAATTCTCTCCCGCAGGACAACGGGAACGTGCGCTTATCACCAGAGACAGCTTTCACGTGCCATAAAGAGGGCAAGGATTATGGCACTCCTCCCATTTGTTGAAGCCTACTACATCTAAACGGAGTGAAAAGATGAAAGTAATCTTAAAAGAAGATATCGAGAGAGTCGGGAAAAGAGGGGAAATTGTTAATGTATCTGATGGATATGCCAGAAATTATCTAATTCCAAAGAAACTGGCTGTTCCGGCAACCCCGTCCAATCTCAAAGCGTTCCAGAACGAGGAAAAGCTGCGTAAGATGAAAGCTGATCGAGAAAAAACCAAGGCGGAAAAACTCGCAAATAAGATCAAGAATATTTCTATCACAATTGCGGTAAAAACGGGGGAAGATGATAAACTCTTTGGTGCGGTTAGCTCTGTAGATATTCTCTCGGCACTGAAGGAGAAAGGCATCGAACTGCAGAAAGGCATGATCCGTATGGAAGAGTCCATAAGGTCACTCGGGACACATTACGTTCCCATCAAACTTCATCCTGAGGTCGAAGCAAAACTAAAGGTTGAAGTCGTTAAAAAATAGGAGGTTTTAGCATGGCACTCGAAAAAGAAGACAAACAAAAAATTATTAAAGAGTGGCAGAGGTTCGAGGGAGACACAGGTTCTCCTGAGGTCCAGATTGCCATATTAACAGAAAGAATTAAGCAGATTACCGAGCATTTGAAGGTCCACAAGAAAGATGTCCACTCGAGGTACGGATTGATCAAGCTTGTTGGTAAAAGAAAGAGACTTTTGAGATACCTGAAGAAAGAAGATTTTGTGAAGTATCAGGAAGTCATTAAAAAACTGGGAATAAGAGGCTAATATGGAGAAGATTGTTGAAACTGAGATAGGAGGGCGGAAATTAGAGATTCGAACGGGAAAGGTTGCAAGACAGGCGGACGCCGCAGTTCTTGTGCAATACGGTGACACAGTTGTCCTCGTTACCGCTGTTTCCAAGCCTTCAGAAGAAAAGAGGGACTTTTTACCGCTACTTGTAGAGTACAGAGAGCAGTCATACGCAGCAGGAAAGATTCCGGGTGGTTATTTTAAAAGAGAAGGGAAACCCCGGGAACGGGAAATTCTCTACTCACGGGCAATAGACCGCTCACTTCGTCCCAGATTTCCCAAGGGGATGATGGACGAAGTAGAAATCATTGCATACCTGCTTTCCTACGACATGGAGAACGAGGGGCATCTTCTCGGCATTATTGGTGCGAGTGCTGCCCTAAGTATTTCACCAATACCTTTTGAGGGGCCAATTGGAGCCGTTCGAGTTGGGTATATTAACGATGAATTTGTCATAAATCCCACGAATTCACAGATTTCGGAGAGCCTCTTTGATCTTCTCCTCGTTGGTGCCGGTGATGAGGTTCACATGATAGAATTTGAGGGTAAAGAGGTAGAGGAGAATTTGCTTCTCGATGCCATAAAGTTTGCCCAGTCGTACATCAACCAGGTCATTAATCTTCAGGAAGACTTAAAAACACTCGTCCCTGTGGAGAAAAGAGAGCCAACGGTGTTACCCATACCCGAGGAGCTAAAAGAAAAAATCCGGTCCCAGTTCGGTGACATGATTCGAGATGCGATGCATATTGCACAGAAGAAAACTCGCCAGGAAACACTTTCGGCCATTCACAAACAGGTACACGAAGCCCTCGCGGAGGAGTACCCAGAAAGCAAGGTAGAGATTGAGAGTGCACTTTACGAGATTGAACGTGATGCAATGAGGAAAATGGTTTTAGAGGAAGGCGTAAGAATAGATGGACGGAAATTTGATGAAATAAGACCACTCTCCGCGGAGATTGGAATCCTGCCGCGCACCCATGGCTCAGCACTTTTTAGAAGAGGAGAAACCCAGGCGCTGGTCGTCACAACCCTCGGCACATCAGAAGATGTTCAGAGGCTTTCTGAACTTGACCCTGAGGAAGAAAAAAGATTTATGCTTCACTATAATTTCCCACCCTTCTCGGTTGGAGAAATCAAGCCCCTTAGAGGCCCGGGAAGGAGAGAAATCGGACACGGTGCACTTGCAGAGAAGGCTGTAGCAAATCTCATCCCGTCAGAGGACGAATTTCCTTATACTATTCGTGTCGTTTCCGATGTCCTTGAATCAAATGGGTCAACTTCAATGGCAACTGTTTGTGGGGCCTCTCTTTCGCTAATGGACGCTGGAGTTCCTCTGAAAACATCTGTTGCTGGAATTTCCATTGGACTGGTTAAAGAGGGTGAAAAGTTTGAGCTCCTAACCGATATAATGGGGGCTGAGGACCATTACGGTGATATGGACTTTAAAGTTGCAGGCACCAGAAACGGGATTACAGCCATCCAGCTTGATCTGAAGATTAAGGGAATTGGACTTGACATCATTCGGGAAACCTTTGAAAGGGCAAAGAAGGCAAGATATTTCATTCTCGATGTGATGGATGCTACTATCAGCTCACCTCGAAAAGAGCTATCAAAATATGCTCCCAAAGTAGCGGCAATCTGGATTCCAAGAGAGAAGATTGGTGAGGTTATTGGACCTGGTGGACGTACAATCCGGAAGATTCAGGAAGATACCGATACAAGAATAGAAATTGAAGATACAACGGGTAAAGTCCTGATATCTGGCCAGAGTGCAGAAGGCGTAGAAGAAGCAAAAAAGCGTATTAGCGAGCTTGTCCAGGAAGTGGAAGTCGGAACAGTATATCTTGGCAAGGTTACAAGAATCGCACCCTTTGGTGCATTTGTTGAGATTTTACCCGGGAAAGAGGGCCTCGTTCATATCTCTGAACTTGCAAATACCAGAGTGAAGAAGGTTGAAGATATTCTGAAAGTTGGTGACAAGGTCCTTGTTAAGGTCATCGATATAGACGAACTTGGAAGAATAAAGCTATCAAGAAAGGCCGCCCTCCAGGGTGGTGTTAAAAAGATTAAAAAGGATTGATTGGATGTGCCCTGGAGATATCCCATTTTTGATCTCGATTACGGCGAAGAAGAGCGACGGGCTGTAATCGAGGTCATTCAATCTGGCTGGATAACCCAGGGCCCCAAAACCCTTGAATACGAAGAAAAACTTGCCAGTTGCTTTGGTGTAAAATACGCACTTGCCACAAGCTCAGGCACAACTGCCCTCCACCTTGCCTATTTGGCAGCCGGGATTCACCCTGGAATGAAAGTAATAGTGCCTTCCCTCACATTTGTTGCTACTGTAACTCCCCTGCTCTGGATAGGAGCCCGGCCCCTCTTTGCCGACATACATTCTTTAAAATATCCCAACATATCACCCGAAAGTGTAGAAAAACTTGCCCCTGAGGCCGATGCCATTGTATTTGTCCACTATGCTGGATTTCCAGATTTCATCCAGGATATTCTTGAAATTGCAAGAAAGTACAATCTCATTTTGATAGAGGATGCTTCACATGCCATTGGAACAAAAATTAATGGCAAATTTGCAGGAACCTTTGGACAGGTATCCGCTTTTTCCACATTCTCAAATAAAAATCTATCCACAGGTGAGGGAGGATTCATTCTGACAAATGACAAAAAAATTTTTAAGAAGGCAAAACTGCTCAGGTCACACGGTATGACAACCACAAGTTACTCGAAGTTTAGCGGAAATCATCCACTTTATGACGTTGTGGAAATAGGATTTAACTACCGAATAACTGAAATCCATGCTGCTCTGGGTATTGTGCAGCTCGAAAAGCTCGAACAAAAGAACGAGAAGAGACAGGAGCTTGTGAAAAAATATAGGAATAAACTTAAAGACTTGGAAGGATTAATAATTCCATTTGAGAATTTCGGAAACTCTGCAAATTACATTTTCCCGGTCGTTATGCCCGAAACAACAGACCGTGAGAAAGTAATTGATAAGATGGCTGAAGCGGGGATTCAAACGTCAATTCATTATCCACCAATTCACAAATTCACTGCCTTTCTCAGGCTCTTTGGTGACATTGAGCTCCCCATCACCGAGGAGTATGCCCGCCGAACCCTCACCCTCCCACTTTATCCATCCTTAAATCCGCAGGATATTGCATACATCACAGATGCCTTTAAAAGGAGTATCCATTAGTTAATTCCATAAATTGGGATAACGAGGACGTGAGTATATATCCAAATAGTAGCCATTTTCAAGTTCTTCAATACCAATGATATGGAGAAATCCTCAATCCCAGTGGAGCGGGTCAAGGAGGGTGCTGACACTTTAACTATTCCCCATATCTTCTTTGGAAAAGTCTTCATCATCAACTAAATTGCGGATAATCATGAGGATTTAGCATCTCCTTTGATTCTCCCCTACAACATTTGTTTTTTCAAAAAAGTCCCTTTTGGCAAAAGAGGGATTTCTCACATCAAAAAGTCCCCCTTGGTGAAAGGGGAATTGTGTTCTTACAATGTCCCCCTCTGACAAAAAGGGGAATGCGGGGCTGACATTACCCACGAATTTAATTTTCACACGAT
>Ga0256833_1003704_pt1 | contig 10398 bp, 8 predicted proteins | sample 356284metaG_FD_190535 | JGI IMG/M metagenome (GOLD analysis project Ga0256833, IMG submission 190535) | Hydrothermal vent microbial communities from Mid Atlantic Ridge, Atlantic Ocean - 356-284 | ecosystem: Environmental > Aquatic > Marine > Hydrothermal vents | place: Atlantic Ocean: Mid...
GGTTTCAATGGCTTCGCCATTCAACCACTCCCCAGTCCTCATCGTGGCTGGTCCTTTTGCCCTTCAGTGATACAACCCCAAAGGCGTCCCATATTGGGTCTTTTGAAATCTCTTCCTCGGTTAAATTTGCATTTTTTCGCAGGTACTCCTCTATTGCATCCCGCAGGATTTCCTTTATGGGCCTTTTTTCCCTTAGGGAGAGGGCTTTGAGCATTGAGTAAAGACTTTCATCTATCTCGGTCTGAACATGCTTCGTTGATGACATGAAATCACCATAAAGATGAAATGTTGAAGGACATTTAAACCTTCCTAACCCACAGCGCCCCGGCCATACCGAAGTAGGTCGGACAGGCGTAGGCCGAATCTTTAAGCTTGAATTCAGCCTTCCTCATGGCCCCGAGCATTATGAGCATTTGCCAATAGCTGTCAACCAAGGCATTCCTCACGAGCCCCTCGGGGATTTTTAATAGCTCTTCAAGGCGGTTCTCGTTAATCAGCTCCATGATGAGCCTGTCGTAGGTTTCGCTCTCCTCTCTCAACCCGTACGGCCCGTTTTTATCGTGAGCATGTCCGTGATCTGCGCTTATTATCAGAGCTATCCTTCTCTCGTCACTCTCAATGACATCACCGAGGACTTCTCCAAATTTGACGAGTGCCCCCCTTGGAACCCCGCGTGAGGGCGTTATAAGAACCAGCGGCTTCTTGTCCAAAAAGTTCAGCGGAATCAGCTCGCCCCAGCTCAACGGCCATCTCGAATACTCTCCCCTCAGCGAGGCGAAGTTCAAATCGACAACCGGCATTCCCACCTCTTTCTCGGCCTTGTAGATTTTCTCGGCCAGTTCGCGGTCGGTCTTCCACTCGCCAGGCAGTTCCTTTCCTTCAAATGGTAACCACGAGACGAGGTTTTCGGCGAGAACAACGCCAAGATGGTCACTCATGCGGGCGTTGTGCGGGCTTATCAGGACGTAGGCGTTGGTTTCTTTGAACTCCTCGCCGATTTTCCTTAGAACATCCGCGAGTCTTCTCGTCTCTTCATCTGGGGGATCCAAAACGGGGTTCCCATGGGGCATCAGGCCAACTCCTGTGAACATGGCACCACCGTGAGAAGTTGGGTCAGGGGGTTTTATATTTGACCATTTTGGGAGTGTTCAAAAAGAGGGATAGATTCGTGGAGAAATGGAAAGGAGAGGTTTCACACACCCATTCTCCCGAGGGCGTAGCGGAGTATACCCCCCGCTTTCAGGTACTCGATTTCCGCGGGGGTTTTAATTTCTGCCCGCACCTGAAATTCAATGCACTCGTCGCCTCTCTTTGCACGCACTGTGAGCGTTTTCCCGGGCCTTAGGTCCCCGATTTCGATCTCAAAGACCTCGTCTCCCCTTATCCTTTCCCTATCCTCTGGGTTCACGAAGGTTAGGGGCAGAATCCCCATGCCAACGAGGTTGCTCCTGTGAATCCTTTCAAAGCTCTCTGCTATGACAGCCTTCACTCCGAGCAGAGCCGGCCCCTTTGCCGCCCAATCCCTGCTACTCCCCACTCCATACTGTTTGCCGGCTATTATGAGGAGAGGCGTTCCCTCTTTTTTGTACCGTATTGCCGCGTCGTAGACGCTCATCTCCTCCCCCGTGGGCCAATAGGTGGTTCTGAAGCGGGCGAAGGTCCCACGCATCATGACCTCGTGGTTGCCCCGTCTCGCACCGTAGGTGTGGAGGTTCTCAACACCGAGCGAGCGGAGGTATCTTCCCGCGGGGCTTTCAGGAGCTATGGCGTTGGCGGGGCTTATGTCGTCGGTACTGACCCTGTCCCCGAGCATTATCAATACCCTCGCACCTTTAATGTGCTCTCCGAGGGGTTCAATCTCAAAAAAGGGGGGCTTCCTTATGTAGGTGGAGTTCCCCCAGGAGTAGAGGTCTCCCCGGGGAGCTTCGATGGACTCCCAAAGGGGGCTCTCGTAGAGGTTTGAGTACTTTTCCCTGAAGAGGCCCCCATCAATCCTGTGAAGTAGCGGGAATACCTCTTCCCTGGAAGGCATGATGTCCCGAAGGTAGACGGGCCTCCCGTTTGGGTCGAGTGCAAGCGGTTCGGATGGGTTGAAGAGCCTCCCCGCTATGGCAAAGGCCACCACCAAGGGGGGGCTTGCGAGGTACGTGTGTTCTATAAGCGGATTAACACGTCTTTTGAAGTTTCGGTTGCTGCTTATGACCGCGACTCCCTTTACGCCGGCCATTATCGCCTCCTCGGCCTCCCTCGTGAGCGGCCCGCTGTTTCCGATACACGCCGCACAGGCGAAGCCGTTTACGTGGAAGTTCAGGGCTTCGAGGTAGGGTAGCAGACCGAGCCTTTTTAGGTATTCGACGGTCACCCTGCTTCCCGGTGTGAAGCTCGTCTTAACCCATGGCTTAACCCTCAGCCCGAGTTCAACCGCCTTCTTCGCCACCAGGGCCGCTGATATGAGGTTGTAGGGGTTGCTCGTGTTGGTGCAACTCGCTATCGCAGCGAGGGCCACAAAACCGTCCGGGAGCTCGAAATTCTCGCCGTTCCTTCCAACCCTGAGGCTCTTTTCCTTCTCAAACCTGAGCTCACGAAGTGGGATCCTGTCCTCTGGATGATCGGGTCCGGCAACGGAAGGTTCGACCTTGGAGAGGTCTATTCTTACAATGCGATCGTAGGTGGGTTCCTCCTCCCGGAAGAGGAGGTTGGCCTGGGCGTAGTCCCTCACCAGTCTGGCCCTTTCTTTTCCCCTCGTCAGCTCTATGAAGTTGATGGTCTCACCGTCTATGGGGAAGTATCCTACTGTCGCACCGTTCTCTGGGGTCATGTTCGATATGACTGCCCTGTCAAAGGCATTCAAAGCCTCAACGTTGCCTGTGTATTCCAGGAACTTTCCCACAACGTTTTTTTTCCTTAGTTTTTCGGTTATAGCAAGCACTACATCGGTTGGGGTTATCTCCGGCGAGGGCTCCCCTTCAAGTTTAACCCCAACGACCTCTGGAACCGGCATGTGATAGGGCTCCCCGAGGAGCGCTGCTTCCGCCTCTATGCCGCCTACTCCCCAGCCGAGAACCCCTATTCCGTTGACCATCGGCGTGTGACTGTCAGTTCCGAGAACGGTGTCTGGGTATGCCAGGCCGTTCTCGAGGAACACCACTCGAGCGAGGTGTTCGGTGTTTATCTGGTGAATTATACCCTTTCCGGGAGGGATTACTCTGAAATTCTTGAACGCTCTTCCAGCCCATTTCAAGAGGGAATAACGTTCCCTGTTTGCCTTTATCTCCTCCCTCATATTCTCTCCAAGAGAGTATTCTGTCCCGTGATAGAGGACGATGAGGGAGTGGTCAATGACGAGTTCCACTGGTATTCTTGGATTCACCTTTGTGGGGTTCCCTCTTTCCTTCACGTAATCCCTCATGGCGGCGAGGTCAACGACTGCGGGAACTCCCGTGTAGTCCTGCATTATAATGCGGGAGGGGTAGAATGGAATCTCCCCCCTTCCTTCAAAGAGGTTGGGTATGAGGCTCTCGTTTCCTTTTCTGAGGAGGTTTTCCGCGAGAATTCTTAAACTGTACGGTAGTCCCTGGATGTCGTAGCCTTCCATTTCGAGTTTTTTTAGGCTGTAGAACTTGAAAGAGCCGTTGTCTTCAATGTACATTCTCCATCTCCTCCATAACGGCCCTACCGAACCCCTCCGTCGATAGGTTTCCTCCGAGGTCGAGGGTTTTCCTCCCCGAGGTTATGGCTCTCTTGATGGCCTCTCGGATCAACATGGCGGCCTTCTTCCATCCAATGTACTCAAGCAGAAGGGCACCGCTAAGGATCGCCGCTGAGGGGTTTGCAATTCCCTTTCCTGCTATATCTGGGGCCGTTCCGTGGACTGGTTCGGCCAGTGCAACCTCGTCTCCAAGGTTAAGTCCAGCCGCCATTCCAACTCCTCCAACGAGGGCCGCAGCGGCGTCACTTATGTAATCGCCGTTCAGGTTGGGGGTAACTATGACATCGTATTCTCCCGGCCGGAGGATTATCTGCTGAAACATGTTGTCCGCTATCCTGTCGTCAACGAGTATTCTGCCGGGTCTTCTCTCTCCTATGCTCACGTATTCTCCGAACTCTTCCCTTGCCACCTGGTAGGCCCATTCCCTAAAGGCTCCCTCCGTGAATTTCATTATGTTGCCCTTGTGCATTATTGTTACCCTCTTCCTCCCCTTCTCAACGGCCCATTGGATGGCTCTTCTCATTATCCTTTTGCTTCCGAACTCGGAGATAGGTTTAACCCCTATACCCGCGTCTTCCCTTACCTCGATTCCGAACTCCTCGAGGAGGAAGTTTCTGAACTTCTTGGCTTCCTCTGTTCCTGCCCTCCACTCTATTCCGGCGTACACGTCTTCTGTGTTTTCCCTGAAGATTATGAAGTCTACTTCCTCTGCCCGGGAGAATGGCGTTGGCGCCCCGTAGTACTGGACTGGTCTGACGTTTGCATATAGGTCGAGGGCCGTCCTAAGGGTCACGTTTAGGCTTCTATGGCCGCTTCCCACTGGGGTTTCAAGGGGGCCTTTTAGGGCAGCCTTCAGCTCCCTTATGCCTTCTATGGTCTCCTTCGGAAGGAGGGTGCCTTTTTCACGTAGCGCCTTTTTCCCTGCCAGCAGTTCCACCCATACTACGCTCCTGTCCTCGTATGCCTTTTCCACGGCCCTGTTCACGACTTCTTTTGCAACACCCATGACCTCTGGCCCAATTCCGTCTCCCTCTATAATGCCCAATGCGACCTCTTTGGGAGCTCTAACCCTTCCATTCTTTGTTTCTATTGGATCTCCCTTCCACTCCATTTTATCACTCCCTCTCCTCTATGGGCACGTATCTCTTCCCTATCTCGCCAACGTACTTCAACCTGGGCCTTATCAGCCGGTTATGGGTTAAATACTCGGCCAAGTGGGCGGTCCAACCCGCTATTCGACCCATCGCAAAAACGGTGGTATACAGCTCCGGGGGTATTCCAAGGGCATGGAACACTATCCCGGCCCAATAGTCGACGTTCACGTGCACCCCCTTCTCTGCGAGGTGGGTTTCTACGAGCTCCTCTATTCTCTCCGCTACTTCGAAAAGCCTCGGATTGCCGAGTTCCCTGGCGTAGTTCTTGAATATCCTCGCCCTTGGATCGTAGGTTTTGTAGACCCTGTGTCCGGCACCCATTATTCTCTTCCCCGAGCGCAATGTCTCCCAGAACCATTCTTCCGCTCTCTCTGGAGAGCCTACTTCGATGAACTGGTTAAGGGCCTCTTCCACGGCGCCACCGTGAAGCGGTCCTTTGAGGGCACCTATCCCTGCAACTACGGCTGAATAGTAGTCGCTTAGGGTTGAGCCGACCGTCATGACGGTAAACGCTGAGGCGTTTATCTCGTGCTCGGCGTAGAGTATCAGCGCAACGTCGAGGGATTTCTCCTCTCGTAACGTGGGTTCCTCACCTCTCAGCATGTACAGAAAATTGGCCGCGTGTCCGAGCTCCGTCTTGGGTTCAACGTAGTCTAAGCCGTTTTTCGTTCTCCAGAGGTTTGCGATGATCGTCGGCATCTTTGCCGTCACGCTTATTCCCTTCTGATACACGTCTCCCGTACTCAGGCTGGGCTCCCCGTCAAGGTTCCCGAGGTACGAGATAATGGTTCTCAGGGCTCCCATTGGGTGGACACTTTTTGGAAGTTTATCCATCAGCTCCAGCACTTCTCCTGGAAGGAAGCGGTTTTTAGCGAGGTTCTTCTTGAATTCCTCCAACTCCTTCTTCTTGGGTAGCCTTCCGTACCAGAGCAGGTACACCACTTCCTCATAGGAGCTCCTCTCCGGGAGTTCTTCCACGTCGTAACCCCTGTAGTACAGCTTTCCACCTTTTCCGTCTATGTAGCATATCGCAGAGGTGTCAACGTACACTCCTTCCATGCCACCTTCTCCAGTGCATCCCATCCTATCCCCCAAGGGGCCATCAAACTTCGAAGATATTTATATCACTATCGGTGTTATCTTTGTATAATGGACAGCTTTACTTTTGTTTTGAAAGTTTTGGCACTTGATTTATTGCTGAATATCAAAAAAAGTTGTCACAGAATTGTCTATTTTTCCGACACGAGTCCACCCCCTCTCTTTTCGATTGACGTTTTGTCCTTATCTCTCATCGTCAAAAGCCCGTGGTCTTCTCGACGAACCACTTATCCCCTTCCACAAATTTAGGGATTCCCTCTTCGTCATTATGTTTGTATCACTGGGAGTGAAATAAAAAATTTTGAAAAAATTCTTCAAAAATTGCCCCATAATTGTCAAAAATGATACAAAAATCCCCGAAATCTATAAAAATTTTCCGGAACATTGGTTTGAGCGGTCGGTTGGTGGAAGGTGAACGAGTGATGATAGGGCCTTATGTGAGGGACGACAAGGACTTTTCGGCATGCGGAGTGTTTGGAATAATGAACAGGTCCGGTGGCAGGTTTCGCGCGAGAAAAATAGTGAGGGCAATGGAAAACATGAGGGTCCGTGGGAACGGTCTCGGTGCAGGGTACGCTGTTTACGGCCTTTACAAGCAGTACAAAGAGTACTATGCCCTTCACATGATATTCGATGAGAAGAGCGTCAAGAGGAAGGTCGACGAGTTCCTTCAGAGGAATTTCGAGGTCGTCCACGAAGAGGCGATACCCACTGACGAGTCCGTTGGACTGCCAAACCCCCCCGTGTTCTGGCGTTACTTTGTGAGTCCTAAGAAAAAGGGGGGTGACAAGGCCCTAAGTGACGAGGACTACGTGATAAGCAAAGTCATGTACATAAACACCCGTCTTCGTGGGGTTTACGTTATATCCTCCGGAAGGAACATGGGCATCTTCAAGGGGGTTGGTTTTCCGGAGGATGTAGCCGAGTTCTTCATGCTCAATGAGTACAAGGGGTACATGTGGACGGCCCACACGAGGTTTCCCACCAACACCCCCGGATGGTGGGGGGGAGCCCATCCCTTCGGGATACTCGACTGGAGCGTGGTTCACAACGGGGAGATCAGCTCCTATGGGACTAACAAGCGTTATCTTGAGATGTTTGGCTACTATAGCACCCTCAAGACCGACACGGAGGTTTTAGCTTATATCTTCGACTTTCTCATGAGGAAGAGGGGTCTTCCCATCGAAGTCGTTGCCAGGATCCTTGCCCCCCCAACCTGGGAGGAGATAGACTCCATGGACGATCGCGAGAGGGCCTTTCACACCGCCCTAAGAATGACCTACGCTCCCCTCCTCGTTAACGGTCCTTGGGCAGTTATAGTCGCGAGAAACGGCATCATGTTCGGCCTTACCGACAGGATAAGGCTCCGCCCACTAACTACCGCAGAAAGGGGAGATTATTTCTTTATTTCCTCTGAGGAGGCTGCCATAAGGGCGGTTTCCCCGAACCTCGATCGAGTGTACACCCCATATGGTGGGGAGCCGGTAGTGGTCACCTTGGAAGAAAAAGCCCTCAAAAAGGTGCTGGGTGAGTGAAATGGTGTCTTACCTTCTACCAGAGTTTCAGGTAGTCCGGGATGACGAGCGTTGCACAAACTGTGGGGCGTGTGTTTTTCAGTGCCCATTTGGGGTTCATCAGTGGGATAGTGAGCACAACAGAATACTCATCGATTCGAGCAAGTGCGTGGGTTGTCAGCGTTGTGTGGTCTTCTGTCCGGAGGATGCCCTTATAGTGAAACCGTACGAGGGTTCGTACAGGCCCAATGCCTACTGGAGCAAGGGCGTTATAAGCGATGTAATTAGGCAAGCCGAGGGGGGCGGAGTTCTACTTACGGGCATGGGTAACGACAGGCCCCACAAGATATACTTTGACCATATCCTACTGAACGCCTCCCAAGTTACGAACCCCCCTATAGATCCTCTTAGGGAACCGATAGAACTGAGGACGTTCATCGGTTCAAAAACCGACAGACTTGAAGTGGATGTTGTGAGCATGGAGCTCAAGGGGGAGCTGCCACCGAATATCGCGATAGAGACTCCCATAATGTTCGCCGGAATGTCCTACGGGTCAATAAGCTACAACGCGTTTGTTGCGTTGGCTGAAGCCGCCAAGAAGTTCGGGACGATATTCAGCACCGGTGAGGGGGGCCTTCCTAAGGAGCTCAGGGAGAAATACGGGGCCAACGCAGTAGTTCAGGTAGCAAGCGGGCGTTTTGGGGTTGATTCTGAATACTTGAACTACGCAGCCGCCATAGAGATAAAAATCGGTCAGGGTGCGAAGCCGGGTATAGGCGGCCACTTGCCTGGAGAGAAGGTCACCCAGAGGATAGCCAGAACGAGGATGATTCCCGAAGGTACGGATGCTCTATCCCCGGCACCACACCATGACATATACTCCATAGAGGACCTTTCGACGCTGATTCATGCGATTAAAGAGGCCACGAACTATGAAAAGCCCGTTTTTGTTAAGGTTGCGGCGGTACACAACATAGCGGCCATAGCGAGTGGAATAGCAAGGGCTGGAGCAGATGCGATAGTCATAGACGGTTACCGCGGCGGAACCGGAGCGAGTCCAAAGATAATCCGAGATAACGTGGGTATCCCTATTGAACTGGCCCTCTCTGCTGTGGACACTCGCCTTCGGGAGGAGGGGATAAGGCACAGAGTTTCAATAATAGCGGCCGGTGGTATAAGGAACTCTGCCGATGTCGTTAAGGCAATAGCGCTGGGAGCGGACGCGGTTTATATCGGAACGGCGGCCCTGATTGCGATGGGTTGTACAATGTGTCAGATGTGTCACACCGGGAAATGCCCGTGGGGAATAGCCACGCAGGATCCGATGCTTGAAAGACGCCTCAGTCCTGCACTTGCCTCCAAAAGGCTTGTCAATCTCCTGAGGGCGTGGAGCATGGAAATTAAGGAAATGCTCGGTGCCATGGGTATAAACGCAATAGAGAGCTTGCGGGGAAACAGGGAACACCTGAGGGGCGTTGGGCTCGAAAGTTGGGAGCTTGAGGTTTTGGGAATAAAGGGAGCGGGGGAATGAGTTGTGATGAGGACACTCGACGTTGTTAATCCATACCTTGAGGAGGTTAGGACTCTCGAAGAACTCCTCGAAAGGGTGGACATTGAGGGGGAAAGCGCCGTCATCGATGCTAAGGGTCTCCAGCACAAGGAAATAAATGATCTAATGAGGGAGCTCGTTCACCGAGGTGTTAGGCGGGTAAGGCTGGTAAACGTGTTTGGACAGCGCTTCATTGGCACGAGGCTTTTCTTCAGGGAAGGTCTTCGGGTGGAGATCGAGATAGAGGGCTTTCCGGGAAACGACCTGGGAGCGTTCCTGAGCGGCCATAGGATTGTCGTGAGGGGCAACGCCCAGGATGGAGTTGGCAACACCATGGACGATGGAGAGATAGTTATACACGGCCGGGCCGGTGACGTCGTTGCCATGAGCATGAGGGGTGGGCGGGTTGTTGTGAGGGACTCCATAGGCTATCGTGGAGCCATTCACATGAAGGGGCTCGAGGGAAAAGAACCCCTGCTCATAGTTGGGGGTACCGCCCAGGACTTCCTCGGGGAGTACATGGCCGGTGGAAGGGTTGTCCTGTTGGGGATAGGTGTGGAGAGGCACAGGATGCGCTACGTTGGAACCGGAATGCACGGTGGGGCCATATACGTGGGCGGAACAATCCTTCCCCACCAGGTTGCCAAGGAAGCCACCTTTGGAAGCATGGACGAGGAGGATTGGAAGTTCTTGGAGAAAGTCGGTGCTCTCTATGCCAGGGAGTTCAATGTTGACGACGTTCTCGAAAGGGAGTTTGTCAAGATAGTTCCGAGGAGCAAAAGGCCCTATGGGAGCCTATACGTTGCGGGGAAGAATGAGAACCAGGGTAAAAAAATTAATTTCAGTCTCTGAGGCAATCCCAGATCCTCTCTATGGGGCAATCCTGCACCCTGCCCCATGATGCTCTCCCTCCCGTTTTCAACCCGGAACCGGTGAGCAGGATCACGACCTTTGAATCCTCTAATTCAAGCTTTTTCAGGGCAGCGACTCCGGTGGCGCTCGCCGGTTGGACAAAAAAGCCCTCTCTTGCCAGTTTTACCTGCGCTTTCGCTATCTCCTCGTCCGATACTTTTACGCAACGCCAGTTGAACTCTCGTAGTAGTTTAAGCACCGCATTCCCGCTTGGGGGATAGGGGTTAGCTATTGCCTTCGCTATTGTGTTAGGTCTTTTAAAGCGTTCTACCCGGCTTTTTCCCTTTTCGAACGCGCTGCATATGGGCGAGCAGCCCTCTGCCTGAACCGCTATCAGTTCGGGAGGTTCGTCGATTAACCCGTTTTTGTGGAGTTCTAAAAACCCCTTCGCTACTCCCCTGAACAATCCTCCAGAGCTTGTGGGGATTATAACCTGATCAGGGGTTAACTCCTCTGCTATCT
>Ga0256833_1003705_pt1 | contig 10396 bp, 5 predicted proteins | sample 356284metaG_FD_190535 | JGI IMG/M metagenome (GOLD analysis project Ga0256833, IMG submission 190535) | Hydrothermal vent microbial communities from Mid Atlantic Ridge, Atlantic Ocean - 356-284 | ecosystem: Environmental > Aquatic > Marine > Hydrothermal vents | place: Atlantic Ocean: Mid...
TGATGTCACTCCGATTAAAGAATCTATTTTTATTTTTTAACTGAAGTATATTATAGTGTTCTTTAATATTTTATTTTATTATACTTTTTGGCTTAAGTTAGTGCCATTCTCCACTGGGGTGTAAAGTTAATTAGATTGGCAATCTCTATGACCGTTTTATACATAAAGGTGTAGTTGATTATGTAGTATGGCATTGTGGATTTGATTTTGCTGTATTTAACTATGCTGATGTAATGATTGATATAGGAGTAGCTATTATTCTACTATTAAGTTATTTATCATATCGCAAAGAGAAAAATATAAAATCATAACACTTTATCAAATTGTAGCATAAAACCATCTCCTAAAGGGCAATGGTTTTCCTCTCTATTTCCTATACAAATCTCGTAGTTTTTTGGAAATATCTCGGTCTTCTTCTCCTACCATCATGGTGCGTATGGTCTGTTTTTCTTCTTCTGTATCTCCAAAACCTGCTTTTTCTAAGCTCTCTAAGGCTGCCAATCGGTTAGATTTAGGATTGATTTTTTGGCTGGTATAGGTTTGTAAAAAATCATGATAGTTTGTATTGGATTGAAAATCTTTTGCTACCGTACTGCTTCTTATAATTTGAGCTTGGATTTGGCTATTATGCTCATGATTAAATACATTTTGAAAATCTGATACCGTTAAATTACTTCTTTGGATACGGGCTAAAGCTTCAGCACTCTTTTGTAGATTTAAAGCGTTGGTTTGAGATAAAAAAATATTTTCTACACTCTGTAAAACTCTGTCTGAAGCACTCTGTTGCATATTTCCTGCTGCATCTAATGGTACTACTTTATTTTCTTCATTGTCGATGGCACTGCTAATGGCTGCAGTGATTTTCTCATACTGTTCTGGTACTCTATCGGCTCTATTTTTAGCCAAACTGCCAAGAATCATACCTGATGCCCGTTTGAGCATATCATTTGAAGAGGATAATCCATAATCAATAAGTTCATCTAATTTCTCTTCATCCATGGGAGCAGAGGTATTTTTAAGACCCATGATAGAGCGAAATCTCTCTTTTTCATTAAGGTTTTCATTTAAAAAAACATCAGCGAGAATATCGGTACTAATGCTACGGTTCATATAGCCCAGATTGGCAAAAATGACTTGACTCACTTTATCATCTAATGTATGGTTCTCAAGAAGAGAACTTAGATAAGTTAAGAAATCTATATTATTAGCAAACCACTCTTCAAGTTTTTCTCTATTATCAAGAAGTGCTTTTATCTCATTTTGTTTGCTTTCAAAATTTTTTGATGCTTCTGCTAAAGAGAGTGTTGAATCTGTTTTTATTTTTCTAAAGTCCCATGTTGAGATATCAGGTAACAGTTGTAAGAACCAATGGGTTTTTGGTAAATATTTTGAATTTTTACTAAGTAGAAAATATCTTTTATCATTCATGGTTGCTTTGGGTACAGACACTTCTATATGAATATTTTCATGAGCTTTCACTTGAAACCATAGTGAATTATTTGTATCAGGTACAATATCAATATTGGTATGTTCATAGTCTATATCATCTCTTACTTTCCCTTTGCTGTATTGATTGAGATAGGTGAGGTGATACCCTTGTGCTGTTATCGTTTGATTGGCTTCAACAGAGCCTAAACCATTGGTAAAATGGTAGATACCCTCTTTATTGGCAACAAACTGTAATATATCTACAATACCCATCAATCTATCTTTCACCTCTTTGTCTTTGGATGGGCTTTTTAAAGAGCTTATTTTAAATCCTTTATCTCCACTGTTCTCTATAACAAAAGGGGCATAGATTGAGTTTATATCAATATGCTTCTTATCTGTTGGTCTGTTTTCTAACCAACAGATATGGTAGGAGGTACGGTTATTTTCTACGGTATGGATATGTAATTTCCCTGTAATCGTTACAGATTGTAGGCTCACTCTTTTTTGTATGGTGGTGGTTACGCTATGGGTATCATTGTAATCATACACCTGATAAAAATCTTTGGCTTCACCATGGATGATAAACATCCATAGCAGTAAAAAATAGACTTTTTTCATGATAATATCTCCTTTTTTCTCTTAATCTAATGGTATGTTTTCTTCAAACAATTTTTTGTTAAAAAATTCAATATTGTTTTGATAGAGCCATGGTGTATTGTAGATTGGAATATCCCAAGTATCCCAACCTAAGCCACATGGATAGGGGATACCCCATGATGAACACCAATCAATATGGGTTCGGGTTCCAGCATAAAATGAAAATTCGGCACGAAGCAAGTTAAGTCCAGCGTTTGCTTTTGTATTTAAACTAAAATTAATATTATTGTTTTGATACTTTAACACAGCACCCAACATACCTCCTGCTGATACTTCAGTCAGTTTTACATTGCTCTCAACACCTGCTTTAACCAGTTCATAATTGACACCTCCATCAGCAAAGACACCTACATCGACTGAGACATTGGGTTTGACAGAGAGCATTGCTGATAATTCCTGTGTATCAATATCAATAGGTGCATCAATATGGATGCTACCATTTATACCTCCCGTTACCTGTAACATGACAGGTCCTACAGGAAATCGTGCATCAACGATGGTGACTTTCTCTTCCCATTTTTTAATATTACCACCATAGATGACCTTATTGAAGCTATTATGGTCTGTTTTGTGAGCATTAGGACTGTTAAATTTAGCTGTCACGGCAATTTCTGTAATTTCCCCTTCATCGAAATATTTACTCCCCAATACATAGAGTGATAATTTTGCACCAGATTTGATGGTCATTTGGTTGGTATCCACCAAAGGGTGTATTTTATTCATACCACTGTAAGCATCTGCTTCAAGTTTAATTAACGACTGTTGATATCCAAAAAGGTAAAAGTTTAAATGGGCATTGGCATAGGCTCTAGCATTGGGTACAAACCAGTGACCCTCCAATCCATAATGGGTATCAAAATTTAATGAGATAACATCACTGTCTCCCAAGGTTTGTGTGAGACCGTTATGTTGGTCTAAAAATAGATTTGGTTTATTTAAAATAACTTTAGAACCAAATCCATTAATAAAAAACCGTAATGTACCTTTTCTATCGTCATGATTTGAGAGTACGGCTGTAATGGGTTTGTTGTTTATGGAAGCCCACTGTTCTTTATCGCCCAATGAGCCTCCTTCAACACATTCAAAACGAAAAAATTTAGTAGAACTCATTGCAAAATGCATAAATTTATTCCCAGAGATAAAAGTGAAACCCTCATCTCCTCGAAAGGTGGCATCAATAGAGTTGCTTTGTAGATAGTTATCCATACATGTTGCAACCGATTCATTGGTTCCTTGTTGTAGTTTAAAATCTCTATTGTCTCCAGACTCAATAACCGTTTGTGTTTTTAAATTATACGAAAAATATTTTTGTTTATTACTAAGAAAGAAATAGGCAATATCTCCCATTCTAAAAGCAGCCGTTATCTCGTTATTAAAGAAAAATCCTCCTCCTGTAAATACCTCTGATGTTTTATGCCACTCACCAATAACTTTTCCTGTTTTTGTATTAAGTTTAGCACACTCTATCCCACTAAAGACATATGCCGTACCATCAAGCATATCAAGGGCAGCCTCAATAGGTTTAGGAAATATATCCAATATAGGATTTTTTATTATCTGAATATTTTTTACAATGGAATAATCTTTAACAGTATCTCGAAATTTTGTCATCGAAATACTTTTTGATAACTCTTCTACTGTCTGTCTATCTAAAAAGGTAATACGCCATTTTACACTTCCCTGAAGTGCTTTGCTGTCAATTTTTTTTGATAGGTCAGGAGAAAATTGAATGATTTTTTCATAAGATTCTTTGGGAAGATAATATCCTAAAGTAACACGGTAACGTTGCTCTCCTATAACACCTTTACCTGCAAAAGGGATAAAGACATGATGATGCACCATGTATAAATCAGGTCTAGTAGGCGTAATGATGGGTGCTTTTTTATTTAAAGCATAATGAGGAATTGTTGGGACAATATTATATTTATCTTTGAGTATTTGGTTGGCTGTGGCATTACTTGCGTGAGGAATGGTTAAGATAATCTCCTTTTTGATATTCTTATCAGAGGGGTCTAAAAGTCCTAAATCAATATGATCTCCATTCGCCAGTTCTAATGTGGCTGAAAGTGAAACATTCACATCTTTAATTCCAATATTAGAAAAGAGAAATCTTCCTTTACCACTTTCATGTTGTAAAAAGTTTTCTATAAATAAAATCTTATTATTTAAATGATAAGGGGTATCCATATATTTTGTTGTGTTAATATCCAGCAGTGCTGTTGTTCTATTGACTGCATGGGTGGTGATATAGACATAGGTAGCACCAATTTGAGGAATATCTGTTATTTTTTTATTTTGACCCATTAATGTTCCTAAATCCTCATTGGAAAGGCTTATAACAAGTAGATATTTACCTGCTGGAATATTGGTAGGAATCAAAATATCTCCTTCAAAATTCTGCTCTCCCTCTTGTTCAATAATGACATTTTGGTTATGGATACTGCTGGTAAAAGGGTTATTTTTATCGGTACTGACCAAAGCAATCGTAAAGTTAACCCCTTCAGGATAAGTTCCTATGGTCTTAAATGTTGTTTTTACATGATAAAAAGTGGCATTTTCTATATCTATGGGTGTAGCATTATTGTCTAAATTGGCATCAGCTTCTCCTATTTGGGTTAACTCATCAGCCATAATATCTCCTTTCTCTAAGGTATAGTTGGTTTTAATATCACCTATCTTACTAATGCTGATATGTTCTACTTCAAGATACTTCATTTTTGTTGCTAAGGTATTGAGTCCCATATTTTTAATGGAGGGTGTCTGGTTAATATTGATAATATCTCCTCTATGCACTTCAGGTGAGGTAGAGTTATTCTTATCTCCTCCACTGTTGTCTCCATTACCACTTCCACATCCATGGATGCTTATTAAAAACATACCAACCATCAAAAGTTTTAAAAATTTGTTTTTCATGATATACTCCTCGTATTAATTTAAGAGATTTATTATTCTCTATTTCATTATTATAAAACAATTATGTCACATAAAGAGTCACATAATGGTTTTTTATGTTAAAAAATAATGCTCGTTTTTAGTTTTTCTGCGTTATCTCAAACAAATTATCACCCACAGAAGATATATTGGTCTCAAAAAGTAGTGAATTGTCATGATTTTTCACCTTATAGTTGCCTATAAGAGTACTGTTTAATTTTACACTATAGCTTCCAGCTGTTAAGTCTGTAATAAAATGTACCATTTTATTTTTAATATTATTAACGGTATAGGTGACATGATTTCGTAATTTCTCTTTTTTATTAAAAATAGAGACCAAATTCCCAATACGAACACCACTACTGCTTGTATCATTAATGTATTCTAATGTATCAAAATGACTCATGGTGTCAGAACCCATCTGCATAACATTCAGAATATTAAGCTCTTTTTTGCTATTAAAGTCAATGTAACTTTGCCAATTTCTTTGAGAATTGTCTATAATCCAATCGGCTATGCCACTCCATAATATTTTTTCATCAATTTTTTGAATCTTAACATTTGTAGGCTCCAATGTTTTATGCAGTAAATTATAATTGCCTTGAGGTGTTGTTTGAGTAATGGTATTTCCACTTATGGTAGGTTCAACCTCTGCTCTTAGGCGATAACGAATATTTAAAGGAACTTTGTTTCTAACTCTATCATAAAGTATAATATATTTAGGTGTCCATAAAAAGTGTCTGCGATAACTTTGAATATTTTGAACGGGATTATAACTATCATTACTATCATTCCACTGTCCATCAGCCTCAAGCATGCTGTAGGCGAACATTGTAGTGCTGTTTCCCTCTCTATCTCTGCTAATTTCAGCACTCTTTTGGCTATCGAATATGGCAGTTCCAGAGCAAGGATTTCCATTATTGGTACAATTGTTTTGAATAGAAAGGGTATTGAAAAAATCTCCATTAGAGAGTGATTCATAATTTCTTGCCCCTTTGGTTAAATACCCCTCTTTATACCAGATAGAAAAACTACCATGATCCGAAGCTTGTTGATCAAGTGGAACAGAGCCATCTCCTCTAAACATTCCCCAAATGGCATCACTATTCCAGTTATTTCTAAAAAGTAAGAAATCAGGACTTTTTGCAAAATGTATGAGAGGAAGTTGGTAATTTACATCGTAAGGTGAGTGACTTTCGTTATTGGGTAAATTGAAAAACAACTCCATAAAATAGTCATTGTAGTCACCTACATCAACACTGTCATTGTACCCTTTTGCCAACTTTGATGCCTCTTCATTACCTGCTTCTTTTGCAAAGTAAGCAGCAAGGGTTAATGCTCTTCGCATCCAAGGTTGTTTACTTAGTGTATTTGGGTCTTGCCAAGAACCATAATCTGAAATAATTGTTTTACTTGGGTCAGTTAGATAAATCCACCCTTGAATTAAATTTTTCCAAAATGGCTTTAGTGAAGGCTCAAGTGAATTTATATCATAATTACAGGCTGTTTTTAAAGTCTCTGTATACCCAGCGATACCAATAATATCGGTAGAGGGGAGATATGCCATTCCTGTAAAATAGACACCACCCAATCCTGCTTTAATAATCTCTCTATTTGAGATGCCTTTATTGCCTTGATAATATCCTTTTTCCCAACCAATCCATGCACGATCTAACATGACTTTTGCACTACTGTTGTCGTCACCATAGAGGGCTGCACCAAAAGTAAGATGTAAATTCCCTGTTAATAAATATTGGTCACTGTCTGTTCCTGATGCTGTTAAATTTATTTGATTATAGAAATTATCACTTAATGTACGCATTTTATTTCTATAGGCGATTTTTTTGCTATTGCTCATGGCAGGGTAGTGATAGAGCCAATCGTAGGTTAACCCCAAATAGTAAAAATTTTGATGATCGGGGTCTCCATATTTAGAGAGATTGGTATCTGTTTTGTTCATTAATTCCATTGCTTTATCAGCATATTTATTATCGTTTGTAATATTATACATTAACGCCAATGGAGCTGTAAAGTTTTGAGGAGAGATATCTAATCCATAAGGATTGTTGTTATTGTCACTATCAATTATAGCATCACACATCTGTTTAAAATCTTGCCATCTTTGAGTATTATTGCTCTTTTCTAAGTTAATGGAATTTAATCTCTCTTGCGTAAGCCATAACCTTGGATGTGTTTTATTGGGATAGTAGGCTGGAGGAAATCCATTGAATCCCGTTGATGAAATAACATTAACCGTTCGTGTACGGGTTGTTTCTTTTCCTGCTCTATTTTTGGCAGTGTAGGTTATGGTATAGGTGCCAATAGTATGGACATCAACGGTTCCACTTATGGTAACAGGTATATTTTTTTCTATCTTGTCACTTGCTGTAGCCCCTGGTTCTATGTAGGTTGAATCTTGTATCACATTCATTGGATTATTGCCTAATAGTATAAGTATTGGAACGATGTTGTCAGGGGTAGAGGTATTATTATTTGATCCACCACCACAAGCTGTTAACATGAGTAAAACCATGCTTATAAAAAGCCACTGTAAATATTTAAAAATCTTTTTCTCCTCGAATAATAATTTAAGAGATTTATTCTCTATTTCATTATTATAGAACAATTATGTCACATAATAGTTTTTTATGTTAAAATAACAATAATGATGAAAATTAAAACTATTTTTATTTTACTTTTGTTGATTATAAAGCCAACTTGGGCTTTAGATATTGATAGCAACAGCTCCAATCTGGACCTTTTACCTGTGAGTTCTATCTATATAGATTCAACCCATACGCTCTCCAAAGAAATAATAGAGACCCAAGTATTTACTATTAATACTCAATCTATCCTCACCTTGGGATTTTCGCCCAATAGTGCCTTATGGATAAAATTTACCCTTAAAAATAGGAGCAATCAAAGCATAAAAAAAGTTTTAGAGTATGCCAATCCTCTGACTGAAGAGATATTTTTTTTTGATGGAAACAGAACCATACTAGAGGGAACCTGGCACATAGCCAAAAAGCGTTTTAGCATTAATCCGACATTTCAAATAATACTAAATCCCTATGAAGAGAGAACTTTTTATCTTAAAGCACACTCGACCATCTCAACCGTTATTGCTCAACTTATACTGTGGAATGCTAATGATTTTACTCAAAAAGATAGCAAACAGAAAAATCTTGTGATGCTATTTTTTACAATTCTAATGACGCTTCTGCTATATAACAGCTTTATCTACTTTTTTACCAAAGATAGAGCCTATCTCTACTATATTTTATACCTTAGTGCCATTATTATGAATGAATCGACTTATGCAGGTGTGGCACAACTCTATCTGCTCTCTTCCTATGGGAGTGTGCTTGTTACCCAATATATTATGCTTTTGGTTGCTTTTATGATTGTGACCATTATACTTTTTACCAGAGAGTTTTTACAGACAACGCAGTTTAAAAAATTGGATTTTCTGCTTAAAAGTGTACTCTATTTGGTGCCTATTCTTTCACTGTTAAGTTGCAATAATTTCCTTTTTAACGCCAATATTATTGTTCTTTTTCTGCCCATTGGGGGATTGGTGATTTTTGTTGGTTTTTACGCCTTTTTTCATGGGGTAAAAGAGGCACAATTTTATATTATTGGTTGGAGTATGGTGCTTGTAGCACTTATTGTTACTAATCTACAGACACTAGGTATTTTAAATATCAATGAGTATGTCAAATATATGAATGATGGTGCATTTATTAGCGAAGCGTTTCTCTTCTCTATTGCGTTGGCTCATCGTATTAAAATAACCAATGACAAACTTCTATCTTTTCAATACAATGAACAAAAAAGATTAGAGAAACTTGTTAGCCTCAAAACGCAAGAATTAAAAGCTTCACTTGAAAAAGAGGAACTACTTTATAGGGAGTTAAATCATCGAGTTAAAAACAACTTTCAGATGATTTTGTCCCTTATTAAACTACAGATATTTAAAGCCTCTACACCATTGATAAAAGAGGAGCTAACCACCATTAAAGATAGAATAAACTCTATTGCACATCTCTATGAAATGCTTAAAATCAAAGGAGACAAACCTCTTAAGAGTGAGGAGTATTTTCAAAATATTGTTGACAATATCAAAAAAGGATTTGATATAAAAGTTACCATTACTTATGAGATACGTTATGATTTACCGATTGATAAACTTATCTATTGTGGATTGATACTCAATGAGTTGGTTACTAACAGTTTTAAGTATGCTTTTGAGCAAGAGGGAACAGTTGATATTGCTCTCTATAGAGAAGAGGATTCACTCTATTTGACCATTAAAGATAATGGTAAAGGCTATCCCCCTGCAAATAAGAGAGACTCTTTGGGGCTTACGATTATTGAAACCCTTGTGCATAAACAACTTTTGGGTAAAATGCAAATCCATATACTAAAAGGAGTAGAGAATATCATATCATGGAAAGTTTAAATATTTTAGTGGTAGAAGATGAAAGTTTGGTGGCACTAGAGATAACGCAAACCATTCAGAATTTTGGATACCCCAATGTTGATTATGCAACAACGGCTCAAATGGCAAAAGCCTTACTTCAAGAAAATAGCTTTGATTTAATTTTAATGGATATTAATTTGGGGGAAGAGAGAGATGGTATTACACTCTATCAATCTTTGGCTATAGATACCCCCATTATCTATCTGACTGCTTATAAAGATGATGCAACCATTCAAAAAGCCATAGAGACAAACCCTATTGGGTATCTGATTAAGCCATACAGTGATGATGAGTTAAAAGCACTTATTTTTTTAGCGACCTATAAAATAAAATTAATGCTTTCTCATCAAAATAAAGGTCAAAGATTGGCATTGGGAGCGTCCTACTATTTTGATACCCAAGAGGATAAACTTTTTTATCATGATGTGTTTATTCACCTTGGAAAAAAAGAGCTACAACTGCTTAAACTTCTTATGAGAGCTAAAGGCAATACTGTCAGTTACTACAGCATAGAAAATGAGATATGGGGTTCTCAAAGTGTGAGTAGCTCAACCATACGCACTTTAATCTATCGGTTGAGAGCCAAACTTGAATATAAACTGATTAAAAGTGAACAGAGTAATGGAATTTTCTTAAAAATGTGATTTTACTCCATGGCAGTGCCTCATAAAGGAAGGGTTCACGAAAAAATATTTAACTTTTTAGCTATTTTATAATCTTTTGGATAGTTTAGATTTATAAATAATCTCTCTTTTTGAAATAGAACCTTTTGAGTAAGGCTTTTATCTAAGATAGTCATGAGTCTATGTCTATTATCTTTTAACATCTCTTTGGCTATTGGTAATATAGTTCGTCTATAGATAGCACAAAGGGGTTCTATACCATTGGGAGACT
>Ga0256833_1003706_pt1 | contig 10391 bp, 8 predicted proteins | sample 356284metaG_FD_190535 | JGI IMG/M metagenome (GOLD analysis project Ga0256833, IMG submission 190535) | Hydrothermal vent microbial communities from Mid Atlantic Ridge, Atlantic Ocean - 356-284 | ecosystem: Environmental > Aquatic > Marine > Hydrothermal vents | place: Atlantic Ocean: Mid...
GTCGGAGGTCTCTTTAACCGAAATATGATAATTCCGCACATGCTCAAGAATATTCTCAAGATCTATCAGGTGATGATAATGTGTGGCAAAAATTGTTCTCGCCTTTATCTCATTGTGGATGTACTCAGTAACACTCCATGCTATAGCAAGACCATCGTAGGTGCTCGTGCCCCGTCCAATTTCATCAAGGAGTATCAAAGATCGCTCCGTGGCTGTGTTTATTATGTTCGCCACCTCTATCATCTCCACCATAAATGTTGATCTGCCCCTTGTTATATCATCGCTTGCACCCACCCTGGTGTATATGCGATCCACAAGACCTATCTTAGCGTAGGAAGCGGGCACAAAGGAGCCCATCTGGGCCATAATCACAATAAGGGCAACCTGCCTCATGTATGTGCTCTTTCCAGCCATGTTGGGTCCAGTTAATATTATGAACCTCGCCTCACTGTTAATTCGTGTATCGTTTGGAACAAAATCAACATAAAGCTCCACTACAGGATGTCTTCCATCCCTTATCTCAATATCAAGGCTTTCATCAACACGTGGTCTTATATAATCCCTCTCAGCGGCAATTGTGGCAAAGTTGAGCAGCACATCAAGGATAGCTATTTTTCTGGCTGCATCTTTTATCAATTTTGAATATCTGGAAAGTTCTTCAATTATTTCAGAAAATATGGATTTTTCAAGCTCCATAACCTGTTCCTTTGCGCTGAGAATTCTGTATTCCAGGTCCTTTAATTCATCAGTTATGAACCTCTCGGAATTCTTAAGGGTTTGCTTTCTTCGGTATCGCTGAGGCACCTTGCTTAAATTCGCCTTGCTAACCTCTATGTAATAGCCCATAACATCGTTATACCCTATCTTCAAACTTTTTATACCTGTCCTTCTACGCTCTTCAGCTTCCATTTTCGCTATGAGTTGCTTTGCATCCCTCATAACAGTGCGATACATATCAAGCTCCTCGTTAAATCCCTCTCTTATCACACCATCTCCCAGTGTGCAGTCACATTCAATTGCCCTGTCCAGCAAATCAACCACACCTTCCAGCTCACGGGATATGGAGAGAGACCTCAAAAGTGGAGCTTCAAAATCAAAATTTAATGAAAGAGCATTTCTAAGACTTTCCCTCAGATTTATAAGATCACGCGGAGATGCCTTTCCAATTGAAATGCGCGATTCTATTCTCTCAATATCCTTTATTTCAGAAATTATCTTTCCCATCCCCTCCCGTTCTGTTGCATTTTTCAGAAGTTCTTCAACAGCATCCAGACGCCTTTCAATTTCGTGCGGGTCTAAAAGTGGCTTCTCCATCCATCTGCGAAGCATTCTGGCGCCCATGGGGGTACGGGTACGATTCATCGCTCCATAAAGAGTGAACTTTTCATCGCCCACAAAACTTTTGAAAATCTCAAGATTCCTTAGTGTGGTTGAGTCAAGAATGAGGAACTTCTCACTGAAATAACCGCTAAGAGAATCAACATTTTTGAGGGAACTTCTTGTATTCTCCTTTGCGTATTTAAGCACCGCCCCTGCCGCCCTAAGCGCCCTTTCGCCAAGACCAAAACCATCAAGACTAACAACATTGAAGTGCTCTTTAAGAACGGTGGTGAAATCATCAAAATAATCATCCTCAAAAACCTTGATTATGGTATCGTAATCAATGTTCAACCCTGAGGAGTTATTCACCAGTATCTCCGCAGGTGCAATGCGCAAAATCTCGGCTCTAAGTTCATACTCTCCAAGTTCACCTGCAAAAAACTCCCCCGTGGATATATCAAGGGCAGCAAATCCAAACACACCGTTTTTACCGTATATACCCATAAGAAAGTTATTCTCCTCCCCCAGTAAAGACTCCTCTATTAGCGTCCCCGGGGTAACTATCCTCACAACATCTCTCTTAACAAGACCTTTTGCTTTTTTTGGATCTTCAAGCTGCTCACATATTGCTACAGAATATCCCTTTTTAACCAATCGGGAAAGATACGCCTCAAGGGCATGATGGGGTATTCCAGCCATTGGTACAGGCTCGTCCTTACTCCTGCGTGTAAGCACTATATTGAGTTCTTTTGAAACAAGCTTTGCATCCTCATCAAAAGTCTCGTAGAAATCACCGACTCTGAAAAAGAGAATTTTATCGCGATATCGGGACTTTATTCTGTAGTACTGCTCCATAAGGGGAGTCATTGTCTCAACATTACAGCACATCTATTAAACTTTTTGAGAGCTTATCTTTCAAAATCAAAAATATGAATTAAAACAACAAAAAATTAATATACAATGCTTCCGGTGTTTATGTGGAGGGAGATGAATGAAAAGATTTGTTCAGACAACAATAGCGATGGCCCTGATTTACCTGGTGTTTTTTTCAATCCTGGTTTTTTCAAATGCATCAGGTCAGGGATCTGTGGGAGCGCAAAATAGAATTAAAACACCGTTCGCACCCATTAAAATAAACAACAATACCGAACTACAAGAAATGGCTCAGAACGAGGGCTGGGAAGGTAGTGGAACAACAAACGATCCATATATCATTCAGGATTACGAGATAGATGCCCATGGTGGAGGATACGGAATATTTATAGGAAACACCACACTGATACTCAAAATATACAATGTGACCATATACAACGCAACCTACCACTCCATGCCATACAACAGTGGAGGAGGGGTTGTGCTTTACAATGTGCACGATGTAAGTGTAGGGCATTCAGTCATACACCACTGCAATTACGGAGTGTATGTGAGAGGAGGAGGCTGGAGCTCTGTGATTTCCAATAAAATAAGAAACAACACATACGGTATCTACATATATTCTGCCACATACATGTGGATTGCAGGCAACAACATCTCCTACAACAGAGGAGGAATAGGCGAGTCCTCATCATACTCAACTACAATATATCATAACGATATATACAAAAACGGTGCAAACCATGGAATTTCCATAACATCAAGCTTGAAGGGTGATTTCATAGATAGTAACAGGATAATGTTCACTACGGGTAACGGTGATGGAATCCACATCTCTGGAAGTTCTATTTCGCAGCAGATTGATGGCATTGAGATAAGGTACAACGAAATCTACAACAACTCCGGTCAGGGGATATACATAGCATACACAAACGGCACATGGATACACTATAACTCAATTCACAACAACACCTATTCGGGCATATACATGTACAGCGGCGTGTACAACACAACCATTGAAAACAACACAATCTCAGGAAACACTAAGAATGGCGTGGATGTATATCCGTACACCACATACGATGTGGAGCATACAACGATAAAATACAACAACATATCCTTCAACTACATAGGGGTGAATATGGAGAGAAATTCATACGATGGCAGAATATTCAACAACACCGGACTGGGTGTGGATCTCTCCAATACCGCGAACGATATCTGGGTGTACAACAATTCTTTCTACTACAATAACGGAGCAACCGATACCTACGATGCCACTCACATCCAGGCGCACGATGCGGGAAGCCACAACAGATGGAACACCACATACGGCAATTTCTGGTACGATTGGGCCAACAACAACGACACAAACGATCAGGATCATGATGGATTCGTGGACTGGCCCTACAGAATTGATGGCACAGCAAATTCAGAGGATGCCTATCCCCTGGCAAATCCTGCGGTGGTCCCGGAGTTGAATCCTGAGATTGTCCTTCTGGCTGGAGCGCTGGCAATAGTGTACCTTATGAGAAGGAAAGAATCATAATCCTCTCCCATTTTATGGTAAAAATTTTACCACTGGTTTTAAATAGGCACGATAGGATTGTGATGGGTGAAGGAAAGCATAAAAGGTGCAATTATTCTCTCGCTTCTATCCCCATTCTTCGCAGAGGTGCTGAGTGGCTCCACGCCACCCTCTGAGGCCATAGCCAATCCACTTTCTTTTCCACTTCTCTGGGCATATTACGGTTCCGGGGTAATCCTCCTAAGAGAACTATGGGTCAGGAAAAATCCCACCCCTATGGGGCTAATGCTCATTGGATTCTCGTATGGTATCATGGAGGAGGGACTCTTCATAAAATCATGGTTTGACCCGCACTGGATGGACCTTGGAATCCTTGGGACCTACGGAAGAATATGGGGAATCAATACGGTATGGGCAACCTGGCTCACAATATTTCACGGGTTCATGAGTGTGTGGGTTCCCATTACGGTTTTTAATCTGATCTACCCCAATCTGGCCAAAGAGAAACTCATAGGAAAGAGAGGCACCTTATTGCTCCTGGTAATTTTCACCCTGATGGCAATACTCATGTTCTTCGGCCTCAATCCATACATGCCACCGCTGCCCCAATATTCACTTGCAGCTTTACTGGCAGTTATAACATTGTACTTTTCCACAAAATTCAAACTATCACCCCTGGGAGAAAAAAGATTGAGCGCGCTCACAAAGAGACCTTTCGTTCTGGGTCTTCTGTACTCAATTGCAATGTTCATCATCTTCGTTTTCATACCCTACACAGACATACCTTTTCCAGTACCAATTGTCCTTGGAATTCCCCTCGCAATACTATTTTTCCAGGTGCAGGTGGGAAAGAAAGAGAGGTATGTACAGCGAATTCTGCTCGGCTCACTATCATTCTGGCTTCTTTTTTACGATTTTGCCCTCTTCACCATGGGCTACCCTCTGGAGCTGGCATTCGGAGTGATAACCTACGGCACCCTTTTTTACATATACTCCAAAAGATTCTGCATAGGATGGAAGGAATGCATGCGAAGCGAGCGGTAAGTTTAATTATTGAAAGGCAATATTGCGGCAAAGGTGATGGTGATGGATTACGAAAAATACATTGAGGAGGCAAAAAAGCATCTGGAGGAGATTCTGAGAGAACAGATTGAAAGGGTCCATCGTATAAGAAATGAAGGTGATTGGATTGATTACAGCAAACTTCCAAAGATAATAATAGGGGTTGCTGGTGGAGACGGCATAGGCCCATACATCACGGAACAGGCCCAGAGAGTTCTGGAATTTCTGCTTCAGGAGGAAATATCTGAGGGCAAGGTTGAATTTCGTAAAATTGAGGGCCTTACCATTGAAAACCGCGTGAAACACATGCAGGCTGTGCCCGATGATGTTCTTGAGGAAATAAAGAAATGTCATGTTCTTCTAAAGGGACCAACAACCACCCCCAAGAAGGGAGACCCATGGCCAAATATAGAGAGTGCCAACGTGGCCTTAAGGAGATACCTAGACCTCTTCGCAAACGTCAGGCCGGTAAAGGTACCAGAACTTGGAATAGACTGGGTATTTTTCAGGGAGAACACCGAGGGGGCGTACATGCTTGGATCAAAGGGGTTTGCAATTGATGATGAACTGGCAATAGATTTCCGTGTAATTACTGAGCCTGGAGCAGAAAGAATAATTCGTCTTGCATTTGAATACGCAAAGAAGAATAACAGAAGAAAAGTGAGTGTAGTAACCAAGGCCAATGTGGTTAAAAAGACAGATGGGTTGTTTTTAAGCGTAGCCGAAAGGGTTGCAAAGGATTATCCCGAGATTGAATGGGACGACTGGTTCATAGACATAATGACAGCAAAGCTGATTGATCCTGCAAGACGATCACAGTTTGATGTCATAGTTCTGCCCAACCTATATGGGGATATACTCACCGACGAAGCTGCGCAGATACAGGGAGGTGTGGGGACAGCAGGGAGTGCAAACATAGGAAAGAGATATGCTATGTTTGAGGCAATTCATGGTACCGCTCTGCGCATGGTAAAAGAAGGGCGTGGAAAGTACGCAAATCCAATGAGCATGATAAAGGCAGGTGCCATGATGCTTGAGCACCTTGGATTCACTGAGAAGGCAAGAAAACTTAACATGGCTATAGACATATGCAACTCCTACGAGAGGAAGATAGTGGTGACTGGAAGGCCAGATGGCGCCACTGGTGAGGAGATGGCTAACTATGTGATTGAAACCCTCAAAGATGAAAAACTTGAAGAGAAATGGGAAAAATACGCAAAAAAATAATTTTTTAATTTTTTACATTGGCGGCGGTGGTGGCGCCTGAGAGGTTTGCTGTACCTCCTTAGGCCTTACAATTATGTATATAATAAGGCCTATAAGATTAAGCAGAAGAACAATTATAAGCCACAAAGCGGGACTGGACATGTTTCTCTTCTTTGCATCTTTGTACACCCATATAGCCACCAAAATCCATATTATAAACCACACCGCAGTACAGATTCCCATTCCTGCAAAGGCCAGTAAACCTATCATGCGATCACCCGCAGGTATATGGCTGAAAAGATATATATAATTTTTGATTATTTTTGGTTTTTGTATGATTAAGAAATATGAGATCAAAGTGAGCAAATTAAAAAGAGAAAATAAGAATAATAAAAATAAATAAATTTTAAAATTTCACTCTGGCGGTGGCGGAGGTGCGTAATAATTCTGCTGCACCGGCTCTTTGGGACGGACCACAAGGTAGATTATGAGTCCGATTAATCCAAGCAACAGGGTTATTATTAGCCAGAGAACGGGATTGTCCATGTTGCGTTTCTTTGCATCCTTGTATACCCAGATTGCAAGAACAATCCAGATTATTATCAGCACTGCCCAGCAAATCGCTATGCCTGCAAAGGCAAACAGTCCAAACATGCTTTCATCTGGTCCCGTGTAAGAGCTACCACCTTCGTCCTCTCCATTGCTCCCGCCATTGCTGCCGCTGTTGGTGTAGTAGGTAGCGGTATCTCCAGCGTATGGTGAGAACACCGTGCTTGCAAATTCCACATTCATAACGGAAACATCTGAAAGAGGCAAGGTTGGAACCTTCACCGTCACTCTGGCACCATCCACGATCACATCGTCATCTGGAATCATGCTACTATCCTGTTGATTCACCGTGTATCCGTAAACATGCGTTATCTCTCCGCTGCTATTTGTCCAGACTAAAGTGATCTCCAGGTATTCTGTTATATCCTCTCCATTTTTATTCACTTCCACGATTACTTCCATCTCTGTGGTTCCCTGATCCTCGGTTGGATGTGCTATTCCCGGCTCTCTGAACTCAGCATAGAAATACTGGTAACTGCCCTGCGTATAAGCACCAATCTTTACAATATCCACTGACCCCTGAAGCACATCGCCACTAGTATCTGTCTCCGAGAAGTTCAGTGTTTCCGCACTTGCAAACCCAGAAAGCATCAGTGCCACCAAAAAGATGGATGCTACAGCCAGCATTGTCTTACGCCCACTCATAACTTTCACCATCTTTACAGATGAGAACATAGTATTTATAGATTTTGATAGCTGCAAGATTTTGAAATTTTCACCATAAAAAATGCGAGAAGATTTTGCGCAAAGTTAATGTTAGTACCCGCCATGTGGGAAAGCACTCAAGAAGGTGAAAACATGAAAATTGGGATAATCGGCTGCGGTGCCATAGCCCGTGAGATAATCTCCCGAAGGAAGGATGTGGTGGCGGTTTATGACATAAATAGAGATAAATGTGCAGATCTGGGAGTCGCCATATGCAACTCTCTTGATGAACTCCTTGAAAATGTTGATTTTGTCATAGAGGCTGCCTCACCAAAAGCCGTGGAAGATTATGCTTTAAAAATAATTCGTTCCGGGAAGGACCTTCTAATTATGAGCGTGGGGGGACTTGTGAATAGGGATTTCAGGGAGAGATTGTTCAGGGAAGTAAGGGAAAGGGGGGTTAACCTATATATACCCTCTGGAGCAATCGGCGGCCTTGATATCATACGGGCTGCAAGATATGGGGGAATAAGTGAGGTAAAGATAACATCAATAAAGAATCCAAAAAACCTTGGTGTGGAGTGTGATAAGCGCACCTTGGTATTTAAGGGAAGCGCAGAGGAGGCGATAGCGAAGTTTCCAAAAAGCACAAATGTAACCGTCCTTCTCCTACTGGCCACTGGAATAAATGTGGATGTGGAGGTGTACGCGGATCCTGAAGTGAAAGAGAACATTCACAGGATCCACCTCGTGGGAACCTTCGGTATTGCGGACATTGAAATAAGAAATAAGCCCTCTGAGAGAAATCCCAAAACAAGTTATCTGGCTGCGCTCTCGCCGGTATCCATCCTTGAATTCATAAACTCCCCTGTGAAAATAGGAGTGTGAGCCCATGATTGAGGAGAAAATAAAAAGATTAAAGGAAGAGATGAACGCAGTGATTCTAGCACACAATTACCAGAGAGGGGAGGTTCAGAGGATTGCCGATTTCAGAGGCGATTCACTTGAACTGGCGAGGAAGGCAAAGAATCTGGACGCAGAGTACATCGTCTTTGCAGGCGTGGATTTCATGGCTGAGACGGCAAAGATTCTGAATCCCGATAAGCATGTTCTTATTCCAAGCAGGGCGGCCACCTGCGAGATGGCAAACTATCTTAGCGCTGAAAGGGTGCGTGAATTCCGCAGGAAATATCCCGATGCGGCTGTGGTTCTTTATGTGAATTCAACTGCAGAGGCGAAGGCAGAGGCGGATATTACCTGCACATCTGCAAACGCGATTAAGGTGGTTAATTCCCTGCCCAATGATACGGTACTATTTGGGCCTGATTCAAATCTTGCCTCCTATGTGCAGGAGCATACAGAGAAGAGAATCATCCCCCTACCTCCTGAAGGACGGTGCTATGTGCACAACTCATTTGATCCGGATGAAATACCCAGGGATGGCATAGTGATGGTGCATCCAGAATGCCCCAAAGAGATCAGAGATCTCGGAGATGTTGTGGCAAGCACAGGTGGCATGGTTAAATTTGTTAGGAACAGCAGAGAAAAGAGATTCATAGTGGTAACCGAGAGAGATATGGTTGAGCGCCTGAAACTTGAATTTCCCGACCGCGAATTTGTTCCTGGGTGGCAAGGAGCAACCTGTCTTGGCATGAAAAAAATAACCCTTGAGGGAATATACAGGAGCTTGAGGGACAAAAAATACGAGGTGATGGTTCCGGAGGAGATTGCAAAAAGGGCAAGAAGAGCAATTGAGAGGATGCTGGAGGTGTCCTAATTGTTCAGAACCTTTCTTCAGGAAGATACCATTTTCGGGGATGTAACTTCGGAGTATATAATCCCCCCAGATATGACCGCTGAAGGCATAGTATTTCCCAGGGAAAAATGCGTGGTTGCGGGACTTGAATATCTTCGGGATGAGCTAATATCGCTTGGGTTTGATGTGTGGATCTCGCAGGATGGAAAAATCGCTGAGAGGAATGAGGCAGTTATGAAAATTCGTGGGAATGCGAGAAAGCTCCTCATGGTTGAACGCACAGTTCTCAACATCCTCGGCCGGCTGAGCGGAATTGCCACCGAGACACGAAAAGTTGTGGATATTGTGAAGGAGATAAATCCAAATATCAGGATTGCTGCAACCCGTAAGACACTCTGGGGCCGCCTTGACAAAATGGCAGTTATACTGGGAGGCGGAGATCCACACCGCTGGTCCCTGGGGGATATGGTGATGATAAAGGACAATCACATTGCCCTTGTGGGATTTGAAGAAGCAATAAAGAGGGCAAAAAGGGTGAGCTTCACAAAAAAGATTGAGGTTGAGGTAGAAAACGGGGAGATGGCCATAAAAGCTGCGAGGATGGGCGTGGATATAATAATGCTTGATAACCTGAGCCCTGATGAGGTATGCAAAATTTCAAGGGAGATAAGGAGACACAGCAATGCTATAATTGAAGTTTCAGGTGGGATAACTCCGAATAATGTGAAGGATTACGCAAAATGCGATATTGATGTGATATCCATGGGACACCTCACGCACTCTGTGAGAAGCATAAATTTCAGTATGGAAGTTAAAAGATTAAAAAACATTTAAGTGCCATAAAGGTAATTGAGGCATATGAACACCTGGAAGTTCGCATCGCTGATGCTCATGCTTTTCTCTGTAATCCTAGTGCTCCTGGGGGGCATGTACAACCCCAACGCCATTGTGAAAACCCTGCCTCCAGGCCAGATTGATATGTTTGAATTCAGCATGAATTCTGGAGAGTCGGTCAAGCTTCACATCAAGAGTACAGATTACATAACCATCTATATTTTCAATGAAAGTTCAGGCAAGAATCTGAGCAGAGAAAATTTTACTTCGGCACTATACGAATCAACCATTATTGACTCCTGGATAATTTTTACAGCGCCTGAGGAAGGGAAATACTACCTAGTTGTGGCCAACGTAAACTCTCCAGGATTCGTGCAGGTAACGGTTGAGTACGGTAGGTCAAACAATCTACCATTACTCATCTCTGGATCGACACTGGGTGCAGTATCCATAGGGATCGTTATAAGGGAGATAAGAAGATCAAAGAGTATTTTACCCAAGGACAGTCACTGTCCAGGATGCGGGGCAGAGGTGAGAAGCGATTGGAATTACTGTCCT
>Ga0256833_1003707_pt1 | contig 10389 bp, 10 predicted proteins | sample 356284metaG_FD_190535 | JGI IMG/M metagenome (GOLD analysis project Ga0256833, IMG submission 190535) | Hydrothermal vent microbial communities from Mid Atlantic Ridge, Atlantic Ocean - 356-284 | ecosystem: Environmental > Aquatic > Marine > Hydrothermal vents | place: Atlantic Ocean: Mid...
AACTTTTTCTTGAGAAATCTATCCATACCAGAGTAAATCATGGCTAAACCCATTGTGTCAGTTACCCCATGTGTCATGATTAACAGCCACAGATTAAATCCTGCAATTACAAATATTAATCCTAATCCGAGACCTACAATGCCTGTACTTAGTACACCGCTTTTCCCCTGATACATGTGTGGTAATCCAAATATAATGGAGCTCAAAAACAGACCTGTGACTATCCCTAAATAACCTCCACCAAGAATTGTAATTAATCCTTTTAAAATGAATCCTCTAAAGACTACTTCTTCAATAACACTTACCCACAGCCAGACAAAAGGTATCCATTTTAATAGGAGTGTAAAATTTCCCCTCAGATTTTCGTAAGAGCTAAAATCATGACTTTTTCCGGTAAGCCTTTCAGCTAAAGGCTCAAATACCACGGTAGAAGCCAGTGCCATTAAGATACCCAGAGCAAACCCAGTCAAAATAATTAATGGCCAGTTTACATGTCTGTAGAAACCTAATTGAGTTAATCCCCCTGTTCTTATCAAAGAAACAGCTATAACAAGTAAAAATGCGACTATTTCACCTATTGCTGATTTCTTAATACCAGCAATGATCACGATTAAACTGACGAATCCAATTATGAACAAATCTCCTGCCATCGTTAATTCCCTTTATGCTATTTCCTACTATAAGCAATTCTAAAACTTAAACGAGATTATTTAGATTATGCACCTGAGAAGGTACTTATGACAATAGGGAAGAGGTTCAAGGAGGTGAGTATGAATTTAATAGATTTTATGACAGAGGCATTACCCCCTCCTGACAAACCATTATTACATCTTTGACAAAAAGGGATACAGGGGATTTCCACCTTGCTTATATTTTCCGATCGCCCTCGTTCCTGAGATTGAAAAAAGGGGGATAAAAATATAAAATAATAGAGCTCTTTGAAATGTGCGCCCGTAGCTCAACAGGATAGAGCAGCGGATTTCTAATCCGCTGGTTGGGGGTTCGAGTCCCTCCGGGCGCGCTTCTTTTATTGCATGGAACGATATTCGACGCTCATAGCTATTTCCCGCATTTTCAAGTACCTCGCCTGGGTCCTCTCAGTAATGATTGTCATTGGTGGTTTTGCCAGCATTTCCAAATTTGGTGTTTCATTCTTTATCTTTTCTATCTTTTATGGCTTTATCATCTTTATATTCTTTTACTTTTTCTCCGAGATCACACTTGTGATTCTCGACACCCATAAAAAACTCACAGAATTAAAATCACAAGGGGACAAAGGAGAAGATCACCTTGGTTAAAATCAAATTTTTAGGTGCAGCCGGTACAGTTACAGGCTCCATGTATCTTTTTGATGTTGATGGAAGGAAATTTCTCCTTGAATCCGGTATGTTTCAGGGAGAACATGAGATTGAAGAGAGGAATTACAACGAGTTTCCATTTGATCCGGCTGAGATAGAATACGTTATCATTACTCATGGACATCTTGACCACCTCGGACTTGTTCCGAAGCTGGTTGCCGAAGGGTTCAACGGGGAAATAATAACCACCCCAGCGACGCGTGACATTGCATCTATAATGCTCCTTGATGCAGCAAAATTGCAGGAAGAAGAAGCCTATGCCCTGTCAAAGAGAAATGAACGTCGTGGACTTCCTCCTGTAGAGCCATTGTATGATGTGTCAGATGCGGTCATGTCCCTCAGTAAATTTACGAAAATTGTCCATTATTCCAGACCTCTTACACTCTTTGACTCGATAGAAATCACTTTTAGAGATGCCGGTCACATACTCGGTTCCGCATTTGTTGAAATGAATTTTAAAAACGGCCCGAAGTTTGTCTTTTCCGGTGACCTTGGAAACTACAACAAGCCAATCGTTCGAGATCCTGATGCACCTGTCATGAAAGACGCGGACTACGTAATGATGGAGACAACTTATGGAGATAGAGTTCACAAGAGTGTCGAGGAATCGGTTAGGGAGCTAAAAGAGGCTATTCAGGACACATTTGAAAGGGGTGGAAACGTTATCATTCCGTCCTTTGCTCTTGAACGTGCTCAGGATATTCTTTACTTCTTAAGAGAATTTTATGAGCAGGGAGAGTTACCAAAAGGGACAAAGGTATTCCTGGACTCGCCTCTTGCAATTTCAGCGACAAGAATTTTTAAAGCTCACCCTGAGTGCTATGATGATGAGGCAAGAGAGCTTCTGAAAGAGCATAAGGATCCGTTTACCTTCCCGGGGTTGAGGTTTACTCGCTCCGTTGAGGAATCAAAGAAGATCAACGATATAAAATCAGGTGCAATTATCATCGCTGGTTCTGGGATGTGCACGGGTGGTCGTGTGAAACATCATCTGAAGCATAACCTCTGGCGTAAGGAGTCCAGTGTGGTGTTTGTGGGGTATCAGGCCCGTGGCACCCTTGGACGGAAGATCATAGAAGGGCACGAATCCGTTATCATTTACGGTGAAGAGGTTAAAGTCAGAGCAAAGGTTTATACAATCAATGGTTTCTCTTCTCATGCAGGTAAGGACGGTCTTCTTGACTGGGCACGTAAATTTGATGATCCAACTTTTGTCCTTGTTCACGGTGAGCCGGAGTCCAGAGAGGCATTTGCGAAGAGTCTGGAGGCCGAGGGCAAAAGGACATTTATCCCTGAATATTTGGAGGAAAAAGAACTTTAGATGTTTCCCTCTTCACTGTAGATTATCTGCTGATAAGCGTGAGCTGATCTTAAAGTGCAAAGATTTGATATAGACATCTAAATTTTTCTTCATCCAATTTTGAGGGATAAAAATTTCCCTGACAAAAAATTCAGATGATTCCTATCTTAGTGGATTTTGAATCTCCTATCTGTCACGTCTCATGTTTTCTGCCCCTTCTCTCTAATGCTTGAGCATTCCCCGGATTGGCTCAATCATATTAACATTCCATTAAAAGGGGTGATCAAATTGAAACTTCAGCTTGAGGATCTCAAACCAGGTTTAAATGAGTTCTGGGCCACTTACAGCGAGGAGGATCTTGAGCTCCAGAACACTGATTTTGAGCTTGTAGGTACTCTTGATCTCTACATTCAGGCCTACAAATCTGGCAAGAATGTTAAATTGACCCTCGAGGCAACCTACAAGTTAAAATTAACATGTGCGCGCTGCCTTGAAAATTTCGAAAGGGAATTCAAAGAGAAAGAAACCTATTACATTAAGGTTGGCAAAGAACCCTTCTCTGAAGAAAAATCGTTGAAGGATAGAGACATTTTTACACAGTTTATTGAAACTGAAGAGATTGATGTTGTTCCGTTTATCAGGGAGATCGTCATTCTGTCAGTACCTATGAAGCCACTTTGTAAGCCGGATTGTAGGGGTCTATGTCCTGTTTGTGGTGCCAACTGGAATTACGAGACATGTGAACACATGAATCAGACAAAAATAGACCCAAGGATGTCAAAACTTCTGGAATTAAAATCAAAACTCGGCCTGTAAAAGGGAGGAGAAAATATGAAATTAGTTGAATGTGTTCCAAATTTTTCCGAGGGGAGAAGGGAAGAAGTTGTTAATCAAATTGTAGCAGAAATCACAAAGGTTCCAGGTGTCAAGCTCCTTGATAAAGAAATGGATCCTGATCACAATAGAAGTGTCATCACCTTTGTAGCACCACCAGAGGCGGCGGTTGAGGCAGCATTTAATGCCACAAAGAAGGCTGCCGAGTTGATAGACCTCAACAAACACAGGGGCGCACATCCTCGCATTGGAGCAACGGATGTAATTCCGTTTGTTCCTCTAAGGGATATCACTGTAGAGGAATGTGTGGAGCTGGCGAATAAGCTCGCAAAAAGAATTGCAGATGAGCTCAATATCCCTGTCTATCTTTACGAAGAGGCAGCCACAAGACCAGAGAGAAAAGACCTCGCCTGGATCAGAAAGGGCGAATTTGAGGGGCTAAGAGAGGCGATCAAAACTGATCCTCTCCGCAAGCCAGATTACGGTCCATCTGAGGTGCATCCAACTGCGGGTGCTACTGTTGTTGGAGTCAGGAAATTCCTGATTGCTTACAACGTAAACCTTGGCACGAATGACCTCTCCATTGCAAAAAAGATAGCCCGTAGGGTGAGGGCAAAACATGGTGGTCTTTCGGCAGTTAAGGCTCTTGGATTTGAGCTAAAAAATCGCGGCATAGTTCAGGTCTCCATGAACCTTGTCGATTTTGAAAAATCTCCTGTTTATCTTGCCTTTGAGCTTGTCAGAATCCTTGCAGAAAGATACGGTGTGCCTGTGATCGGTTCGGAAGTTGTTGGTCTTATTCCTCAGAAGGCATTGACGCAGGTGGCTGATTTTTATCTAAGACTTGAGAATTTTAAAGAGGACCAGATTCTTGAAAACAAGCTTGGATATGACAATCCTGTTGAAGAATTTGTAACTGAACTGTCCCTTGCTACTCCAACGCCTGGCGGCGGGGCTGCGTCGGCACTTTCTCTTGCCCTGTCCTACGCTTTGCTTTCTATGGTGGCCGGTCTCACATTGAAGAGTAAAAAATACAAAGATTACCATGTATCAATGAAGAAGATTCAAGAAAAGGCGTATGTCGGGATAAAAAAGGCCCTCACACTAATGAAGGAAGATTCGGAGGCATTTAATGAGGTGATGGCAGCATTTAAACTACCAAAAGGTACTTCTGAGGAAAAAGAAAAACGGACCGAAGCTATTCAGAATGCACTCAAAAAAGCTACAGATGTGCCACTTGTAACCATGGAAAGGGCGTACGAAACAATAGATCTCCTCAGAGAACTATTTGTACATGGAAATAAAAATGCCATTTCAGACGTTGGTGTTGCGGCTCTCCAGGCAAGAAGTGCCTACGATGGAGCAAAGATGAACGTTCTCATCAATATAAGCTCAATAAAAGATGCCAACTTTGTCTCTCAGGTCAAATCAAAGCTTGAGAGGATGGATAAAGATTTCTACACTTCAATCGACGAAATAGTGAAAGGAGTAATTGAATCGATGGGGTAGTTGATTTACACACGCACACTACATGTTCGGACGGACTTTACCCACCTGAGCAGCTTATTGAGAAAGCTGCTCAGGTGGGTGTTAAGATAATTGCAGTCACAGACCACGATACGGTTGCCTGTCTTGATCGAGCAATTGAACACGGTAAGAGATTTGGTCTTGAGGAAGTTGTTCCCGGCGTAGAACTTTCAACTGAAGAGAACAAGCGTGAAGTTCATATCCTTGGTTACTACATGGATTACAGAGATACAGATTTTCTTGAGGCACTAAAGGTTTTCAGAAATGCACGCCTTGAGAGAGCCAGGAAAATGGCAAAGATATTGCGGGATCTTGGAATTGATATAGATTTTGACGAAATTTTGATGGCCGCGGGCAGTAGCATGAACATCGGACGACCTCATGTGGCAAAGGTGCTCGTAGAAAAGGGATACGTATCATCAACCCAGGAGGCTTTTGACCTTTACATTGCTGAAGGACGACCTGCCTATGTCCCGAAGTACAAACTCACACCGGAGCAGGGGGTGGAGCTGATACTGAAGGCCGGAGGAATACCTGTTTACGCGCATCCAGGCAAGGCGGGTGATCCGGATCATGTAGTTTATCTTGTTAAATTTGGTCTCATGGGCGTGGAAGTCTGGCATCCTGAAAATTCGCTTGAGATCCAAAAAATTCTCCTCGAAATTGCCGATCGTTATAACCTTATTAAAACGGGTGGAACCGATTTTCACGGTGAGGGAAGAAGTAAGGCTCCTCTCGGCTCGATAGATGTGCCCATGGAAAGTTACGAGGAGCTAAAGAGGGCCCGCTCAGCAATGACCATGGATTGATGCTTGAATGACCCTCCTTTGATTTTTTCTCGATTGAATGTAAAATAACAACTCGATTTGAACTACACAGTAGGGAGGAAAATTCATGTTAAAATCAATTGAATGGAAGGGAAATTATCTCATAATTGTTGACCAGACGAAATTGCCGGAAAAGCTGGAGTATGTTGAACTTCATACAGTCACAGATGTTTACAATGCAATTGTGGAGATGAAGCTTCGTGGAGCGCCTCTCATTGGTGTGGCAGCTGCTTACGGGGTGCTACTTGGTGTTCTTGAGGGTAGAAACCCTTACATGGTTATTGAGCAATTAAAGAAATCACGTCCAACAGCTGTGAATCTCTTTAAGGCCCTTGATGAGATGCAGGAAGTTATTGACGAAGGTGGAGACCTGGATGAAATTGAAGCAAAGGCACGAGAAATAGAGGCCCGTGAAGTTGAAGCATCGGAGAAAATCGGAGAGGCTGGGCTTGCTGTCGTGCCTGACAACGCACGGATACTCACCATCTGTAATACCGGTGTTTTCGCCACACCTGGCATAGGGACAGCACTTGCTGTTGTTTATCGTGCCCATGAAACCGGAAAACTTTCAAAAGTTTACTCCCTTGAAACCCGCCCGGTTCTTCAGGGAGCAAGACTGACAGTCTTCGAGCTCATGGAAAATGGTGTGGATGTCACAATGGTTGTTGATAGCATGGCAGGAATTTTGATGTCTAAAGGAATGGTCGATCTCGTCATCGTTGGTGCAGACAGAGTGGCAAAGAATGGCGATTTTGCCAATAAAATTGGAACACTCAACCTTGCTGTCCTTGCAAATCACTTCGGAATTCCGTTTTACACTGCACTTCCAACCTCCACTATAGACCTCAACATAAACTCTGGAGACGAAATCCCGATTGAAGAACGAGACGAAGAGGAGGTCAAAAGGGTTGGCGAGTGTTATATAACGAGGAAGGATGCGAAGGCATTGAACTACGCCTTCGATGTGACCCCACACGAGCTTGTTACAGGATATATATCCGAGAAGGGGATTTTGAAACCACCTTTCAAAGACAACCGGTAGTATGGAAAAATTCTTTATAAAAACTTACGGATGCAAAATCAACCAGTACGACTCGGCAATACTGAGGGCTCATTTTACATCACTTGGCCTGGGAGAGACTGATAAAATTGAAGAGGCTGACTATATTATCATAAATACATGTGTTGTAACTCATAGAGCCGAAAGAGACGCGAGGCATTTCTTGAACCGGGTCAAAAGACGAAAAAAGTTAAATGCGAAGGTTTACTTCACAGGTTGCGGGGCAAATTATTTACCACAACCGGATGTGGACTTTTTTGGAGATTTTCAGTCACTTTCAAGAGTTTTAGGTATAACAAAGATTTTCCCGGAATTTTCGCGCTCACGACCGTTTGTGAAAGTACAGGAAGGGTGCGATTTTAAATGTACCTACTGTGTGGTCCCTCAGGTCAGGGGAGGCTCTCGTTCTCGTGAGTTACATTCAATAATAGAAGAAATCAGATTTCATGTCCAGAACGGTGCAAAGGAAATTGTTCTTACGGGGACCCAAATTGGGGATTGGGGAAAAGAATGGGGTAAAAATTTTAGTGAGTTGATAGAGAAAATTGTCGAGTTAGAAGGTGAGTTCAGGATCAGAATCTCCTCTATGGCCCCCATACATGTGAGTGACAATTTGTTAAAACTTTTTATAAAGTATCCAGAGCGACTTGCTCCGCACTTCCATATTTCACTTCAATCTGGATCAGAAAAGGTTCTAAAGGATATGAAACGCCCCTACTCGATCGAAAAGTATGTTGAGATCATCTGGAAAATTTACGATTCCATTGAAAATGTCGCCATTGGCACGGACATAATTGTCGGGTTCCCGACCGAGAGCGACGGGGATTTTGAGCAAACGGTGAAAGTTGTCGAAACTCTACCTTTTGCCTATCTTCACGTTTTTGAGTATTCACCGAGACCCGGAACAGAGGCCTTTAACCTTGGCGATATCCCGTCGCAGATTAAGAGAAAGAGAGTCCACAGACTCCTTGGACTTGTTGAAGAGAAAAGGAAGAATTTCAAGAAGTCCAATATTGGGAGGAAACTTCAGGTACTTGTGGAGAGCAGGAAAAATGGGTATTTCTGCGGTACATCGGAGAATTATCTCCGTGTTTTAATAAAATCTGAAAAATTACAACCCGGTGAGTTTGTAAAAACCAGAGTGACGGATATCCACGACCATGATCGGGATGTCTTTGGAGAGGTCCTGTAGTTTTGGCCATAATATTCTGACTTATAATTTCCTACAAGTAATTTTCACATCCGGTTAGATGATTTACACAGGAAAGGCCAAATTTTATAATTTCGACCATGAAAAAGATAATTGGTGTACTACAAATATTTGATGATATTGTCCATGTTTCGATTACGGTTTTTCTAATCCTTATCTCAATAATAATTTTTCTTTATGCCCTTGTTGATTTTACAGAAGGTATTCTGCATCATGGCCAGATAATCCATTTAACTTTGAAAGTTCTTGAGGATATATTGCTTATCTTGATAATCCTTGAAATAATCTGGCTTGTATTGAATTACTTGAGATCGAGAACGCTTACTGTGGAACCTTTTCTGTTTATAGGAATAATATCTGGAGTAAGGAAAATTTTAATAATAGGGGCAAGGTCGATAGAGGAAATCAGCCTGGAGCAGATAAAGATTTACGAATTGGAAACGATAATCTCGCTCATGGTGGTGGTTGCCCTTGTTATATCGTTGTATCTTATAAGAAAGAGCAGGGGACTGTATCTTCCAAAGAAGGATTAGAGAAGCTCTCTCTTCAGAAGGGGGGAGAAAGGTGCCATCCTTTGAAAGAATCCTCCTTATCAAAGGGGATTTTGAAACAAAATAAAGTTCCCCATCTTTAAAAGGGGCAGGAGGTTGCCAACCGTATCAAAATCAATCCTTCTAAACTCCCCTTCTTTCAATGGGGAATGATTACCGCCTGAAAAAATCAGGGGTTTTCTTGACCGTCCACGAAAGTCAAGAATATAATTATCGCAAATTTTTCCCGTTATTTGATAGCATTTTCAAAATACAACCAAAGGAGTGGAGAGATGATTTTTAAACTGGCTACAGCTCTCACATTCGGGGTATTTGCGGTCCTTTTTGTTCTCTTAGCTTTATGGATCGGAAAATTTTTAAGGCCAAAGGGGAGACCTTTTGCTGAGAAGGATTACCCCTACGAATGTGCCGAAAGACCGCTGATGCCCGCATGGTTCAATTACAATCCGAGGTTTTACATCTACGCCATCGCTTTCATCATCTTTGACATCGAGGTGGCGTTTATCTTCCCGGTTGCCGTGGTTTACAAAAAATGGCTTGAGGCTCACCTTGGTGGACTCGCATTTATGGAGATAGCGATATTCTCAATAATCCTCTTCATAGGTCTCGTTTACCTCTGGGGCAAGCATGACCTCGAGTGGATCAGGGTTATGGGACTCTGGACTTCAAAAAGGTCGGAGGTGAAGTCGCATGGGCAGAGTTGAGAAAGTTGATGTCACGAAAAACACCGTCATCGAGCACACGGCTGACGGAGTCATAATGGTTACCAATCTCGACCTCGCTGTCAACTGGGCGAGGAAAAACTCCCTGTGGTACCTGCTCTTTGCAACGGCATGCTGCGGTATTGAGCTTATGCAGACCGGAGGTCCGAGGGCCGACCTCGACAGGTTTGGAGTGGTGTTCAGAAACTCTCCGAGACAGTCTGATTTTATCATAGTCGCCGGTACCATCACATACAAGATGGCAGAAAGGGTCCGCCGTCTATACGACCAGCTTGCCGATCCCAAGTATGTCCTTTCAATGGGTAGCTGCTCCAATACAGGTGGCCTTTTCCAGCACTCCTACTCCGTTCTTAAAGGAGTTGATAAAATCGTGCCTGTGGATGTCTATGTTGCAGGCTGTCCTCCGAGACCTGAAGCACTGACCCATGCTATCCTGAAACTCAGGGAGAAGGTTGGACGCGAGCCTTACTTCAAAAACTATGTCGGGACGAGATTCCTCAAATTCGTGAGGTGGGTGAAAAATGAAAACTAAGGAACTCTTTGACGCACTTAAAGAGAAATTTGGCGATGCCATCATTAAGCTGGATGAGAGCGTGAAGGATCCATTCATAGTTGTGGATCCTGCAAGGTGGCACGAGATAGCCAAGGAGCTTCACGACAATCCCGATTTTTCATTTGATTTCATGATGTCCATCGCCGGTGTTGATTATCCCGACGAGAATCTCATCCGTGTGGTTTACCACCTCTGGTCCTACAAAAACCGGCACAGGCTCGTTGTCAAGGTGGAGCTCAACAGGGAAAATCCCGTTGTGGACTCCGTTGACGACATATGGGCAAATGCCAACTGGCTTGAGCGTGAGACATACGACCTCTTTGGCGTCACATTTAAAGGTAACAGGAATCTCAAGCGACTTCTCATGCCCGAGGACTGGGAAGGTTATCCCATGAGAAAGGATTACGAGGAGCCTGAGGAGTACCACGGAATAAAAACGGACAGGGA
>Ga0256833_1003708_pt1 | contig 10386 bp, 12 predicted proteins | sample 356284metaG_FD_190535 | JGI IMG/M metagenome (GOLD analysis project Ga0256833, IMG submission 190535) | Hydrothermal vent microbial communities from Mid Atlantic Ridge, Atlantic Ocean - 356-284 | ecosystem: Environmental > Aquatic > Marine > Hydrothermal vents | place: Atlantic Ocean: Mid...
ATCTGGATCAAAAAGGCGAGGGCATCCTGGTGGGATGATGGTGTTGTGGAGGCAGTTGTGGGTTCAGGTCTCATTTTAATCGGCACGGTTGGTATCCTATCCAGCCGCCTGGGTGGTGGTATCGGTGCGTTTTTAAATTTACTCCGGGTCGTATTACTCTTAGTTCTCGTACTCACTGGAAACAGGATCGTAAGGGCCATCAAAGCAAGATTCGTGTGGCCTGAATACGGTTATGCATCTCCTGCAAGAAGAAGGAGCGGAGGGATCTTTGTTCTTGTTGCCATCCTCTTCTTTATCCTGTCAATTATGTTTTACAGAAGCCCCTCTGGAGATTTTTTGATATCAGTTGTTCCCTTCAGCATATTTGTCGAAATTTCCCGATTCTCCGGACTCAGAAGATTCTATTTTGCAGGCATCTTTTCAATTTTGACAGGAATTTTTCTTGCCGCCTGTAAGGTGAATTTCAGTGATGCGGTTGAACTGATTCTCATCACATCGGGGATTTTCCTGCTGGTCACAGGAGTAATCTCCTGGAAAAGTTTCAGAAGGAAAATGGAGAGCAGGCATGGATAAGATTTTCTCTGAGATTCAAAAGATCAACAGACTGATTCACGAACCATCCAGGCTCGCCATTATGGCTATACTTCATGAGCTGAAAGAGGCTGATTTCCTTTACCTTTTGAATACCACAGGGCTAACGAGAGGAAATCTTTCGGCTCACATTACAAAACTCGAGGAGGCCGGCTACATACAGGTGGAGAAGAAGTTCGTGGGGAAAAAACCGAAGACCATATACAGACTCACAGAAGAAGGCCGGAAGGCGTTCAGGGCGTATATAAACAGTATGAAAGATATAATCGGAGGCCTTTGATATTGGTGAATCTGCCTCCCAAAATTGACAATAAAGAAGGTTTACATTAACTTAAATAGCACCATGAGTGAAGTCAGCCCTACTCGGATGAATCTCCTGATAAGGAAGAGGCAGATCAAGATAGCCCAGCAGGGTGCATCCTTATTGAAGAACAAAAGGGATGCGTTGTTGCGTGAGTTTATGGACCTCATAAAGCCGATATTAAAGGACAGGAAAGAGCTCGATGAAAACCTGAGGAAGGCGGTCTCTGTTCTTGCCATTGCCCTTGGTGTTGACGGAGCTGAAAGACTTGAATCAGCTGCCCTTGCAGCCAGAAGAGAGTACCTTCTCAAGATCGAAGAGAAGAGGGTCTGGGGCGTTAAACTCCCGAGTATTGAAGGAACTGAGATGCGAAGAAGCATCCTGGAAAGAGGGTATTCGCCACTATCCATTACCTCAAGGATAGACCTTACTGCAGAGGCGTTCGAGAATATTGTTAACCTTATCGTAAGAATGGCACCCATGGAGATAAAACTGAAGAAGCTGGGGAACGAGATCAAAAAAACCACGAGGAGGGTAAACGCCCTCGAGGAGAGGCTTATACCCGATCTGAAGGCACAGGTGAAATTTATAAGACAGGTCCTTGAGGACCGTGAAAGGGAAGACAAGTTTAGATTAAAGAGACTTAAATCCAAAAAGGTAAGAAAGTAACACGGAGGTGATTACAAATGGCTCATAAGAAGGGACAGAGCAGTACAAAGAACGGTAGAGATTCTATCTCCAAGAGGCTCGGAGTTAAAAGATACGAGGGGCAGTTTGTAAAGGCAGGAAACATACTGGTCCGTCAGCGCGGAACAAGATTCCATCCCGGTTACAATGTTGGAAGGGGGAGTGACGACACCCTCTTTGCTCTGGTGGATGGAGTAGTAAAGTTTGAAAAGAGAAAAAACAGGGTCTTCGTCTCAGTTTATCCTGAATAGGGGTTTTGCCCCGCCCCGCAGGGGCGGGGCAAAACCCCTATAAAGTTATTACCTCAAGCTCGTCATAACCCTCATTGGGTTCTGGAGCCTCTATCTTTTCCGCCATTCTTTTAATAACTGACTCCCAGTCTATGCCCTCACCACGCACTTCAGGATCATTGACCCTGCGTTCAATACAGACATCCACCGGTATGTCAAAGTAAATTCCTGTTATCCTGAGATTCGACACGGTCTTTAAAACACTTAAAAAGTCCATTCTCTCAGAGTACAGAGATGGTGTAAGAGTGGATAGGTAAAACTTCCTGAATCCCTCAACGATCTTTGAAGTGAGTTCATCTTTTCCTTCAAAACTTTTGAATATTCGCTCAAAAATCCTGTCATCCGGTTCGGGAAAGAGGCTCATTCTCTCCTGTATGTATCTTTCAAGTATTACAGAGGCAATGTCCCTTGCTACCATGGGCGGTTTTAGAAATCTCTTCCTCGTCCCCCTGTCGATGTTTGTCCGATCAACGATCACGCTAAACCCACGGGTGATGGCAGTGATATACATGGAAGTTTCAAATTCGTGGTAGAGGTGAACATTTTCCCTTATAAAATTGTAAAAGGTGGTCATCTGGAGTATGTCGTCCATGGAAACCCTGATGGTATGTAAGGGATCTTCTGAAACCAGCTCCCTTGCAAGGGTGGTCTTGCCTGATCCAGGAAGTCCAATCAGGATAAAAATCCTCTGCATAAATGGGATTTTAACCCTTTAAATTCTCACATTCAAGGAAGTGCACTTCTTTGAGATTTCAGATCTTTTAGCTTATAGTAAAGACCAACATTTTCCCTGGAGGTCAACCATGGAGCAGAAACTCATCGCAATTGATAACGAGTATCCAGGAAGGAATTACAGGGTGGAAATCTTTACCGAGGAGTTAACGGCACTCTGTCCTTTTTCCGGAAACCCGGATTATTACAAGATCAGGATAATCTACATTCCCGATAAAAAGGTGGTGGAACTTAAAAGTCTCAAATACTACTTCGTCGGATTCAGGAGCGTGAGGACGACCCACGAGGCCCTGCTGAACCGTATCTTTGAAGATATAAAGGAGGCTATAGCACCGAAATATCTAAAGATAGAGTTATTCGTAAATATTCGTGGAGGCATAGAGGTCACAGTTTCAAGGGAAGAAGGCGAGGTGACGGAAAAGGAGGGGTGAAAGTTGGTCTGGATTTACTGGATCGCCTCTCTCACCATAGTTACATATTTCAGCGCGTACATAGTAAAGAGGTACAGTGAAGTCGGTTTTGCCACCCTTACTGCCATGTATGTGCTCTACTTAACGGCATCACAGATTTTCGCAACCAGAATCGTCGTTTTTGATCTCAAACTCTACAGGTTTTTCGCCCCCTCAGCCATCTTCATATACCCGTTCATCTCCCAGGCCATTGACATGATCAACGAGGTTTACGGGAGGAGGAAAACCCATCTCGCCATTTTCATCGCCTTCGTATCCCAGATTTTACTCATCACTTTCATACTGATGATGAACTCCCTATCACCCGCTCCCTTTTTCAGATACGAAGAGCCCTGGAAAGCCCTATTTACTCTGAGCATAAGGATAACTGTCGCAAGCTGGATCTCCTTTCTCATCTGCCAGAACCTTGACGCCCTCGTCTTTGACTTTTTGAAGAATAGATTCCACCGTCAGGTGTGGCTCAGAAGTGTGGCAAGTGATGTAATTGATCTCACACTTGACAGCGTAATATTTGTCACCCTCGCATTCCTCGGCACAATGCCCATACTTCCTCTGATTATCGGTCAAATCGTGAGTAAAAATGTGATCGGATTCCTGGACACACCGTGGTTTTTGTGGTATAAAAAACTTATAACGGGCAAAACTACGGGGGGATGAAAATGATAGTAAAACCCATGGAAAAGTTTATCTGGAAGGCACCCATTATGGGTGGAAGCCAGAGAACCATATTTCATCTGAGGGTAATATCCCTGTCCAGAGATGAGATCAAAAGTTACATCGACAAAATGGGCGTGAATCCATCACACCTTGTGAGTTTCAGGGACTGTGACGGACACAGGACATACATAGGATGGATTCAGGAAGAGGGTGAGGATTACATTTTATTTAAAACCGTAAACGGACAGATCCACAGGTTTGAAAAAATGTTCAAATAGGAGGTAAATATGGTAAAAATCGGAGAAAAGATTGAGGACTTCATCCTCAAGGATCAGAATGGTAACGATGTAAGGCTTTCCGACTACAGGGGGAAAAGGGTGATCCTTTCGTTTCACCCCCTTGCCTGGACACCCGTTTGCAGAGATCAGATGAAGGATCTTGAGAAACATTATGAGACATTTGAGAAACTCAACGCCGTGGCACTTGGGATAAGCGTGGACAGTACTTTTTGTAAACACGCATGGGCTGACGCCATTGGAATAAAGAGAACACCTTTACTTTCAGACTTCTGGCCACACGGCGAACTTGCCAGGAAACTCGGAGTTTTCAACGAGGAAAAAGGATTTTCCAACCGTGCCAACATCATTCTTGACGAAGAGGGGAAAGTGATCTTTACGAAACTTTACGACATCCCTCAGCTACCGGACATAAACGAGATAATCGAGTTTTTGAAACGCTGATCAGGGTATTTCTGACTCCAGAGGCTCGATAATACCCTGATCCCTGGCCTCTTCAAGAACCTGCTTTAGGGAGAGGTTTTTGAGGGTGTTTTCTATCTGCTCCTGAAGGTGGGACCATACGAGACGGGCAATGCAGTTGTTTTTTCTGTCACATTCGTAATCCTCTTCTGGATCCAGACACTTTGCAAGACCTATGGGACCCTCAAGGCCGGTAGCGATCTCGTAGATTGATATTTCCTCTGGAGATCTTGAAAGCCTATAACCTCCACCGGGTCCCCTGACACTTACGAGAATCCCTGCCTTTCTGAGCTTAACCAGAATCTGCTCAAGATACTGCTCGGGAATCCCCTGTGATATGGATATCTCACGGGCAGAGAGGGGGGCACCCTCGTTCTGCGCAATTGTTATTGCTGCCCTTAAACCGTATAAAATTTTCGTCGAAAGTTTCAACATAATTCTGACTAATATGGTCAATTATTTTAAACGCCGAAATCAATCCGGTCAATCACTGTGTTGAGGGGGTTCGAAAAGTATCTCTCTTTTTCAACTTAATTTGCAGATAGAGATGATTTTTCGGTTATCATCCCCCTTGAGTCACCTTGCTGGGGGAGAGGAATTCTCAAAAATCCCCCTTGGAGAAGGGGGATTTAGGGGGATTGAATTTCAATCGGAAAACATCCCCCTTTAGTTCCCCCTTCTGAAGAAGGGGGATTTTTCGAACAGCCTCATCACTGTGTTTGACTATATTTTTTAGCTGAATTAAAATTAATGCCCATGAGAAAGAGGATTATAGCAGGAAACTGGAAAATGCATAAAACCCTTACCGAGGGTCTTGAGCTCGTGGAGATGTTGAAGGCAGGGTATGAACCCGATGGTTATTACGAAGTCGTGGTTCATCCTCCTTATACCCTCCTTTCCCCCGTCTCAAAGGCACTGGAAGAGAGTGAGATCAGGCTGGGAGCCCAGAATGTCTTTTATGAGGACAGAGGGGCATACACAGGTGAAATCTCCCCGGTTATGTTGAAAGACATAGGTGTTGAGTATGTCATCGTAGGACATTCTGAGAGGAGAAAGTATTTTCACGAGGACAACGAAACCGTATTAAAAAAGGTGAAGGCCGTTTTAAGGCACGGGATGAAACCCATCCTTTGTGTGGGGGAGACCCTTGAGGAGAGGGAGAGTGGAAAGGCCAGAGAAGTGGTAGCCCGTCAGATTTCTATTTTAAAAGAGATACCTGTGGGAGACATGGAGGATATAATCATCGCTTACGAGCCGGTATGGGCGATAGGGACCGGGAAAACGGCCACACCCGAACTTGCCCAGGAGATGCACGCATTCATCAGAGATACCATAGAAAAGATGTTTAACAGGGAGATCGCCATCAATGTCCCCATCCTCTACGGAGGCAGTGTAAAGCCGGGAAATGTTTACGACCTCACATCGGAGGATGACATTGACGGCGCTCTCGTGGGAGGTGCATCCCTGGATGCAGACAGCTTTCTTGCAATAATCAAAAACGCTGCAAGGAAAATCATTTAGAGAAGAGGGAGGAGTTTGTATGCTTTACAAGATTCTTGTGGTAATTTATCTCGTAACGGTAATTTTAATGGTTGTCGTAATTCTTCTGCAGGAGCCCAAAGAGGGTGGTCTATCAACCGGTATAGGTGGAGCTGGAGTGGAAAACATACTCGGAGTGAGGGGAGCCCCCACATTTTTTACCAAGTTAACCGCTGCACTGGGGGCCATTTTCCTGACACTTTCTTTAATACTCTCACTCCTTCATTCGCCCTCCCAGAGGACAGGTAGCGTAATTGAAAAAGAGGTGAAGAAAGGTGGCATCCAGCTGCCACCCATTCAGGCTCCACAGAATCCACAAAATCAATAAAGGAGGAAAGGAAAAATGTATGTGGTCCTCGAAGCCGGTGGAATGCAGTTTATAGCCAGGGAAAACGATACTCTGATAATTCCCAAGATAAAAAACGAAGTGGGCGATAAAATTACATTTGACAGAATACTACTATACAAAAATGACGAAGAAATCCTGATCGGGAAACCGTATCTTGACAATGTTAAAGTTGAAGCTGAGGTAGTTGCCCACAAAAAGCTACCGAAGATCACCGTCTTTAAATTCAAAAGGCGTAAAAACTACAAGAGAAAGAAGGGACACAGGCAGCCTGTAACCGAGATAAAAATCACCGGCATTTCTAAAGAATAAACCGGGAGGGAGTAAAATGGGTCTGCAGAAGGGTGTCTGGATGGGGATTCTTATTTTATTTTCCTTACTTCACTCCAGATTTATTGATCTCCAGGAGGGGAAAAATTTTAGCTACGATTTCGTTATCCTCACAGAAGACTCCCTCGTGGAGGTATTTCAGGATTTTGTTGATCTAAAGTGGAAAACCGGAGTGACCACCACTATTTTCCCCATTTCCTATGTCAAATCAAACTTTGCAGGCTCCGATATTCAGGAGAAAATAAGAAACTTCATCAGATACTACCACGAATCCGGTACCCGTTACTTTCTGCTTGCAGCTGACAACGATGTTATACCGGCACGAGTCCTGTACATTCCCATAAGCGGGATGGCAGATGACTTTATCCCATCAGACTTCTATTACATGTGTCTTGACGGAGACTTTAATGCAGATGGAGACTCACTTTTTGGCGAGTTTTCCGACAGTGTGGATGTCTCTCCTGATGTAGTAGTCTCAAGATTACCTGTAAAAAGTTCTTCGGATGTGAGAAACTATTTAAAAAAAGTCAGGTCCTACATGTTCTCACCCTATCCACAACTGAACAGGGCAACTTTCATCGGATCCGACATTACCACCCCGGGATCAGGTGCGCAGTACTGCATCTCCCTTGAGGACTCCTTCCCTGCTGAATTTGAGAAGCTGGAATTTTTCGAAACATCTTCTCATAGTAACGACAAAAATGAGGTCCTTGACTCCCTCTCTACAGGATCAGGATTCGTTTATGGCAACCTCCACGCACAATCCTTTGACAGGATGCTTATCAACTTCACGCCGAGGAGACCCATGACCAATTACGATGTTGACAACAGACTGTTGAACTACGATAAACCTGGGTTTTACGACATAGTCACATGCCACATTGGTGGATTTGATACAGACGCCCTCGCAGAGCACCTGATACTTGATTCAACGGGGGCAATAGGTGTTTATGCAACAACGAGGTTAAACTATCCTGCAATAACGGCAAACCTGAACAAATACTTTTACGGCCAGCTTTTCAGACACGGCAACAGGAGGATGGGAGATCTCGACTTCCTCACGAGAACAAGATACGCTAATTTTGCAGGTAGTTTTATTAACTACAGGTATGTTGTGTTCTCTTACGAGCTTTTCGGAGACCCCACTCTAAAACTCTGGACAGGATATCCAGAGCCCCTCAGGGTAAATGTCAGTGCCTCTGACTCACTTCTCACCGTTGAAGTCAGAGATTCTCTGGGAAATCCCGTACCTCAGGCCACCGTGGTCGTTTATTCTAAAGGTTCGTTCCTTTCAACCGGTGAGACAGGTGACAGTGGAGTTGCCATCGTGAGTATCAGACCCGGTGGGATGAGCATTTTCGTTGAAAAGGACGGCTACCAGAATTTCCTTGATACCCTCACAATTAACTACAATGGACCTGTTGTCAGATTTTTTGGATCGGGATTCTCCCATGGTGTTATCCTGCCAGGAGATACAGTATCGGTGGTCGTGGGTATCACCAATGCTGGTGGTGATGCAGCAGGCGACTTCAGTGTCGTTGCAGTTTCAGCCGATCCCTGTGTCCGGATTTTAAATGGAGAGTTTTATGTTGAAAGGATTGATCCCGGTGATTCTATTCTCGTAACCGATAGCCTCTCTTTTGTGGTGGATCAAAGTGCAGGTGATATGGAAAGTTTTGAAATCCACCTTTACTGTGTGGGACAGGATACCGTTGCGTCTGACAGCATTCAGGGAATCGTAAAGCGATCTGACCTCTCTATCATATACATGAGGGTGACAGGTGACTCTCTGATGAACATTCATGTGGGTATTTCCAATGACGGAAGTTATGGAAGCAGGAGTTTCAATGCAGGCATTCTTCCGGGAAACTACACCGTAGTGGATTCCCTCGTGGAAGATTCACTGGGTTCCCATGGTATTATGGAGGTTTCAGGGCTCAGTATCCGGTTAACCGATGCATTTGACAGTACCGTGGGGATTTTTGTGGTTGACAGATTCTCGTCGGACACTGCCTGGATCAGGATAGGGAACACTTACAGCGTGGGGCATGTGTCTTACACCCCACTTCAGGGAGGAGTGAGGCTTACATGGGAACCTGTTGAAGGTGCCTGTGGATATGCCATCTTCCGTGAAAGTGGTGGACCTTACCGCCTTGCCGGTTTCACCAGAATGGGCTGGTTTTATGACAGTATGAATACAGTTTCTAACTACAGAATTGCAGTTGTTGATTCCGGTGGTTTCTGTGGTGAACCTGGAGAAGAGGTACAGATCTATCCCAACTTTCCTGTTAAAAACGGCTTTCCCGTGTATGCAGAGGGTGGAGTTTATGGATCACCTGTGGCGGGAGAGTTCGATACAGCATACCCGGGCAAAGAGATACTGATCGCGAGTTTCCCCTACGGTTATGTTTACCTCTACCACTCCGACGGCAGGATTGCAGATGGATGGCCCGTATTCCTCGGAGGCGAGATATGGGCTTCACCTGCGATGGCTGACCTCGACGGAGACGGTGAAGACGAGGCCATAGTTACCCTCAGGTCTTCAAATGAGGTCCACGCCTTTAACGGCGATGGCTCAGAGTTACCCGGCTGGCCTGTACACACGGGAAGGGGAACGCTTTTTACACCTGCCATCGGTGATCTTGACGGTGATGGCAGTCCGGAAATAGTTATAAACGACCAGTCTTCCGATCTCTACATATTTCGGAATGATGGATCAGGATACCTCGATTCTTCTGGAATTTTTCTGAATGTAGGGAACTGGTGGAAAGCCGGGTCGCCTGTGATCTTCGACTACGATGGGGACCTGATCAACGATATTGGTGTGGGAATCTACACAAACGGTCACCTCTACTTTGGTGTTTTCTCATCCTCAGGTGACACACTCCTTTTAATACCACTGGAATCCAGAATCGCTTCACCACCTGTCGTGGGCGATTTCAGAAGAGATCTGAACGGATACGAGATCTTGATTAACGATAACGGGACTGTAAAACTCTTTGACCATCAGGGTAACCTCCTCGTTTCAGATGAAGGTTTCCGCACGGTTGTCGCAGCGGATGTAAACTTTGACGGTGAGCTCGACATCGTAGGAACGACAGAGAGAGGAGTAAAGGTCATCTCCTCTCGTGGATCCGTTTTACTAAACATGGAATTTCCAGGATCTGAGTATTATCTGAAGGAGCCGGTTGTGGGAGACATTGATAACGACCGGGTCCCGGAAATCCTGTTCGAAAGTCTCCTTGGAAGCAGACTCTTTTCCGTTGAACTCGACAGCTCCATAACACCCGGGTTTCCCTTTAACCTCGTTGAGTCACCTGGATACTCCATTCCTGTTCTTGACGACATTGATGGAGACGGTTTCCTTGATGTCATTGTTGCAAGCACCTTTGACAGTGTATGGGTGCTTGAAACCAGGACTCCCGCTTCACCCTCACGACTTCTCTTCCCTGTGGAAAAATACAATTATGCAAGGACAGGATTCATCAATTTCATACCCTCAGGGAGGTCAACGGATAGCCCGTTAAAAAGGCCACTCCTCTTCCCCACGGTCACCAGGGGCACGGTGTTTCTCACATCCGACGATACCCCGGTTGAATTGACTTTTTACACTGTTGACGGGAGGGTGGTTAAAAGATTTACAAAGGGAGTGTCAGGTACCTTAAAATTAAAGCTCAACTTTCCC
>Ga0256833_1003709_pt1 | contig 10382 bp, 7 predicted proteins | sample 356284metaG_FD_190535 | JGI IMG/M metagenome (GOLD analysis project Ga0256833, IMG submission 190535) | Hydrothermal vent microbial communities from Mid Atlantic Ridge, Atlantic Ocean - 356-284 | ecosystem: Environmental > Aquatic > Marine > Hydrothermal vents | place: Atlantic Ocean: Mid...
ATGTTCCAACAACAAGTAATTTAATAGGGATAAAATTTTCTGATGAAAATAACGGAATTGCTTGGGGTAAAGATGTTTTAATAGCTACTAATGATGGGGGCAAAACTTGGGATGTTGTCTCAAACTTTGAAAGTAATGCTGTGTCATTTGCCGATAAATATTATGGAATGAAAATTATTAATCATTATCAGGATAAAGATACATCTGCACTACTCAAAACAACTGATGGAGGGAAAACTTGGAAAGTATTATTAAAATTAAGTGAGCATCCTCTTAATTGTGATGTGTGTGATACAGATCGAAGATTAAAAAATATTTCATTATTAGATAAAAATATTGGTTGGTATTCTTCTGTAAGCAATACTTATTCCATGTCTACTCATGTTACAGAAACTCGATTATATCCTACAACAGACGGTGGAGAAAGTTGGAATGAAGATATTATCCAAAATCTACCGGAAGGTAATTTATACAAAGTGTCTGCTTATTTTCTTAATAAAAATTTTGGTTGGGTTAATGTGAGATACGCGGTTTCTGATGCGTACGAATTACCTGATAATGCAGAAACATTTTTAACAACGGATGGTGGTGGCTCGTGGGAAAATAAAGCTACTCTTAGTCAAGGTCGAAATAATATAAGTTTTTTTATAAATGAAAATATTGGCTGGAAAGCAGCCGGTCCAGTTTATGCATCAACTGCAGATGGTTCAGAAATAAGGGATAATAGAGTTAATTTATATAAGCTAAATGAAAGTGGCTGGGTAAAGCTTTATGAAGCATCTCTTAAAGGTCCAATTGCATTATATTTCATTTCCGATAGTATCGGTTGGTTTTTAGGCAAAGCAGTAGACCGTTGCTGTTTGGGTTCCAACGAGGATGAATTTCCGTCATACAGATTTATTTGTATGACTAAGGATGGGGGCGTAACATGGGAACTACAAGAATTTAATTTAACAAAAGATTTTCCCAAAATAAATAATTTCTTTTCTCTTCATGGTGAAGTATGTTGGGCTGTTTGTGATAGTGGAACACTTTTAAAATATGATTTATCTAATCCTAATTCTATACCTAATAAATTTCATAGAATTATTCCTGATAAATACAGCTTAATGCAAAACTACCCGAATCCGTTTAATCCTTCAACGGTAATTAAATTTGCATTACCAAAAGAAACAAAAGTTTCATTGATTATTTATAATTCTCTAGGTGAACAGATTACTAAGCTAATTGATAAACAACTAAAAGCAGGTTTTCACGAAGTTAAGTTTAATAATAAAAATTATTCTTCCGGTATTTATTTCTATAGATTACAAGCCGGAAAATTTGTTAAAACAAAAAAGATGATTCTTTTAAAATAGTATCAAATGACTTCCGTAGTATATTATATAAACTACGGAAGTCATTTTTATTCATTCCAATAATTTTATCTCATTCTTCCAAAACAATTGTGCTTCATAGGTTTACGTCCTTTCATCATTCCATGATGCATTCTGCTCATTTTATCAAAATTATTAATCCAAACTTTCTTTTGTGTATTATCTAAAAAATTATACACATCAAACCATAAACTGATTTTTTGTTTTGCCATTTTACTACGCAAGGAACTAATTTTATCTACTATATTAAGAGCGGCGGATTTATTGATGTTTCCGTTTGTTATCATTTTTTTCAAAGAAAGCCGTTCCTTTTGAATTTTAGCTTTTAAATCAATCATTTTTTCTTGATTGTCAAATTTTAATTCGTTGAACTTTTTTAATTGGGAATCATTTAATTTTAATTGTTGAAAAATTCCGTTTGGTTTTTGCATCGGTTTATGCTTAAACGGTTGAGCCGAAAGAATTGAAAAGCTAAAAACTATACTTACGATTAATAAAAACACAAATGATTTTTTCATTTTTCCTCCAAGTTATAAATTGTTTGTTTTGTAACTTAGACACATAAATCACTTATTGGGTTTAAAGAAAACTTAGAGTTAATTTTACATAAAAATACTAAGTGAAAAAAGATGTAATAATAAAGACGGAATTATATATTACAAATAATTGCAAATAAATATTGTAATGTACTCTGTAAAGTATAATTAAATTTTTGCTTAGCGTTTTAATTTTTTAGAAATTACAAAGAATAAACTTTAAACCTTTTTAGTAATAAAATTGTCTAATTTATTACTGAAGGAATTATATGAGCAACGAAGAAGAATTTGAACTGATAAAGGAATTTCTAAGGGGGAAAGAAAAAGCCTTTAATAAGTTGGTGCAGATTCATCAAAAAAATATCTATTGGCTCGCCAGAAGAATGGTTGGCAATCATTTTGACGCAGATGAAATTACGCAGCAAGTAATAATTATTATGTATCAAAAGTTAAAAAAATTTAAGTTTAATTCTTCATTAAGTACTTGGTTATATAAAATTACAAGAACAAGAAGCTTAAACTTAATAAAACGAAATAAAGTGAAAAATTTTTTTAGTCTTAATGATAGCAGCGTAAAACAAAAAGCAACGGAAGATAATATATTTGTTGATTTGGAAAACAAAGAAAAAATTGAACGAGTACAAAAATTATTAAATAATTTACCGGTTAAACAAAGAGAAGTTTTTTTATTTAGAAATTTCGAAGAACTTAACTATGAAGAAATTTCCAAAATAACCGGTAAAAGTATTGGTGCATTAAAAGCAAACTATTTCCACGCATCAAAAAAAATATTAGAGATGATGAAAAATGAAAATTAATGAAGATTTGTTTTTAAAATATAATTCGGATTTATTACCCGAAAACGAAAAGATGGAATTTGAAAAACTTCTTACAAAAAATCCGGAAATAGATGAACAGTTTAACGCATTTAAAACAAAATTAAATTCAATAAAAATTGATGGCAAAATTGATGAAAGATATTTTAATAGTCTGTTGCCAAAAGTAAGAGAAAAAATTGATAATAAAATAAAAAAGAAAACCATACCAAAATTAGCCTATGCATTGCCGTTGTTAGTTTTAATCTCTTATCTTGTTTTTAATTATACAAACAATCCGGTACCAAACAATATTAGTAAAGAAGATAATTTTACGGAATTATACAATAATGTAGATTTGACAAATAGTTATTTATCGGATTTATTTTTAACGGAAAGTATTTCTTTAACGGAAGATAAACTTGTTTTAAATCTGGGAAGTGATTTTCTAAAAGATATCAATAACTTGCAAGCTCCGGAAATAATTATTGATGAAGGAGCTTTTGAAGAGAATTTTTATAATAATTATGTAAATTACTTTCCGGAAGATGAACTAAATAAAGTTTATACGGAGCTACATTCAAGTAATAACTTATAGGAATAAAAAATGAAATATTTAATAGCACTTATATTTTTGGTTTCTAATTTTTCCTTTGCGCAAGGAATGATGGATAAACCGCCTCATCACATGCGGGAAAGATTTAAAGAGCTGGAAAAAATAAAATTATTGGAATCGCTAAATTTAGATGAAGAAACTGCAATCCGGTTTTTTACAAGAAGGAATAAATTTTTAAATGAACAACAAAAACTATTTAATCAACGTGAAAACCTTGTAAAAGAAGCGGAAAATTTTTTAAAAGAAAAAAATCTAAAAGACAAAGATTACGATGTAATGATAAATAAAATCAAATTGGTTGAAGATAAACTATTACACTCGCGTCAAAAATTTTTTGAATCGGTAGAAGATATTTTAACCAAAGAACAAACTATTAAGCTCTTTATCTTTGATTATAAATTCAAACAAGAAATAAGAAAGATGTTAATGAAAAGAGGTAAAAGAAAATTCTCACCGGAATAGGAATTGTATAGTTCAAATATTTAGTAATAGAGCTTCTGCATAATAAGAAATGTAACCCGGAATGTTTAGCAAAGCATTATGATAATCTTAGTTATATATTAACAACAAATTGGTTCCCGGATTTTCAATTAGTCCTCTCTTTACGAAAGAGAGGATTTAGCCTGCCGCCAGCTTTTTTGGCGCGGGTTAGTTATTAAAATAAACTAATCCGAAAACCAATTTGTTTCTGGTACACTCTAAATTTTCCGAAACGTACTTTTAGCACAACTCATAAAAACATAGCTAGGAAATGACAATATTTAAAATCAAAAAATCAAATTTTAGATTTATTTTCATTTTGCCTATTTTCTATTAGTTCCACTTATAACTTCAAATTATTGATATTCCTCACAGACATTATTCAATTAAAATATTATTCTTATTAACCGGAACTTTTTAATATTTAAATTGTTTATATTATAAAATACTTCAAAAGATTTTAGTGTATATTTAAATCAGTTGCATTTTAAAAACCATAAATATATCTTTAAGATTCAATTTGCGGAAATGGTGAAATTGGTATACACGCTATCTTGAGGGGGTAGTGCTCGTAAGAGCGTGCGGGTTCAAGTCCCGCTTTCCGCACGGTTATTAAATTATTTTTTTTAACAAAAGTAGGATTAGATCTATGAAAAAAGTGTTTAAAATTGCCTTGTCCGTTTTATTATTGCTAGCCACAGTAAGTTTTGCTCAAGAAGGTGCAATGGATAAGGAAGCTGCCAAACTGTACAACCAAGGGAACAAACAAAAAAAATCCGGTGATTATGACGGTGCTTTAGCATCTTACACCGAAGCACTAAATAAATCAAAAGACTACAGAATTTATTATCAATTAAGTTCTGTATATAAAAAGAAAAGAGACTTTGCAAAATCTGAAGAAATGCTCAATAAAGCTCTTGAGTTAAACCCTAAATTTAATATTGCACATAATGCTTTGGGAACTACTTATTATTCTTGGGGCAAATATGAAAAAGCAATTGAAAGTTTTAAAAAATATGCTGAAAATGCAACTAAGAAGCGAGATAAAAAACGTGCAAAAAAATATATTGGTCTGGCCTATACAAAATTAGGTGATATTGCATTAAAAGAGAAAAACTATGATAAAGCTCTTGAATATTTGATGAATGCAGTATCTAACTATAATTATGATGCCGCTTATTTGAAATTAGCTGATATTTATTTGGATAAAGGTCAATATAACGAAGCTTTGCAAGCTGCCGATAATGCCGTTAAATATAAAAGTAGAAAATCAAAAGTACCTAAAGGTGCTCCTTATTTCTATAAAGGAATGGCATACAAAGGACTACATAATATTGCCAAAGCTAAAGAAAATTTCAAGAAAGCAAGTAAAGATAAAAGATACAGAGATAGAAGTAAGCATGAAATAAAATATTTAAGGTAGAAGCTTAATACTTTTAGAAAAAGCCCGGTTAACCGGGCTTTTTTTATATTTATTTCAATTCAAATTATTTTTTAATACGATTTAACATCCTATAATAAATAAAGTTATAATCATAACATCATAATTCCCTTTAACTTAATTAACTAATTATTTATATTAAGCAAATATATTTTTAATTTTATGGAACTCTTTGTTGTTTCATAACGTTTAATATTGTATTGTATAAAAATTAAATTACCATTACTATGAAATTAGTATTAAAATTCTATCTTCTATTACTTTTCAGTTCTTTATTATATGCTCAAAATGATGTAGAGCTTTATTCTTCTGCTATGGAAAGTTTTAATAAAAAAGATTTTGCATACGCACTAAAAACATTTGAACAAATAATAAAATTAGATGAAGTTGATAAACAGTTGTTGTCCTCGTCAAAATATTATATTGGAGAATGTTTGCTTGGTATGCGGCAAATTGATGGAGCAATGGCGCAATATCAAAGTTTTATTGTAGAGTATCCGCATTCCGCTTTTGTAGATTTGGCTTTATACAAATTAGGAAGTTTACATTTCAATAAAAAAAATTATAATGCAGCACGTGATAATTTAATTGCGTTAATCAATAATTATCCTTCCTCAAAATATGTAGGCTCCGCTTACTTTTTAATTGGCGAGTCTTTTATTAAACAAAATAATTTGAAGAAAGCCGAAGAGTTTTTTAAGACTGCCGTTAGAAAAAACAATAATAGTTCCTTTGCAGATTACAGCTTGTATTCTTTGGCAAATCTTTATGAGCAAAAAGGTGATTATGATAATGCAGTTAAGTATTATGATAAGTTACTCGGTTTTTATAGTAAAAGTAAGCTTGCACCTAAAGCTCAGTTAAGAATAGGTGTTTGCTATTTTCATTTGAATGAATATGATAATGCGGTAATTGAGCTGTCCGATCCTTTGATTGATAAACTATCTACCGAAGAAAAAAATGAAGCGAATTTTGTTTTGGCTAATTGTTTTTACAGACTAAAAGAATATGAAAATGCATCGGAAACATATAAACGTATATTAGATAATTCTCCCTCCAAAGAAATGTTAGAAAAAATTCGCTACGGGTTAGCTTGGATTAACTTTCACGAAGGACATTATTTAAATGCATACAAATTATTCAATGAACTAAAAAATTCCGGTAATGATTCTGTTGCAATAAAATCTTTTTATTGGAGTGGAGAAGCCCAACGATATGCCGGAAATAATAAAAAGGCAATAGAAATTCACAAAGCTTTTGCGGAAAAATATCCTGATAGTCCGCTAGCCGAAAGAGTAAAACTTAGCATTGGGATAAGTAAATTTAGTGAAAAAAGATTTGAAGGTTCCGAAGATGCACTTTTGAAATCTATTTATTCCAGAGATCCCTTTACAAAAGCTAAATCTTTAACATTGCTTGGTGAAATAAATTTAAGAAAAAAAGAATACGGAACTGCTGCAGAATATTTTAAACGCGGTCTATTAGTAAAACAAATTGCTGCCGAATTAAAAGACCGTTGTTATTTAGGATTGGGCGTTGCTTATTTCTTTCAAAAAAATTATGTAGGAGCTTTGGAAGAATTAATCTCAATTGATATAAAGCGGACGAATGTTGATAAGAATAAATTAAACTTTTACTTAGCCGAAGTTAATTTTTATCTTGGTAACTATTCAAAAGCAATTTCTTATTATAATAGAATTAAGAGCAACGATAGAAAAATACAAAAAAATACAATTTACGGAAAAGCATATTCATATTTCAATTTAAGAGATTACACTAAGTCGGCATTTCTTTTTGGTGAGTTCGTAAAAAAATACAGAGGTGATAGAAAAACGGCGGAAAGCAAAATGAGACTGGCTGATTCTTATTATGCATTAAAAGAGTTTGAAAATGCCAGCCGAATTTATAAAGATGTTTTAACACGTTCAAAAGAATTTGGGAAAGATGAAACAGCATATTTTAATTATGCTCAAACATTATTTAAAGCCGGTGATGCAACTACTGCTATTGAGGTCCTTTATAATCTGCAGAATAAATTTCCTGCATCAAAATATGCAGATGATTCTCAATATTTAATAGGGTGGATTTATTTTCAAAAAAATCAATTTAACGATGCCATAGATAACTATAAAAAGTTAATAGACATTTATCCGAATTCTCCTACAATTCCAATTGCTTATTATTCAATTGGGGATTCTTATTTTAATCTTGGTAAATATAATGAAGCAATAAAAAATTATAAAAAAGTAATAGAGCTTTATCCTAACAGCAAATATGTTTATGATGCTGTTAACGGAATACAATATTGTTATATTGTACAAGACAAACCAAAGGCTGCAATAAGCTATCTAAGCAAATTTATTAAAACTCACGACAATTTGGAATTTTTAGACAAAATACAATTTAAGAAAGCGGAAATATATTATAATAACGGGAATTACCAATTAGCATTAAATGAATTTTCTAAAGTTATAGATAACTATCCGAAAAGTTCGTTAATACCATCGGCATATTATTGGATGGGAAAAAGCGAAGTGTTTTTAAAGCATCCTGAAAAAGCAATTAACTATTTTGAAGTTGTTAGAAGTACTTCACTTAACACCGAAATAGGATTTAACGCAGTTTTGGAAGCAGGAAAAATATACAGAGCACAAAAAGATTTGGAAAGTGAAGTTAATTTATATAATGATGTGATGACTAAAATAAAAAATCCTAAAGTGCTATCGGAATTAAATTTTGTAAAAGCACAAGCTTATATTGAGAACAATGATATCTCATCAGCGTATAAAGTACTAAATGAAATAATAGCAACACCCGACGGTTCATTGTTTTATCACAAAGCGGAAATAGAACTTGGAATATTAGAATTGGTAAAAGGGAATTACGAGCATGCAATAAAGCTTTTTGAAGATGTAGCCAAAAACAGAAAAGATGATATTGCTGCCAAGGCTCTTTATTATAAAGGCTTGGCTTATTTTGATCAAAATAAATATGAAGAAGCTGTTGAACCCTTTATAAAAGTACGTTCATTGTATTCCGCTTATGATGAATGGTATTCGCAAGCTTTATTAAGGCTTGGAGATTCCTATGTTAAATTAGGTGAAAAAGAAAATGCCAAAGAAATGTATAAAGCAGTATTAAAAAGACACAAAAGAGATCCTTTAGGAAAAGAAGCAACAGAAAAACTAAAAGAACTATGAAAAAAATAATCATTCTATTTTATTTGTTTACTATTTCTCTTTTGGCACAAAAAGAGAATAACACACAAAGTATTGAATTACCGGATTTTGTAATTACCGGCAAGCAAAAAATAACTATGCCTAAAATACAAAAAAAAGCACCGGATTTTATTCCGCTTTTATCAAAAGATTTTTTCAATCCTAAATTCCCAAGTGAAGAACAAATCCCAATTGATTTGCCGGAGCAGAGAATTGAAGAAGTTCGGATAGATAATAAACTTCAAGGGGCAAAAGGTTTATTAAAATTAAGCGGAGGTTTATATACTTTACCAAAAGGAGAATTGTTTTACGGTAATTGGATAAATAATTTTTCTTATAATACTCATTTATTCGGTTTGCAAGAAAAAGAATATATTAATAATGCCGGAATCACCAATTATGGCGGAAGCATTGGCGGTAAATACTTTGTTAAACAAGAAGCAAAAGTATTACCGGGTTTAGAGCTTTCGTTTGATGGAAATTACAAAAATGAAAAATATAATTATTTCGGTTCCTTTAAGCCTGATTCTAAAAGGGAATTTAAATTAGCTCATGGTAAAGTTGCTGCTAATTATACATCCAGAAGAAAATTTCAGTTTGGTTTAAATTTTAATGATAATTATTTTGATCAGATAAACGATACAATAAATGAAAATATTTTTGGTACCAATGGATTCATGCAATTCAAACTTATGAACATGGATTTTAAACTTGAAGGAACATATAAAAACCAAACAATTGATAGAACACCAAAACATTTTGGAAATACTTATTACTTCAATACAATTGCAACTGTAAACATAAATCTATTCAGAAGAATAAATATTAAAGCAGGTGCTTATATTGCGGAAAGTAATAAAAATACATTCTTTTCACCAATAGCTTACGGAAGTCTGAAACTAAGTAAAAATATTACCGTTTTAGGAGAATTTGCTCCTTATGCAGAATTACTTACAATGAAGGATTTTGTTGGTATGAATAGATACTACAAACTAAATAATTTTGTAAATTCATTTGTGGAAAATAAAGTTAATATTAAATTAGCTATGCGGTTTGAGTATGGTCCTTATTTTGAAATCAATGGTGGTGCCGGATATTTAAATTCCGATAATAATGTTTATTTTGTAGATAATGTAGTTCAAGGTTTTTTTAATGCCATTAAAGATGATACTGAAAATACTTATGTTTTTCTAAATGCTCTTTTTAGAAAAGGACCTGGTGGGGAATTTTACGGTGAATTAAAAGTTCAAGATGTTAGAGATTCGGATAACAAAAAGGTGCCTTATGCTCCTACCGTTACTGCTAATTTAACATATATGTACAATTTCAATTCAGTGTTTGGAACTAAGCTGGAACTGAATTATCATAACGGAGCTTTTTCAAATAATACCAATACCGAAAAAATACCGGAGATGCTGGATGTATCTTTATCAGGTTATTACAAAATATTTAGGAATTTTAATTTTACATTAGCACTTGAAAATTTGCTTGACAATAAATACTATTATTATCAAAATTATAAAGCAAAACCTTTTGATGTTTTAGCCGGATTTGAGTTCAGGTGGTAAATTTTATTATTATTAAATAAAATAAAAAAATGACAACTGAAAAATTAAAAACACAAGTAGCAGAATTATTAGGTGTTTCGGAATCCGAAAAGAATTTAGCTTTTTCTCAATTTAAGGATAAAATAGCTAATTCAATTAAAGTCGGTGAAGCTATAAAAATTTCGCAGATAGGAATTTTTCAGCTAAAGGAACAATTTGTTTCTTCGGATTCGGGTAAAACACTCACTTCTGCAAAGAAAAAGCAGACCCTTATTTTTTCACCAATAGAAAAAAATGAAGATGAATCCTTATTCATAAATTTAGAGTTGGATGATGAGGATTTTGATGGTGCA
>Ga0256833_1003710_pt1 | contig 10381 bp, 10 predicted proteins | sample 356284metaG_FD_190535 | JGI IMG/M metagenome (GOLD analysis project Ga0256833, IMG submission 190535) | Hydrothermal vent microbial communities from Mid Atlantic Ridge, Atlantic Ocean - 356-284 | ecosystem: Environmental > Aquatic > Marine > Hydrothermal vents | place: Atlantic Ocean: Mid...
AAGTAAAGAGTGCTATTACAGCATCTTTGAAAAATTGTCATATATCTTGACAAAAACTATTATACAATATCAAGAGCTATGATAACTTTTCTATCAAATATAGCTTATTAGCACCATAAAATAATATTTAAGTGTAAAAGATAAATTCACATACTAAGCAATAAAACAAATTTTAAATAATAAGGATACGCGAATTCATTCGCGTCTATTTGAGATAAAAAGTTAATTTTGGGCTATTGCCTCGAATAAATTCGAGGATCCGATAAGAAGAGGAATAAACTTTACTTTAAAATCTTTTGTTTATTAGCACAATGAAATAATAATTATTTAAGTGCAAAAGTTAAGTTATAACAATTATCTAAACCTATCTGTAAGTTCAGGTTTATCTAGTTGGTTTAAAAGGGTTGTGATTTTAACAGGAGAGCCTAATAGTTTTTTATAAATTATATAATTTCCTAAAACTCTTTTTCCATAATATCTTGCTTCATCATTATCAACCATCTCTAAACTTATATATGGTTCATACTTACCGCTTTTAAATATATTTTTTCTAATTAATCTTCTTGTGTAACCAATTCCTGCATTATAAGCATATGCTACAAACAGTGGATGGTATAGATGTTTATTAAGATAGTTTAAGTGTGTATTGGCAAATCTAAGAGATACTGCTGGTTTAAACATATCATCTAAAGATATATTTTCACCTCTTTGTTTTGATATATGCTTTACTAAAAATGGCATAAATTGCATCATACCAACAGCAAATGAGCTAGATACAGATGAAGGGATAAATCTACTCTCTTGTCTTGCTATTGCATAAATTAAAGCTTGTCTATCAACAGGATAGCTATAGATTAAGTTTCTATAAGGCATAGGAAAGTATTGTTTTGTATCTTTGTATGCTTTATTTAAAATATAGTAGTAGAAAGAGCTCGATTTTAAAGAGTTATACTCTTGTGCTAATTTAAATAGATTATATTTATTTGAGAATATTTTCTTTTTAAGTTTTGCCCACTCAATAGGATTGGTGATATCTATTTTAGACTCTCTATTGATATTTATAGTAGAGCTAGGTGGGGCAGGGTAGTCTCTATTTAGAAAATCCAAAGCAATTAGTTTATATATATTGTAGTCATAGCTATTTGCTAGTTTTTTTAAATAGATACTGTTTTTAGTTGCCATATATAGCCAAAATAGTGAATTGTCTGCATAAAATCTATTTTTTGCTTTGGCTCTAGCACTCTCGAAAAACCAAGAAGCCATATTTGGCTTTTTTCTTAATAGATTTTTAAAACCTAGTTTCATCAAGTTTCTATATGTAATTTTATTACCCTTAATAGGCTGGGTATCTAAAATAAGAGTTTTTAAATTTGTTAAATTTTCTCTAAAGGCTCTATATATAAATTGATTGACTTTTTTATTTTTTTGAAAATCTCTATATATGTAACTATCTAACTTTTTATTTAAAAGTTTTCTATTAGCAGTTCCTGCTAACACAAATGTATTTAATTTATCTAAACTATTTAACTTTAGCCATGATTGATAAAAGTTTCCACTCTTTAAAAGACGATTTATCATTTTGCTATATTTTAGAATATCCTCTTTACTGGCTCTATATACTTTTTTGGGTAGATGTTTGTGGCTTTTTTTATAGTAAGCTTTATCTAGCTTTCCATTTACATGATAGATTAATGATGAAGCTTTTATAGCTTTATCTTTTGTAGTGTTTGGCTCTTTCAAAAACTTCCAGATATAGAAGTCTCTTTCGATAGATTTTGGCATACTTTTTAACTCTTCAATAGTTAAACTATAACCAAAAGCTGATAGGGCAGATATGGTAAATACCACTTTTTTATATATACTCAAATTTGACTCTTAAATATATAATTTGTTTAAAATATTTATAGAAATATTTATTCCAAATATAACTAATAGTGGTGATAAATCTATACCATTAATAACCACAAATGGTAATTTTCTTCTTATAAAACTAAAAACTGGCTCTGTTGCTTTATATATTAATTGAACAAATTTATTGTAAGGGTCTGGGTTTACAAAACTTAAAATTGCTGCAATTATAACTACCCATGAGTATAAATTTAAAATTAATACTACTAAACTTAAAAAACTATTTACTACTATTGACATTGTGTTACCTCCAAAATATATGATTTAATAAAAGGGTATATCTCTTTTAACTCTATACCATCTTTTTTCTCTATACCTAATAATATATGTAAAATATTATTTAATTCATTTTTATCGATAGATATTTTGTTTAAAATATATTGCTCAAATTGATTATAATCATCTATTATAGGTGCTTTAAATATTATATCAGATAGTAACTTTATATTATCTATATTTTTGCTACAATCTTTTTTAGAAAATATCATATTTAATTTTTGCTCCAACTGGGAGATTGTGCTATATTTTTTTAAATATAGTTTCAATAAATCACCAATATTGTTATCGCTAAAGCCAAAAATATTAGATAGTTTTTTACTATCTATTTTTTTTAGATGCTCTTGATTTACAACTTTCAACTCATCTATATTAAATTTAGATGGATTGGCAAATAGATTGTTTAAATCTAACCATTTAACTATATCTGGTAGATAAAATATATTATTTGGAGTAGGGTGGATAAGTGTTACTATGTAATTTATAATAGCATCTGGCAAGTAGCCCTCTTTTAGTAGCGATTCAATAGTTATATTTATATCTTTCTTATCTGTAATTGAGCCAATAATGGTGTATTTAATATCTTGATTAAAATCTAAAGCTTTGTAGATAGTATCTATTTTATCTATATCTTCTATATTTATATCTGTTGAAATTACCTCGGTAACTCCTAGCACCATATTATCTATTGCATATGAAAAAATAGAAGAGGGGTTTTTATCTCTATTTAGTATAGTAAAACTATATGCCTCTTTGCTAGAGTCTATTAAACAAATTTTATATGGCTTGTTAGATTCAATTTTATTTTTTAAATCTTGTTGAGTTAAATTAATACAAGAGTTAATACAACTATCACTATCATCACTGCAAAAACAGATAAAAGCTTTTCTGTTCTCTATAAGTTTTCTAGCAAATTTTTGGTATATTTTTAATTGGTCACTTTGGTATATTTTTTGCTCTGTATCTATTGCAAATTTTTTTAATATATCACTAATTTCACCATCTTTGGAGTTAATATTGTTTTGAAATTTGATATCATCAAATAGTATTAAAAAACCTTCATCTTTTTGCCTAGAAAGAGCATAATTAACAATAGCATCTTTTAAATTATCTATATTTAGATTGTTATTTGTAGATATAGAGAATTTTAACATTTAGCTATCCTGTAAATTTCAAATTTGATTAATTATACAGTAATATTATTTAATAGAAAATTAAGAAGTTACCCAAAAAGGGTAAAAGTATTAATCTTTATCTTTACTGCCACCTGTAACTGTATTTACAACAGCTCCACTGGCAGCTCCAGCAACATCTATAGTGGCAGATGCAGCAGCTCCTGCTACTTTAATTGGTGCAGTAACAATTTGTGTGCACCCACTTATTAAAAGAGATATAGTTAAAGTAAAAAATATCTTTTTCATAATTAAGCTTTGTAATTTTTAATAGCATCTTCTAAAATTTGAGTTGCCTCTTTTTTGCCCTTAAAGCCAGTAACTTTAACCCATTTATTTGGCTCTAGCATTTTGTATGTTTCAAAAAAGTTTTTAATTTTGTTAAGTGTATGCTCTGGTAAATCCGTTATATCTTTAATTTCGTTAAAAGTTGGGTCAATCTTATGGTGAGGAACAGCTAAAAGCTTTTCGTCAATTCCACTCTCATCTTCCATTAGTAAAACACCAATTAAACGACACTTAATAAAGCTACCAGGAATTAGTGGATATTCACCTAAAACTAATATATCTGCTGGGTCACCATCATCACTTAATGTATTTGCTACAAATCCATAATTTGCTGGGTAGAACATTGCCGAGAACATAACTCTATCTACTTCAATAGCACCACTATCTTTATCTAACTCATACTTAATATTAGAACCATATGGCACTTCAATAATAGCTTTTACTTCATCAGGGCAATTACCGTGACCAATTTTATCTATATTCATAAATCTTCTCCGTTTAAAATGTGAGAAATTTTATCATAATTTTAATTTAATTGAGATTACGAGATGAAGATTAGTAAAATATCATTAAAAATCAAAGATAAAATATTTTATCTTTGATAGGGTAAGTATTATTTATGAGAGCTATATAGATGCTTTCTCTTTTACAAAAGCCTCCATCTCATTTACAATTGTATCTAAATCTCTTTGGGCATCTATAACTTTTAATAGTTTCTTATCTGTATAAAATTTTTTTATCTCTTCAAGAGGCTCATTATATATCTTCATTCTGCTATAGAATACCTCTTCATTATCATCACTTCTTTGCTCTCCAGGCGCTGCATCTGCTGCTCTGCCTAGAATTCTCTCTTTTGCTACCTCTTGGCTAACTCTAGCTTCGATTACAGCTTCTAATTTGATATCTTTTTCATTTTCAAGTAACTTGTCAAACTCTATCATCTGCTCAACGCTTCTTGGGAAACCATCTATAATAACTACACCTTTATCACTATTTTTTACAGCATTTACAATTGTGTTTAATACAATAGCAAGAGGCACTAATTGCCCTTTTGATATATAGCTATCTATCTCTTTTCCCAAATCGCTTCCACTTGCCACTTCTGCTCTTAGCATATCTCCTGTAGAGTAGTGTGCTATTGTGTCGCTATTTTTTTCAGCAATGATACTTGCATCTGTTGTTTTACCAGAGCCTGGTGCTCCAATTATTAAAAATAGTTTTTTCATATTTATCCTTTTACTTATTTTATATTTCTTTTTATTCGTAAACCAAGCTCTGTTAATTGTTCGTTATCAATATCTGAAGGAGCTTGAGTTAATAGGCATTGAGAACGCTGAGTTTTAGGGAATGCAATTACATCTCTAATACTATCAGTTTGTGCTAATAGCATAATTAATCTATCTAAACCCAGTGCAAAACCACCATGTGGTGGGGCACCAAATTTAAGAGCATCTAGTAAGAAGCCAAACTTCTCCTTGGCCTCTTCTTCAGAGATATTTAGAAGCTTAAATATCTCTTCTTGAATATCTTCTTTATGGATACGAATAGAGCCACCCCCTAATTCTGTTCCGTTTAATACAATATCATATGCTATTGATTTTAAATCTTCTAAGTCATCAAACTCAAATTTTCCATTTTCTAATTTTGGCATTGTAAATGGATGGTGAAGAGCTTTTGTCTTTCCATCTTCTACTTCAAACATAGGAAAATCTACTACCCACAAGAATCTATATTCATCTTTATCGATAATATCCATAAGCTCTGCTAAATATAGCCTAAAACGACCCATATAGTCTAAAACAGTCTTTTTATCTCCTGCTCCAAAGAATACAACATCTCCTACCTCTAATTGGCAAGTAGAGATTATATCTTTTAAATCATCTTCACTAAAGAATTTAGTTAAAGGACCCTTTAGTCCATCTTCTTTCATTTGAAAATATCCTAAACCTTTTGCTCCAAATTTTCGGACATAATCTTCAAAGCCTTTCATCTGGCGTTTTGAGAATATATTATCTCCATTTGTAACTTTAAGTGCTTTAATTCTATTTCTCTTTTTATCTTTTGCAATATCAGAAAAAATCTCATTTGTAGATTTTTCAAAAATATCAATTACATCTACCATTGCCATATCAAAACGCAAATCTGGTTTGTCCGAGCCATATTTCTCCATAGCTTCATCGTAAGATATTCTCTCAAATGTTTCAGGGATTTTATCTCCTTTACCACAAGCTTCAAATATATCTTTTATCAATTTTTCTGCAACACTCATTACATCATCTTGAGTGCAAAAACTCATCTCAACATCTATTTGGGTAAATTCTGGCTGTCTATCGGCTCTTAAATCTTCGTCTCTAAAGCACTTTGCAATTTGAAAATATCTATCAAAACCACCAACCATTAATAGTTGTTTAAATAGCTGAGGAGACTGAGGAAGCGCAAAAAACTCTCCTGGAAATACTCGGCTTGGAACAAGATAATCTCTAGCACCCTCTGGAGTGCTTTTTGTCAATACAGGTGTTTCAACCTCTAAAAAGTCTTGCTCATCTAATGAGTTTCTAGCTGCAATAGCCGCACTTGAGCGTAATTTAAAGATATCATACATTCTTTTAGTTCTTAAATCTAAATATCTATATTTTAATCTTATCTCTTCATTTACCTTATCATCATCTAAATCAAATGGCATTGGTTGTGATCTATTTTCTATTGTTAATTTATCAACAACAATTTCAACTTTTCCAGTTTTTAGTTTTGGATTCTCTAAACCCTCTCCTCTTGCTCTAACTTTTCCTGTAGCAATTAAGACAAATTGGTCCCTAACTTCATTTGCAATTTCGTGAGCATTTTTGCTATCTGCTGGGTCACAAACAAGTTGAACAACTTCATCTTTGTCTCTAATATCAATAAATATTACACCACCATGGTCTCTTCTGCTAGATACCCATCCAGCAACTGTTACCTCTTGACCTATCAAATCTTCATTTACTGTAGCACAATAGTGTGTTCTCAATTTCTTATCCTATAATTTTAATTTATATTTAATTGCGATTATATCCAAACATAGCTAAAAAGTGGCTATTACTCCTTTTTACGAACTATTTTAGCACCAATCTTTGACAATTTCTCTTCTAGCTTATCGTATCCTCTATCTAAGTGATAAATTCTTTTTACTTTTGTAACTCCATTTGCAGAAAGTGCAGCAATTACCAAAGCTGAACTAGCCCTTAAATCTGTTGCCATTACAGTTGCACCATTTAACTCTTTTACGGGTCTAATAGCTGCTACATTTCCTTTTAGCCAAATATCGGCACCAAGACGATTTAATTCACTAACATGCATAAATCTATTCTCAAAGAGTCTCTCTTCTATTAAACTCTCTTCATCTGCAATAGTTGCTACTGCCATAAATTGAGCTTGCATATCTGTTGGAAATCCTGGATATTCAGATGTTATAATATTTACTTTTTTAAGTTTTTTGGCTGGTTTAATTGTAACACTATTTTTATCGATATCAAATTCACATCCCATCTCTTCTAATTTATTAATAGTAGTTTGAATATGCTCAACATTTACTTTATCTAAAGTAAGAGTAGAGTAAGTTGCAGCCCCAACACAAAGATATGTTCCAGCTTCAATTCTATCAGGAATAGTCTCTATTGGTTCGTTAAAATTTAACGCAACTCCACCTGTTCCATAAATTTTTAAGTTTCCTGTTCCTATACCTTCTACTTTTGCCCCACCTAGATTAATCATTTGAGCTAATTGAGTAATTTCTGGCTCTTTTGCAGCATTTACAATCTCTGTTACTCCATTTGCCATAGCAGCAGCCATAAGGGCATTCTCTGTTCCACCAACTGTAATTTTATCAAAAATAATTTTATTTCCTACTAAACCATCTTCTGGTGCTTTTGCAACTACATAACCCTCTTTTAATGTAACTTCTGCGCCTAGTGCTTCTACAGCTTTAATATGTAAATCGATTGGTCTTTGACCAATAGCACAACCACCAGGAAGACTCACTGAACACTCTTTAAACCTGCTAAGAAGAGGTCCTAAAACTAGAATAGATGCTCTCATTTGAGCTACAATTTCATAAACGGCTTTAGTTGAATTTATTGTTGAACAATCAATTATGGCTTCTGTATCATTATGCTCTACTTTTGCTCCTAGCATCTCTAGTAGTTTAAGCATTGTTCTAATATCTACAACATTTGGTAAATTTGTTAATTTGACTTTTTTATTACTTAATATAGTAGCAGCTATTATTGCCAAAGCAGAGTTTTTTGCTCCACTTATAGTTACACTGCCATTTAATTTGTGTCCACCCTCTATCTCTAAATAATCCATATTTAACCTTACATAATTATTTGGTTTTAAGAGTAACATTTTACACAATTAAACTGAAACTATATGGGGCTTATTGCTAAACAACTTATGTAAGGAGAGATTTTTTAACGGTAAATGTTTTATAAAAAGCTCAAAAAAATGTGAAATAATTAGATTAATGAATATTATTTTTATATTAACTAATGCAATAGTTCATATTTTTAGATATATTTAATGAAACTTTAGATATTGTTTTGTTTAGAATATTACTTTTAAATATACTTTCTATATTTTATAATAAGTAAATAATATTATTTGATACGAATTGTGGTTAAATCTTTTGGAGGACCTTATGGGTGTAAGTGTTGAGAGACTCAAAAATATAAATAAGAAATTAAGAGAAAAAATAGAAGAGAAGAGAAACAGTAGTGAAGATGATAATCTATTTACAATAGATATGAATTCAATCTCTGACTCTAATGAGAAAAAAACCACAAAAACATCTGCATACTATGATATTCCAAAAGATTTAGCAAATGCAATTGAGATAGATGAAAAAAGTGACCCTACAAGATTAGAAAATTTAGTTAGAATGATAGAGCTATATGAAAAGTTGGATATTTCCAAAAAAGCCCCCGAATTAGAGAATATTTTTATGTATAAAGCTATGAATATTAGTGGGGTAGGGTTAAAAGAGGAAGATTTTGGAGAGATAAGAGAGGGTAAATATGTTCAAATTATTGCAATTACATATGAACCAGACAAAAATGGTAAAAAGAGAGCTAAAAATATATCTTTAGGATATTTTGGTAAAGCTGAGACATTAGAGTTGTCATTTAAAAATGAAATAATAGAATTTGTATTAAGATGGCGTTACGAAAAAGCATTTCAAAACTTAAAACACTATAGAGTGTTGTTGTCAAGACTTTCATAAAATATTGTCATAAAATCAATCTATTTAAAAAAAATATACTATAATAACGAAAAAAAGGATTTAAGATATGAGTATAAAAGCAAATATTGATAATCTATTAACGCAATTAGATTATCCATTAAACGATTCAACTAAAAAGCAATTAAGTGATATTAGCAACAATACAAAAGGGTTTTATGATTTTGCAAATCATATATTTTCATTAAAAGATGATTTAAAGAGAATTGATGCAACTGTGGCTATGTCTAACTCTAATCCATATTTAAAGATTAAATCTAATTCAAAAATAGATTTAGAGCTAAAAGAGTTTGAAGAGATAGTTCATCACTGGTCATCTAAATATAAAGTAGATGTAAAAAAAGTTGAAAATAAAAATACCTATTATATAACTGGCAAAAACAGCTAATGCCTCTTGGTGGCTTAAATGAGCAGCAACTTTGTGCTGCTACTGCAAATTTTGGCAATAACTTAATAATTGCCAGTGCAGGAACAGGTAAAACATCTACAATAGTTGGCAGAATTGCATATCTGTTAAAAAACAAAACTCCTCCAGATAAAATACTTCTTTTAACATTTACAAATAAAGCTGCAGCAGAGATGATTGCAAGATTAAAAAGATATTTTGATAGTAAAATAATTGATAAAATAGAAGCAGGAACATTCCATGCAGTATCTTACAGGTGGCTTAAAAAGAGATATCCAAAACTTATATTAAAACAACCAGGAGAGTTAAAGACGCTATTTAGAAGTATTTATGAAAAAAGAGAGTTTCATAGATTATCTCTTGGGGTAAAAGAGTTTTCTGCAACATATCTTTATGAATTGTATTCTCTCTATCAAAACTCATCACTTGGCTCATTTAGTGATTGGATGAGAGATAGATATGAAGAGCATGAGCCTCTATTAGATATCTATCAAGATATAATAGATGAGTTTGAAGCTACAAAGCTAGAGTTTGGTTTTGCTTCATTTAATGATTTATTAATTTTAACAATAAAGAGTCTAAAAGAGGAACCAATAGAGTTCGAAGAGGTTTTAGTAGATGAGTATCAAGATACAAATACCCTACAAGAGGCTTTAATTAATGAATTAAAACCTAAATCTCTATTTTGTGTCGGAGATTATGACCAGAGCATATATGCATTTAATGGTGCTAATATAGAAAATATTGCTACATTCTCTACTCGTTACAGTAATGCAAATGTATATACTTTGTCTGTTAATTATAGGTCTAGCGAAGCTATTTTAATATTAGCAAATATGGTAATAAGTAAAAACGATAGAATCTACCCAAAAGAGTTAAAAGTAGGAAAAGTAGGAGAGAGTGAACCACCTAAATTATTGGTTTATGACACTCTTTTTGAGCAGTATCACGAAATTGCAAATAGTATAAAGGCGAGTATGACTTCGTATGAAGATATAGCTATAATATTTCGTAATAACTCTAGTGCAGATGGTTTAGAAGCTAGTTTAAGAGAGT
>Ga0256833_1003711_pt1 | contig 10377 bp, 10 predicted proteins | sample 356284metaG_FD_190535 | JGI IMG/M metagenome (GOLD analysis project Ga0256833, IMG submission 190535) | Hydrothermal vent microbial communities from Mid Atlantic Ridge, Atlantic Ocean - 356-284 | ecosystem: Environmental > Aquatic > Marine > Hydrothermal vents | place: Atlantic Ocean: Mid...
CATCAAAGAGGTGGTCATGGTCGGGGGATCGACTCGTATTCCTCTCGTCCAAGAGAAGGTCAAAGCCTACTTCGGCAAAGAGCTTAACAAGTCGGTTAACCCCGATGAAGTCGTCGCCATCGGTGCGGCGATCCAGGGTGGAGTTCTTACCGGTGACGTCAAAGACGTACTGTTGCTTGACGTCACGCCTCTGAGCCTCGGAATCGAAACGCTTGGCGGCGTGACCACCAAGATCATCGAGAAGGGAACGACCATTCCGGTGAAGAAGTCTCAAATCTTCTCCACCGCCGAAGATAACCAGCCTGCGGTGACGATCCACGTCGTCCAGGGCGAGCGCGAATTTGCCAAAGACAACAAATCGCTCGGAATGTTCGAGCTCACCGGCATCCCGCCCGCACCTCGCGGCGTGCCTCAGATTGAAGTGACCTTCGATATCGACGCCAACGGAATCCTGACCGTCACCGCGATGGACAAGGCCACCGGCAAGTCGCAAGAGATCAAGATCACCGGTTCGTCAGGACTCAGCGAAGAGGAGATCCAGCGCATGGTGCAGGATGCCGAAGCCCACAAAGCCGAGGACGAAGCGCGCAAAGCGCTGGTCGAGCTCAAAAACCGAGCCGACGCACTGGTGCATCAGACCAAGAAGACGCTCAGCGAACTCGGAGAGAAGGTCGAAGCGGGCCTCAAAGCCGCGGTCGAGAAGACCGTCGGCGAGCTGGAAGAGCTTTTGAAAAACGAAGCTTCCACGAAAGAGCAGATCGAATCCAAGGTCAACGAGCTCAACGCCCACAATGAAAAGCTGGCGCAGCAGGCAGCTCAGGCTCAGCAGGCCGGAGCCCAGGGCGGCGAGCAGCAAAAACCCTCCGATGACGACGTCATCGATGCCGAAGTGGAGTAAGCTCCGCTTCGCTTTTCCCCCGCACGCCGAAGGCGTGAATCTTCTTGATTTTTTTCCGATCGAATCCTCCCCCTATCGATGAATTTCTATGGCGCAATGTGTGTAGTAGAGTGCCGGAAGAGAAAAACTTTCCAATCTTTTGAAAATTTTTATCTTTTTCTATGAAGATCATCCGTATCCTATGAGAGAGTTCGATGCTCGAAGGGATCGTCATGCTCTAAAAAAGGATCGCAAGGAGAGAAGATGCAGCAGATCGATATGAGTTCGGAGGAGTTTCTATCGGAGTTGGAGAAGACCAAAAAATTCACCGACAAAGTTTGTCAACGCTTCGGTTGGGTGTATAACCCTAATCCCGAAGTGAACGAAGGGGTGATGATGGGCCTGGCACGGCACCGGATGCTCTACGGCAAGCGCTGGTGCCCCTGCTACATGGTGATCGAGGATGAACATGGGAAGCACGTCAGTGCCGACAATCGTCTCTGCCCCTGCAAGCCGGCGATCGAGAAGGAGATCCCCGAAGAGGGCAAATGCCACTGCGGGATCTTCTGCACGCCGGAGTATGCCGCGACGCACGATCACTGATCGGGGGGGTGCACCTTTCCCTCTGGCTTTCGCCTTTCGCTTTGCCCTCTAAGCTTTCCGCTTTATGCTTTCCGCATTCCGCTTTCAGCTCTACGCTTTCTGCTTTCTGCTTTTCGCTTTACGCTTTACACTTTACGCTTTCCGCTCTTTCAGTACGACGACGGGTTGGTCGGGAGAGAAGCCTTCCATCTCTTTGAGCGTGGAGATGAGCGCCATCAGTTTGTTGCGCACCTCCAGCTCTTCGAGCTCCGGTTTACTGTCGGCGACGACTCCGGCTCCGGCCTGAAGGACGATGCGATCGGATTTGATCAGCGCCGTGCGGATGGCGATGGCGGAATCCATGTCGCCGGTGAAAGAAAAATATCCTACGCTACCGCTATAGAAGCCGCGTTTGAGCCCTTCGAAACGGGCGATGAGTTCCATCGCCTTGATCTTCGGCGCACCGGTCATCGTGCCGGCGGTGAAGGTGGCACGAAAGAGATCGAACATATCTTTGTCTTCGTCGATGCGGGCGATGACGTCGCTGACCATGTGCATGACGTGGGAGTATTTCTCCACCCGCATCATCTCCGGGACTTTGACGGTGCCGGTTTGTGCGACCCGTCCCACGTCGTTGCGCCCCAAGTCCACCAGCATCAGGTGCTCGGCGCACTCTTTGGGATCGGAGAGCATCTCTTGTTCCAGTTCGTAATCCCGCTGGGGGGTGGCTCCGCGTTTGCGGGTGCCTGCGATGGGGCGCAGGAGAATCTCGCCTCGGGTGAGACGGACCATCACCTCCGGAGAGGAGCCGCAGATGGAGAAATCTTCGTAATCGAGGAGAAAAAGATAAGGAGAGGGGTTCTTCGCGCGCAGCACCCGGTAAAAACTCAGGGGATCGACGTACCCCTTCTGGGTATAGCGGTTGGAGGGAAGCATCTGAAAGACGTCCCCGGCGCGGATATGTTCTTTGGCTTCGTCTACGATCTCCATGAAACGCTTCGGCTGGATGGAGAAGCTCCCCTCTCCCTCCAGACATGCAGGCTGGAAGGCCAAAGGCTGATGGGGTTTGGGGAGCAGGGCCGCCACGGCTTCGAGGATCTCGGGATTGGCACCGTCGGGGTCGAGGAGGGTCAGTTCGCTGCTTTTGTGGGAGAAGCCGACGATGAGTTTGGGACGGATCAGATCCAAATCGGGCGTCTGAAGAGGGTCATCAAGAGGATCCATCCATTTTCGAAGCGTCGGTTCGAAGACTTTGACCATATCGTAGGCGATGAAACCGATAAATCCGTCAACGAAAGAGAATCCCGCCTCTTCGGCGATGTGCAGATATTTTTCCCGGTCGAACTTGCGATAGTATGCCTTGAGGAAGTCGAAGGGATCCTCTTGGAGGAGATGCTCTTTGCCCTCCGGGTCGATGTAGAGACTCCGGTGATCCCGGTAAATCAGCCGCTCTTTTGCGCCGACGGTGATGAAGCTGAAGTTTCCCTCTTCCGAAGTGACGACACTTTCAAAAAGCATCGTCACTTCGTCGGGAAAGAGCTTTTTGACTTCGCCGTAAAGGGCGACGGGGGTGAGTTGATCGAAGAGATAGCTTCGGAGCATCACTTCTTCCTGACGACGAAACCGGCGATGCCGATTTTCGATTTGATTTCGGGGAGCTTGGCTTTGGCATCGCCGTAGGAGGGATATGGCCCGATGCGGACTTTGGTCATCCCCGAGTTTTTGACGATGACGGGAGTGTAGCCTGCGGCTTGGATCTTGTCGAGGAATTTCTGCGTCGGAGGCCGTCGGAAAGAGCCGACCTGGATGTAGTAGATTTTGTTGCCGCTGCTTTTGTGGAAAAGTTCGCTCGGTTTGGAAGCGCTTTTGGCTTTGGGATGCGTCGTACTTTTGTGCACGGGAGCGGCCGAAGCTTTCCGGACGGGAGCCGGTGTCTGCTTGGGCTGTGCGGGCCGGGGGTGTCGGACGGCGGGCTTCGGAGCCTGCGCATGCCGTACGGGCGCTGCTTGTGCGGGTGTGCTCGTTTTGTGGGCGATCGGTTTTTCCGAAGGGAGGGGAGGGAGCTTTTCGTCGACGATGGGTTGGAGGTCTTCGGGAATCTGCTCACGGGGCGTCTTGGTCTCGGGGCGGGAGGCGTGCATGCCCGGGCGCACGACGGAGCTTAGCTCGGTTTCGGCCGGGGATTTGCTCTCTTCTTCTCCTCCGGTGATGAGTTTGACGAGGACGGTGCCTACGATCAGGATGATGAGGATCAGCGCAAGCAGTGTGAGTACGCTTTTGGATTTTCCGCTTTTGCCTTGCGGTTCGCCGATGATCAGGTCGTCCAGATTGTGATCGTTCATGATAGATTTCCGCCTCGTTGATGGATTAGACTGCATTGATTATAACCAAAAAAAATTAAGTGTAATATTATTAAATATCTGAAGAAAAAGCGGTTGAAGAAAAAAGCTACGGAAAGAAAAGAGAGGAGCGAATTTGCGCTCCTCTTCGACTCAGTAGATGGGGCGGTCGTAGATGACGAAGCGAAGGGCGAGCTCTTTCATCTCTTTGCGCACTTCGGCTTGGAAATCGGGATCGTCGATACGATCGAGGACGTCGGCGATACGGTTGGCGATGAGCTCGAATTCGGCCTCTTTCATACCGCGGCGCGTCAGGGCAGGCGAACCGATGCGGATCCCGCTGGTGACGAAGGGGCTGCGGGTTTCGCCCGGGACGGTGTTTTTGTTGACGGTGATGCCCGCCCGGCCCAGCGCCGCATCGGCATCTTTGCCGGAGAACTCTTTGTCGAGGAAGCTGACCAGCACCAGGTGGTTGTCGGTCCCGCCGCTGACCACGTCGTAGCCGCGTTGCATCAGGATCTCGGCCAGGACCTTGGCGTTGGCACGGACTTGGCGGGCGTACTCTTTCCACTCGGGGGCCAGGTTGTGTTTGAAGCCGACGGCTTTGGCGGCGACGACGTGGACCAGAGGGCCGCCTTGCAATCCGGGGAAGATGGCGGAGTTGATCTTTTTGGCGATCTCTTCGTCGTCGGTCATGATCGCGCCGCCTCTGGGGCCGGCGAGGGTTTTGTGCGTCGTGGTGGTGACCACGTGGGCGTGGGGGAAGGGGCTGGGATGCTCTCCCGCGACGACCAGTCCGGCGATGTGGGCGATGTCGGCAAAGAGGAGGGCTCCCACTTCGTCGGCGATTTCACGGAATTTGGCGAAATCGATGGTCCGGGGGTAGGCGCTGGCGCCGCAGACGATGATTTTGGGTTTGACGATCCGGGCGATGTCGCGGACCCGGTCGTAGTCGATGCGCCCGTCGAGCTCCACGCCGTAGGTGAAGCTTTGGTAATTTTTGCCCGAGAAGCTGACTTTGGAGCCGTGGGTGAGGTGGCCGCCGTGGCTCAGGTCCATGCCGAGGATCTTGTCGCCGGCTTTGATCAGTGCAGCGTAGATGGCGCCGTTGGCTTGGGAACCGCTATGGGGTTGGACGTTGGCGTAGGCGCAGCCGAAGAGCTTTTTGCAACGTTCGATCGCCAACTCTTCGATCCGGTCGGCATTTTCGCATCCGCCGTAGTAGCGTTTGTTGGGGTAGCCCTCGGCATATTTGTTGGTCAGGATCGAGCCCATGGCCTCCATGACGTCGGGAAAGGTGAAGTTTTCGCTCGCGATCATCTCCAGATGCTCGGTCTGGCGCTTGAGTTCGGCGGCGATAGCTTCAAAGACTTCAGGGTCGGTCTGTTCGATGGTGTAATGCATTTAGGATTCCTTTGTTTCGTTGGTATCGGAGGATTCGCCTGCGGCGCTCTCGAGCCCCTGTTCGGGACGCATGGCGGGGAAGAGGAGCACGTCGCGGATCGACTGTCGGTTGCTCAGCAGCATGACCAACCGGTCGATCCCGATCCCTTCACCCGCCGTAGGAGGCATGGCGTAGCTCAGTGCCCGGACGTAGTCGAGGTCCATGTGCATCGCTTCTTCGTCCCCGGTGACCTCTTTCGCGGCGACTTGCATTTTGAAACGCTCGTATTGATCGAGAGGGTCGTTGAGTTCGCTGAATCCGTTGGCGATCTCTTTGCCCGCGATGAAGAGTTCAAAGCGTTCGGCGATCTCGGGATTTTCGTCGCTGCGTCGTGCCAGCGGAGAGATTTCGATGGGGAAGTGGGTGACGAAGGTGGGATCGATCAATTTCTCCTCCACCGTCGCGTCGAAGAGCTCCGCCTGGAGGTAGCCCAGGCTCAGGCCAGGATCGGTTTCGACGCCCAAGGTTTTGAGATACTCCCGCGCTTTGGCCGCGTCGCGGATCACCTCTGCGGGGACCCCACCGATGTTTTCGATCGCTTCGAGGTACTTTACCTTGCGAAAGGGCGTGGAGAAATCGACCGTCAACTCTCCGTAGGGGAGGGTGCGGGCAAGCCCCAGCTCATCGAAGAGGGCGTCGAAGAGATTTTCGCTCAAGCGCATCAGATCTTCGTAGGTGTGGTAGGCCCAGTAGTATTCGAGCATCGTAAATTCGGGGTTGTGGGTCTGATCCATGCCTTCGTTGCGGAAGTTTCGGTTGATTTCGAACACCGCTTCCATGCCGCCGACGACCAGGCGTTTGAGGTAGAGCTCGGGGGCGATGCGCAGATAGCGATCGACTCCCAGGGCATTGTGATGCGTGACGAAGGGGCGGGCGTTGGCTCCGCCGGGGATCGGGTGCATCATCGGCGTCTCGACTTCGAGGAATCCGCGCTCTTCGAAAAAGCGTCGGATCGCGCTGACGATGCGGCTGCGCAGGCGGAAGGTCTCTTTGACCTCGGGGTTCATGATCATATCGAGGTAGCGCTGGCGGTAGCGAAGCTCCTGATCGGTCAAGCCGTGGAACTTCTCGGGCAGCGGGGAGATCGCTTTGGAGACGATCTTCAAATCGGTGCAGTGCAGGGTGATCTCTCCGGTGCGGGTGACGAAGGGGAAACCTTCGGCTTCGACGATGTCGCCCACTTCGATGAGCTTCTTGATCTTGTTGTAGTACCCTTCGGGAAGGTCGTCGCGGTTGTAGTAGATCTGCACTAGCCCTTCGGCGTCTTCGATCTTGGCGAAGGCGGCTTTGCCCATGATGCGGATAAATTTGATGCGTCCGGTGAGGCGGTAGTGCCGATCTTTGGCGATGCGCTCGCCCTCGGGGCGCTCGATCAAGTCGGCGTTTTTGGCGAGAAACTCCGTCGAGGGGACGCCCCGCTCGATGCCGCTCGGGTAGGGGTTGATCCCCTCTTCGCGGAGCATCTGGGCTTTTTTGATCCGTTCTTGGATGTAGGGATTGTCGAATATCAAAGAGACTCCTGTGATGATGTGTCGTGAACTTGCCGGGTGTGCATCTGCGTTTGCTTCTCCTCGGCTTTTCGGCATTCGCTGCAGATGCCGATGATCTTCATGGTATGGTCGGTGATCGTAAAATCAAACTTCTTGCCTACCGCTTCCTGGCGCGCTTCGATCACCTCGTCGACGAATTCGATGATCTTGCCGCATCGGATGCAGATGAGATGATCGTGGTGCTTTTTCAGCCCGATTTCGTAGCGTTTGCCCTCCGTTCCGAAAGAGATGGATTCGGCCAATCCCTCCTCTTCGAGCAGGGAGAGCGTCCGATAGACGGTGGCGATGCCCACTTTCGAGTCGGGCCGGCTCTTCTGGATGAGACGATGCAACTCTTCCGGGGAGAAGTGGCCCTCGTTTTCGTAGAGCGTTTTGAGCACCAGCTCTCTTTGGCGGGTGAATTTTAGTTGTTTTTCTTTGAGGATTCTCTTAAGCTCCTCCAGGAGAAAGGGGTAATCGACCATTGATTCAACTCTTTTTGGAAGATAAGCTGTCGAGGGATTTCGGCTCAAGATTCGCTGCATGCGGTCGGTGCTTACCGGGCGCTGTTTTGACGGGAGGGAGGAGTTTGTTTCCGCAGCGATGCAAAATCGGGTACAAGAGACTTTTAGAGATTTGATCGGCGTATTTGTCGTGGAAAAGACGACTTTGGAAAAGGACGGTGACGATGACGGAGAGGATGAAAAAATATTTTACGAGTGCCGTAAAGTAGCCCAAAATACGTTCGGTTCTCGAGGGCGTCTCGGGGGAATGCCGTTGGATCGTCTTGCCGATGAAGGTGACGACTCCCCAAAATCCGATCAAAACCGTAAGAAATGCAATCAATTGAAGCAGAGCTTGATTATGAAAAGAGAATTGCGTTTGCAACCATCTCGACAAGGGTGCCGCGCTTCTCGATGCGACGAAAATAGCTCCGACGATGGCTACGAGTTGCGTCAACTCCCTCCGTATGCCGTTGAAGGCTCCTTTGAATGCCAACAGTGCAATCAAGACGGTTAACGCCAAATCCAAAGTGTTCATCGTCCTCTACTTTAAATAAGCTTACCCAACTCTTCGGGTTTATTGGAAAATTGCATGGCATTCTCTTTCGTGATGATCCCCCCATGGACCAGATCGGCCATCACCTGGGTCTGCGTCTGCATGCCGGTCTCTTCCTGCCCGAGCTGCATGGCGGAGTAGATCTGGTGGACCTTGTCTTCACGGATAAGGTTGGAGATGGCGTGGTTCGTAACGAGGATCTCGGGGACCGCGACGCGGCCTCCGCCGATTTTTGGCACGAGAGCCTGAGAAATGACGGCAACGAGGGAGCTTGAGAGCATGGCGCGAATCTGAGGCTGTTCGTCTCCTCCGAAGACGTCAATGATCCGGTTGATCGTGCTCGGTGCGGAGTTGGTGTGCAGCGTCGCCAAAACGAGGTGACCGGTCTCCGCGGCGGTCAGTGCGGCACCGATCGTCTCCTTGTCCCGCATCTCCCCGACGAGAATGATGTCCGGGTCTTCCCGCATCGCGTATTTGAGTGCCGTCGCGAAACTTCTGGTGTCTTCGCCGACGCTGCGGTGGGAGAAGACGCACTTTTTGTGTTGATGAACGAATTCGACGGGATCTTCGATGGTGATGACGTGTTTGGCTTCATGCTCGTTGATTTCGTTGATCATGGCCGCAAGCGTCGTCGATTTACCCGATCCGGTCGGTCCGGTGACGAGGATCAGCCCTTTTTCCCGTTTGATGATCTTTTTGTAGACCTCCGGTGCCTGGATATCTTCGAGCGTGGGAACCGCGATGGGAATGATCCGAAAAGCCGCGGCCATCTCCCCGAGCGTGCGGTAGTAGTTGACCCGGAAACGGCCGACACCCTCCAACTCGATGGCGAAGTCGAGTTCGTTTTCCTCTTCGAAGCGTTTTTTTTGCTTTTCGGTCAAGAGGCCGTAACACATCTCCTGGATATCTTCTCCGGTAAGCTTGGGCATATTGACGGGGCGGAGCTTACCGTCGAGCCGTAGGAGGGGCTCTTTTTTACTGATGAGGTGCAGGTCCGAAGCTTTATGAACGACCACGCTTTGGAGCAGTTTTTTGATATTAAACGATGACATCGGTGACTTTTCTCCTTTTGAAGATAACGGATCTTTGAATTATTCGATGATGGCGGGTACGATGAAAAAATCGTCCCGGCCCTCGGGAGCGTGTTCGAGGATCGTCCGGGGCACTTGCGGATCTCCGTGAGGGGTGTCTTCCCTCATGGGCGTGCCTCCCTCGAGCGTGGAGAAATAGCTGTCGAGCCCCTCCGTGTCGAGCTCTTCGAGGTTCTCGACGTAGGTGAGAATGTCGGAGAGCTGCTGCAGTACCTCTTCGCGTTTGCCTTCGTCGATGCGTAGATGCGAAAGCCGCTCCAGTTTTTCCAATACCTCGAGTTCCACTGCTTCATCCTTTGAGTAGAGTAGGAGACTATTATATAGTAAATCGCTTTAACGCATCCGGAGCTTTGAAGGATGAAATGCATTTGGATGTATAATCTGCCCCAAAATCGAGTAGGAGGTTTGATGGATTGTCAACATTTGAAGGAACGTTCCCAAGTCGTTTCCGAAGAGTTGGAAGAGTTGCTTAAGGCACGGGAAGCGGGGGAGTGCGATTTCCTCCTAGTGGATGTGCGCGAACCCTTCGAGTACGAAGAGGCGCATATTCCCGGAGTGGATCTGCTGCGTCCTACGAGCCGCTTTCAAGCATGGGCTCAGGAGTTGGCGGGGAGGAGGGACGAGACCCTGATCATCACCTGCCGTACGGCGAACCGCAGCTATCAGGTGCAGCAGATTCTCCGGCGGATGGGGCATCCCGCGGTGATCGACCATGCCGGGGGGATCGTCTCGTGGCGCGGTCCGATCGAGGGGGGCTCCTATGGAGGTGACTGATCTGCTGATCCGTCTGCTCTCGGCCCCTTCGGTCACGCCCTATGATGCGGGGTTGATGGAGTTCATCGAGGGGTATCTTCCGGGGTATGAAGCGATCCGCGTGAACGAGGGAGGGGTGAAAAACCTCTTTCTCTCTCGGAAATTCGGCGAGGGGGAGCATCTTTGCTTCGCCGGGCACGTGGACGTGGTCCCGCCGGGTGAGGGGTGGCACAGCGATCCCTTCGTCCCGCTGATTCGGGAGGGGGAGATCGTCGCGCGCGGTGCGCAGGATATGAAAAGCGGCGTCGCGGCCTTCGTGGAGGCGATGCACCGGGCGGAGCGTTTTTCGGGGACGCTTTCGCTGCTGCTCACCTCGGACGAGGAGGGAGAGGCACGCTACGGCACCCGGATCATGCTCGAAGAGCTCAAACGGCGGGGGATGCTTCCCGATTATGCCATCGTGGCGGAGCCGACTTGTGAAGAGCGTTTCGGCGATGCCGTCAAGATCGGACGGCGGGGATCGATCAACGGAGTGATCGAAAAGCGGGGGCGTCAAGGACACGCCGCGTATCCGGAAAAGGCGGTCAACCCCATTCACAAAGTCGCCCAGGTCTTGCCGCAGATGGCGGGGGTCAATCTGGATGAAGGGGACGAATTTTTCGCCCCGAGCCAATTCGTCATTACCGACATTCGCGCCGGGATG
>Ga0256833_1003712_pt1 | contig 10376 bp, 13 predicted proteins | sample 356284metaG_FD_190535 | JGI IMG/M metagenome (GOLD analysis project Ga0256833, IMG submission 190535) | Hydrothermal vent microbial communities from Mid Atlantic Ridge, Atlantic Ocean - 356-284 | ecosystem: Environmental > Aquatic > Marine > Hydrothermal vents | place: Atlantic Ocean: Mid...
GAGGGCTTCCCGCTTGTCCTTTTCAAAGCTATCCATGTCTATCTCAAACTTTATTATCAAAGCCTTTTTGAAGTGCCTCACCCAATCCTTCGCTTCCCTCCAGTGGGGAGCGTGCGGTGGACAGCTCGGCCTCCTGCCGTACATTGGACATGCCATACACTTCCAGACAGGCCTGGGCGAGACGACTATCTCCTCAGCAGGAATCTCCTTCTCCCACAGCACCTTCATAGAGCATCAAGAAAAAATTGTGAGTGAGCTTAAAAATCAATCCATCAGCCTGCCGCCGTTGACGTCTATCACTTCACCTGTTATGTGGTCGTTTTCAAGGAGGAATATCACGGCGTGGGCTATCTCCTCCGGTTTGGCTATCTCCCCGGTCAGCGAGAGCGAGCGGAGCCTCTCCTTTATCTCGGGACTTATCAGCTCTGTATCAACTGGTCCCGGGGCCACTGCGTTGACGAGGATATCCGGGGCGAGATGCCTTGCGAGGTTGAAGGTGAGGGCTATTAGTCCGCCTTTCGATGCCGCATAGTGCGGCCCCACGGTTCCGCCGTCCTTGCCTGCTATCGAGGCTATGTTGACTATCTTTCCCTTCTTCATGTATCTGAGGACTTCCTGAGTGACGATGAAGGCTCCCTTGAGGTTGACGCTTAGAACCGCGTCCCAGTCCTCATCGGTAACGTCCATCGGCTTCAGGGCATTTCCAAGGATTCCGGCGTTGTTCACGAGGATGTCTATCCTTCCGAAGTGTTCAATGACCTCTTCGACCATCCTTCTGACCTCTTCGCGGTTGCTTACGTTAGCCTTTACTGCAATCGCATCGACCCCGTAGGAGCGGCACCGCTCAGCGGTCTCTTCCGCCTTTTCCCTGCTGTGGGCGTAGTTTACGGCGACGTTCACTCCCTTCTCCGCGAGGGCTAGTGCTATTGCCCTCCCTATTCCCCTTCCTCCTCCGGTAACGAGGGCAACCTTTCCTGCAAGATCCATGTGCATCACCATGTACGGATATATCTTCTAAAATTAAAAGGATTGGGGCGAAATATTTTTACGTTTGAAATCCAAAGCTACACCCATGAAAGGGGTGAGCTTCCTCTTAGCTATAATCGTTCTGGCATCCGGATGCATATCCCATTCCGGAGGGGATGAGAGGATGAAGCTGGAGGTTGGATCCGTCTTTCACGACGGGAGTTACATACCGAAGAAATTCACATGCGATGGGGAGGACATAAACCCTCCGCTCTATCTGGCCCACATACCCGGCGATGCAAAGAGCATAGCCATAATCGTAGATGACCCTGACGCACCTATCGGGACATTCACCCACTGGATAGCATGGAATATTCCTCCGATTGAGGAAATTCCAGAGGGCATCCCAAAGAGGGGCACCGTCGATGAGCCCATCAAAATGATTCAGGGCAGAAACGACTTTGGAAGGATAGGCTACGGCGGGCCGTGCCCGCCGAGGGGCCACGGTGTGCACCATTACCACTTCAGGGTTTATGCTCTGGATACAACCCTCAGCCTCCCCCCTGGGGCGAGCAGAAAAGATCTGGAGAGGGCCATGAAAGGCCACGTCATCGAGTGGGGCGAGCTGGTGGGCCTCTACGAGAGAAAATGAATCAGGAATACCTGAGCTTTACATAAAGGTTGACCCCGCTCTGGAAGGCCGCCAGGAAGTTCAGCGTGAAGAATATCCAGTCCCCTATCATGTAGGAATACACCGTCAGCAAGGACGAGGCTGCCACGTAGACAATTATGAACTTCAGATTCATAGGGCAGTGCCTTTTCCTTATCGTTTCCCATGTCTGGGGCACCCATGAGCTCACCAGCAGGAGCATGCCGAGAAGCCCTATCGCCGCTGCACCATCCATGCAATGCACCTCCTTTTTATTTACCCCGCTGAGCTTGGAGGATGCATAAAAAAGCTTTGTGGATGCATTTATGTTAAATTCAGGATGTTACAAGGACAGAGTAGGCAGGAAAATGCAAAATCAGAGCGTGTTCACAAGTCTCGAAGTTGCCCATGTTTTTACATCCTCATCCATTATACCGTTTATTATCTTCATGGCCTCGGGAACCCTGCCCCTACGGGCCAGCTCCAGCGCCACCTCCGCCTCTATCTTGGAGCGGTTTGAGACGTCCTTTATGAACCTGGCTATAGCGAGGGCATCCTCGATCTTCCCGAGGTTGAGGAATTCAAAAGCGAGGCTCATCAAAGTTTTTGTAGTTTCCTCCGCATTGTTTATATCATACGCCGCTTTAATGGCCTTATTTATTGCCTCCTTATACTCCATGCCCTTTTTTGCCATTTCAACGGCAATTCTAGAGAATGCCTTCGCCCTTATACTCCTGTCCGATATCTCCCGTGCCATTGTGTATGCATTCTCAAAATCCCCGCTGCTCACCAGCTTGTTGACGGCCTCATAGAGGGCCCGTGATTGGTACCATTCCTGCATGACAACCCCCACACTAATTTGCATTACAGAGATTTAAGCTTTCCTGAAGGCATGTCGTTGGTTAGCATCTGTGGAATCCCCACCCTCTTCCGGGGCATTATTGCACCTATCCCGTGAAGTGAAGGATAAGTTTATATTGGAACACCCTCAATGGGTAAGTAGGTGAGAAGATGAAGAAGATTGGAGTGCTACTGGCTCTGCTTTTTGCCCTGTCGTTTGTATCGTATGCTGTTGCAGAGACTCAGATTGATACGAGTAAAATCCATTTTTACATGTATGGTGCGAGTTCCTGCCCGCACTGTCGAAAGATGAAGGCTGAAATTCCCGAGGTTTTCGGGAAGGACAGTTTAACCTATTACGAGCTGGTGGGCAATGAGGAGAATTCAAAGCTCTTTAACGAACTCTACCAGCTTACCGGAATAAGCGGGGTTCCCGCAATAGGCATAGCATACAAAGGCAAGCTCTACGCAGTCATCGAAGGAGAATTCAACGTCTCCGCAACTCCCCTGATAATCCAGGACGCTCAAAAAAACGGCGGACTAATCCTCGTAGTCGGCGGAAAAGCATACCTCATCAAAAACCAAACCCACATCCAAAAACTACAAACACTATTCATAGAACACAAATCGGTCTTTGAGAGCCCCGGCACAAATACAAATTCAAACTCCTCCGCCCCGCAGTCTTCAACAGCAACAGGCAGCACCACATCATCAGGCAGAAAAACCTGCGGGCCTGCGCTGATACTCCTGCTGGCTCCGCTCCCGCTCCTGCTGAGAAAAAGACGCTGAACCTTTTGTTCTTAACTTTTTGTGGCAGAAATGCTGAAAAGCATGATTCCCAATTTCCGGTGGGGCAGAACCATGAAAAAGGATATCGAGGCACTTCTCCTCATACTGCTTGTATCATTCGGGGTGAGCTCGGTTGCTCTTTATTCTCTCGGTCTTTCATGGTTCATCCCCCAGTTCCTGGCCCTGGCACTCTCGGATTCAATAAACCCGTGTACCTTCGTTATCTACACCATGCTCCTGATAGCGCTCTCGGTCAAGGAGGTATCAAAGAGGCAGATATACATCGTCGGAATGAGCTTCGTCGCCGCCATATACATGTCATATTACCTCCTCGGACTCGGCCTTGTTGTATTTGCCACGACAATTCCCACATGGGTCGCCGGGATTCTGGCCATAGCCTTCGGGCTATACACAATGATAACTGGATATCTGGAGAGGTCGAGGATTGGAGATAAAAAAGAAACAAGGCGGAGAATATTCAGCAGGGATGCGACCCTGATAGGGGCATTCACCCTGGGTGTGATAGTCTCATTCACCCTCCTGCCCTGTTCCGCTGGGAGCTATCTCGTATATGCCATACTCATATCCAAGGCAGGGAGAACCCTCATATTCCTGCTGCTCGCACTCTACAATCTGCTGTTTGTCCTGCCGCTTGTGGTCATCCTCTTTGTTATGGGAGGCATAAGCGAAAGCAAGACGGTATCTCAAAAGCTTGTCCAGAGAAGCAGGGAGCTGTCTATTGCCGCCGGGATCATCCTCGTCGCAATTGGAATCTGGGTGCTGCTGGAGTACTAATCTCCCGCTGGACATTCCGATTCATCAGTGCCGGGTGGTGTGCAAAAACCCTTAAATAGAAACCCGTTAGAAATTTCAGACGGTGGTGATATGGAAGACATTGGAAAAGCCCTGCAGCACTTCCATGAGCTGAAACTGAAGCAGATCATGCCGGCAGCCTCTTCAATCCCCGTGGTTGAAGCAGATTCCCCCGTAATCAACGTCCTCAAAATACTGCGCACGAGGCACCATGTTTGGGTGGTTGAGGATAGGAAAAGCATGAAGCTCTGCGGGGTGATCCGCTATCTGGACACCATGGATATCCTCCTCCCCCCTGAATCCCACAAATTCCGGCTGGGGATGACGAGTGCCGTTATGAAGTCCCTTCTGGGAGGAGCTCAAAAAGCCGGCGAAATAATGGAGAGGAATGTCCTGACGGTTGAGGAAGACGCAACCGTTCTCGATGCATTGATTAAGATGAAGCGCTACAAGACCCAGGTTCTGGCCATTGTTAAGGGTGATACACTTGTAGGTGAGATAAGCCTCAGGATTCTCATAGATGAGCTTCTCAGACTGCTCAGGGTGGGTGGTACATCATGGAGCCAGCATGGATCCTCTTCACAATCGGGATTGCACTGATACTTGCGAAAATCGGGGACGGCATTATAGAGAGGTTTGAGCTTCCGGGTGTCCTTGGGGAGCTCCTGATGGGTATGATACTCGGGAACCTCGTCTATTTTGGACTGGTGAGCTCCCAGTACCTTACCATAACAGTGAACACGAGCGAGGTCATGGACTTCCTTGCCAAGCTCGGCATAATCTTCCTGCTCTTTCTCGGTGCCCTCGACACGGATATAAGCATGCTGAAGAAAACGGGGGTGACCGCGACAGTCTCAACCGTTCTCGGTGTTTTTGTTCCCCTTATCCTCGGCTGGTTTGCACTTATGGAAATGGGATATCCGAGCAGGGAGGCATTTGCCGGAGGCGTTCTGCTCACAGCCACAAGCATCGGACTGACGGTCAGGGTGATGATGGACCTCGGGGTTCTGAGGAGTGAGGTCGGGGCGGCCTCTCTGAGTGCGAGCGTCATGGATGATTTCCTCGGTATAGCCCTCGTCATATTTGCCGTGGGAAGCGGCAGCCTGACCGGGCTCGGGGTTAAAATAGCGGTGTTCTTCATTATAACAGGGATTATAGGATGGTTTGCCGTCGATTATTACGTTAAATTCGCTGAGAGGCTTCGTGTTGAAAAGGGCATCCTCGGCCTCGTTCTCGGCCTCATGTTCCTCTTTGCCGCACTCGCCGAGAGCTGGTTTGCGGCGGCAATTGAAGGGTCTTTCATGGCGGGCCTCATCCTGGCAAAGCTGCCTGAAGGCAAAAAGCTAATGGAAGACGTGAGGGCGATAGGCTATGGATTTCTGATCCCGATTTTCTTCGTTCACACGGGAGCCATGCTCAACCTCAAGGTTTTTGAGAGCTACTCCGCCCTGACTCTCGCGGCCGTCCTCACTGTAATTGCAGTGGTGGGCAAGGTTATCGGCAGGGGCTTTGGTGCATGGATAACGGCATGGGGCAGGGGGAGGGCTTTCCTCTTTGCTCCCAAGAACTTCCACATGTCCCTTCAGATGGGTATCGGCTCAATCCCGAGGACAGAGGTTGCCCTCGTCGACCTGATGGTTGCGATTCACGGCAGGGCGATACCTCCGGCGGATGCTCCAAAGTTCATCGCAGCGACGCTTATATTCATCACGGTCTCAGTGCTCATAACCCCGCCCCTGCTCAAATGGGCGTTCAGGGAGGATATTGAGAAAACCGTGGAGAGCAAAGCCAGCACCAAGGTTGAGCGCATAAAGGAAACGAAGCAGAGGATAAAAGAGCTCAAACGGTGAGCTTTTTGATTTTTTAATTCCCCTTTAGCACTCTAACAGCACATACAGAGAATAAAGGAACTCACAAAGCGAGCTTCTCCCTTACCTTCCTTTCGAACTCCGCGAAGTTCGGAACCCCAATGAACTCAACCCTGTTGTTGATTAATATCGTTGGCGTTCCGAGGATGTTGTGCTCCATGGCCTTCCTCTGACCCTCGGGGGTTGCCACGCTGAGCTCCTTAGCAACGATCCCCTCATATTTCCTCTCAAGCTCCTTTGCCATGGCCACGGCTATCGGGCAGTACGGGCATCCGGGTGATGTTATGACCTCGATGACGACCTTCCTTTTCGGTTTGGTCTCTATAATTCCAGCCCTCTTCATGAGTTCCAGCATCTTTCTGCGCCTTATCATCTCAAGCTCATCCATCTGCCCACCCCTTTAGAAGAGAAAAATGGGGGTTTAAAAAGAAATTCTTGAAAGAGGATTCATCAAAGGCTTCCAAGGCCGCATATCCTAGCGAACGGACAGACCGAGCAGTCCTCGGTGTAGGGCTCCAGATAGGGCTCACCCTTGACCGCTTTGGTTATCTCCTTCGCCCTCTCCATAGCTTCATCGTCCCCTTCAAGGACGAGGGTGACGCTGCCCTCAGCTCCTCCAGCTCCGCCGGCCGCTATGGGTATGGCCTCCACTCCAGCCAAAATCCTGTAGGCTTCAACCTCTGTAACCGGGTGAGAGTGGGGTATCGGCACGAGGGCGGAGTAAAGTCCTGTCCCCCAGTCGAAGGAGTATATCCCCGTCAGCTTCGAACTCTCCTCTACAGGAGTTGGCACGAACTTTTCAAGGCTTACGGGTGTTATCGTGAAGACCCCCTTGGTTATAGTCCATCCGAATGTCCTGCCTATGGTTCCGCCATCTGGAGCGGCGGCAAAAACGGCAACGTTCCAGTTGATGTCTATCGCGTTGGCGCCTTTTATGAACACATCCTTCGGCCCCATCTGCTTCAGGGCCTCAAGCGGGTCGTCGAAGGGCTCTCCCTTGTAGAGGACGAGGTGCTTTGGCCATGTGGCCTTTGGGGTAACGCAGGTTCTGCCCTTGCTTATAACGCCAACCGTCCACTTCTCCTTCTCTATCTTCTCCCCGAGTATCTCCTCGGCCACGTAGGCTGCGGTTGTTCCTGTGGCTATATACACAAATCCATTCCTGAGGGCATGCTGAACCTCATCAAGGGCTGCAATCGCTTTGGCAATCAGCCTTTTGCCCTCCGGAGGGGTTAATGTAACAAGCGCTCTTTTCATGGATACCACCACACTCAGATGAGTGTCGAAAACATATTAATGTTTTGGAACAGGATGTTCCGTGGTGCAGACAGCATTTGAATTCATTCTCCAAAGAGCTCCAGACAGACATTGCAGCTTCCCGGGTCAATCTCGGGGTCAATTTTCGCGTGAAGTGAGCACAGGTATCCCTTTCCCAGCATTTCCAGGGCGATTCTGATTATTTCAGCGTGAATTTTATACTCGTCGGGCTTCTCGTTGATTATCCACTCTGCGGATTGCCTGAGCTCTCCGTCTATATCTTCGAACTTTTCTACGTCTATAAGTGCTCCCCTGTTCATTCTTAAGTATCTTGAAACGGCGGACTGGGTTATATGCAGAATTTCAGCTATTCCAACCTGCGTCATGCCGTATTCTCTGTATAGAATCTCGACCAGCCGCCTCCGGAGTGAGGGATAAACATACTTTGCAGCAACTTCAAAGGCGTTGGTCTTCATGGTATCCTTTATGACGCGTGGAATATTTAAACCTTTCTGCCAAGTCCCCCGGGATTTTGACATGACATAAGTCATAAAGCCGCTTTAGGTTAATAAACCGCAAGACTTTTATGAAGGTCACTTCACCTATAATCGAAGGATATGACAAGTGTCATAAAAATGGAGGTTGATGGATATGGCGATACGTGTTCCGGAAGCGTTTGATATGCTCTGCAACCAGTGTTCGATGAGTTTGGCGGGAGGGTGTACTATAAGGGGAGTCTGCGGCAAAGGCCCCGACCTCAACTCGCTCCAGGAGGCCCTGCTCTACGGCATAAAGGGAACATCGGCCTACTACTACCACGCCCTTGAGGTCGGCTACGACGACCCGAGGATAGGCCACTTTTTGGCTGAGGCCCTCTACTCGACCCTTACCAACGTCAACTTCGACAAGAACCGCTTCCTTGAGCTCATCCTTGAGAACGGAAGGGTTCACCTTGAGGCGATGAAGCTCCTCGATAAGGCCTACGTTGAGACCTTCGGAAGGCCGGAGCCGGTTGAAGTCCCGACCGGAACTGCGGAGGGACACGGCATACTCATCACGGGCCACAGCTACAAGGCCCTTTACGAGCTCCTCAGGCAGATCGAGGAGATGGGCCTTGAGGAGGAGCTCAAGGTCTACACCCACGCGGAGATGTTTCCGGCACATGCATACCCCGAGCTGAGGAAGTTCAAAGCGCTCTACGGCAACTGGGGAGGCTCATGGCTCTACCAGAAGAAGGAATTCGCGGAGTTCCCGGGCGTCATTCTGGGCACAAGCAACTGTGTCCAGCAGCCGACGAAGGCTTACGCCGACAGAATCTTCACCGTTGGGATAGCGGGCCTTGAAGGGGTTCCCCACATCGAGGACTACAACTTCGAGCCGCTCATAAAGCGCGCCCTTGAAACCCCCAGGATGGAGGCTTACGACGGCGGAAAGCTCCTCACGGGCTTCCACCACACCAACGTTTTGGCAATGAAGGACAAACTGATAGAGCTAATCCAGGAGGGCAAAATAAGGCACATCTTCGTCGTGGGCGGCTGTGACACGCCGCACAAGGGCATGGGGTACTACGAGAGGCTAACCGAGCTGATTCCAAAGGATGCCCTTATCCTCAGCGCCGCGTGCGGAAAGTTCCGCTACAACGCGAGGGACTACGGCACCATTGAAGGCATTCCGCGCTTTTTGGACTTCGGCCAATGCAACAACGTCTACTCGATAATCGAGATCGCCGTGGCTTTGGCCAACGAGCTCGGAACCGACGTGAGCTCCCTGCCCGTGAGCATAGTCCTGAGCTGGATGGAGCAGAAGGCCATAGCGATACTCTACTCGCTCCTCTACCTCGGGATCAAGGGCATCTACATCGGACCAAAGCCGCCAGAGTTCCTGACTCCGGGAGTCTTTGAAATTCTCAGGAGGCAGTTTGACCTCAGGCTCACCGGTGACCCGGAGGCTGACCTCAGGGACATGCTCAACAAAGGCGTAAAGATAGAAGAAGGCTCCGCTCTGGCGGAGGAGCTGGATTGATCTTCCCCTGTTTTTTCTTTTCTGAATTCTCCGAACGGAATTGTTTAATTATTGATTTCAAGAATTAAAGAATTGAAGAAAAGACTTAGCCTTCCTCCAGGGCTTTCAGCTCCTCCATCATCTCCTCAAAGCGCTCGTCGCTCATTCCGATGAGCCCCTTTGCCTGCTTCAGGGTTATCGTTCTCGCGAGGGTCTTCCTCATCTCGGGGTTCTCAAGTGGCGAAAAACCGTACTTCACAAGTATCTTCAGAGATTCGGGATAGGCCTTCAGGAGTTTGGCCACGTTGGTTTCTTCCGTTATTTCCTCCAGCTTATCGTCGCACTCCTCCACCTCCATGCTCAGCTCCTTTGATTCTTCGGTCTTTGTGACTTTGAGGACGAAGAACCCCGAGACCTCCTTGGCTTCCACTTTATAGCCTGCTTCTTCAAGCTTTGGAATAATGCCCACGAAGGGCTTGTCGCCGATTACTTCGAGCGTTTCTCCGATTTTAAGCTTCGCTAGGGCCTCTACAATCATAACCGCCGGCTGGGGCGGCTGCAGTCCACGAACATCAAGCATCATTTTTATCACCGTTTCCTTCTATGACATGCGGCATATAAATCTTTCTGGGCAGAGACGGGTAGAAAGGTTTAAAAGCCTTTGATATGACACCTGTCATGAAGGTGAATATGATGACCGAACTCCTGAAAAACAGGGAATATAAAAAGGAAGCCCTAAAAAAGCTCCTCCTTAGAATTCACGAGGGTGAAGATGTCAACAAACTCAAGGAGGAATTCCGCCAGGTTTTGAGCGGCATTTCGCCCCTTGAGATTCCAATCATAGAGCAGGAGCTCGTTAAAGATGGCATCTCGGCTAAGGACATAGCAAAGATGTGCGACTTACACGTTGAGCTTTTTAGAGAAGCAGTCGCCGGGACGGAGGAGCTTGAGGAGAGGGATTTGCCGGACGGGCATCCGCTCAAGACGCTCTACCTCGAAAACAAGGAGATAATGAAGGACGCGGAGATGCTCAACCTCTACGCGAGGACTCTGGCAACGACCAAGGACGAGCGCATGAAAGCTGAAATCCTCGGCGTTCTGGAGGAGATAGCGGGCAGCCTGAGAAAGGTTGGCTTCACCCACTACAACCGGGAGGAGATGCTCACCTTCCCCTACATCGAGCGGAGAGGTTT
>Ga0256833_1003713_pt1 | contig 10373 bp, 11 predicted proteins | sample 356284metaG_FD_190535 | JGI IMG/M metagenome (GOLD analysis project Ga0256833, IMG submission 190535) | Hydrothermal vent microbial communities from Mid Atlantic Ridge, Atlantic Ocean - 356-284 | ecosystem: Environmental > Aquatic > Marine > Hydrothermal vents | place: Atlantic Ocean: Mid...
AAATTTCCCCCTTTTTTATTTGCCTTTATCGTTCTTTATAAACTTTTCTTTTAGAGTAAGGAAAAATATCCATAATATAAAGTAAGGTATCTTTATTATCCTTTTTATTCTATTGGGCTCTTTTATTGTTCTGTATACCCATTCTATCCCATACTTTTGCATCCATTTAGGTGCACGTGGTATCTTTCCTGAAAGTACATCGAAACTACCCCCTACACCAATAGAGACAGGAACCCTTAGCTTTTCCATGTGCTCAGAGATCCATTTTTCTTGTTTAGGTACACCCATGCCAACAAGTAAAATATCTGGCTGTTTTTCCTTTATATCTTTTAGGACTACTTTTTCGTCTTTAAAGTATCCATGATGTATGCCTACAATCTTTATATTTGGATATTTTTTTAAAAGATTATCCATGGCTTTCTCTGTAACTCCCTTTTTTGCCCCCAAAAAGTAAAATCTATAACCCCTTTTTTCTCCTATTTGAAATAATTTATCTATAAGGTCTATCCCTGTAACCCTTTCTCTTATAGGGTTTCCTAATATTTTAGAGGCAAAGAGGAGGCCGCTTCCATCTGGTGTAACAAGATCCGCCTTATGAATGAGACTTTTGTACTCCCTATCCTTTCGTGCCCTTAAAATGGCAAGACTGTCAGGGGTAATTACCATATGAGGTGCCCCTGATATAATAAAGGTTTCAATTTTTTTAACCGCTTCATCAAGGGTAACCCTATCTATGGGAATATCTCCTACATGAAATTTTTCATTAGTTTTTGTATTTTCCGTTTCTTTATTTATTACTTCTTCTTTCAAAAATGTTTTATTATAGAAAAGGATACCATTTCCTAAAAGGATTATTCCAAGCCATATATTGGGATAAAAATAGAGAACAAGAGAGGAGATAGCTAGATATAAGCCAGTTGCATATATGAGTAAAGGCATCTTTTTGTTAGAGATCTTTTTATCAGAAAATCTTTTTATAATGGTTTCAAGTATGAGGTTTTTTGGTTTACCTAAAACCAAGGAAGAAACTATTGCGTAAGATGTATCAATAATAGGGATGCTCAGAAGGACTGCAGGAATTATAATTGAAATAGTCGCAGGACTTTTTAGCATTCCAGTTATAGAGATTATGCCCAGTAAAAATCCATAAAATAGATTTAGTTCTTTAGTTATATTCATTTTAGGATATCTAAATTCATAATTTATAAGGGGAAATGAGATGGAAGAGAGGGTCAATGAAAGTACTACTGCTGTATTTAAATTTTGTTTTTGTGCAGCTGCTATTACGAAAAATATAAGAGAAATAGTAAAAATAAAGGCTGATGTAAAACCTGGAATAAGAGAGCTAAGTTTTATAGAATTTACAATAATAAGAAGCCATAATGTAGTAAGGATAATAGAGGTAAGATTATTAAAATAGAGATATGTACCATCTGGTTTTGTTAAAAAATTGATTCGTATATTTGCAAAATATAGTATCGCAATTATTCCTATCCAAAGGATCGTATTTTTTAAGAATTTTTTATCAATTTTCTTATTCCAAAATGCCTCTGAACTATCCATAAATAATATTAAAAAAGATGAAAGTATAATTCCTAATGCTACTTTATCTCCTTTGCCTATAAGGAGTGCAAGGGAAGTAATTGACCAATATATAAAAGGAATAGGCATGTATTTTCTTTTTTTTAATGATTTTATAATGAGAAAAGATGCAATACCTGAAAATAAAAATATAAAAACATACTTTATAGGGCTCATCTTTGGTTACTCCTAAATATCATACTTTATTTTATTTAACGGCCAAAATATCAATATGGCTTTTCCAATAATATTTTCCTTCGGAAGAAAACCCCAAACCCTACTATCACTACTGTTTACCCTATTGTCCCCCAATACAAAATACATATTAGGAGGTACGATTTTTGGCCCCCAATTATCATGTGATCTATTTAGGATGTAAGGTTCTTCTAGGAGTTTATTATTTATATATACATAACCATCTTTAATTTCAATTTTTTCACCAGGAAGTCCTATAATTCTTTTTATATAGTTTTCCTTTGTCTTGAAAGGAGGTCTAAATATTATTACTTCTCCTCTTTTGGGTTTCTCTATTTTGTATACAATTTTGACATTTATTACCCTTTCTCCATCTATAAGAGAGGGCTCCATAGAGCGCCCTTTTATCTGCGTAATTTGTGCAATAAAGGTCGTAATAGTTAATGTAATAATTACAGATATAATTATTGTTTTTAAAATTTCTTTTATATTTTTCCCCATAATCATTCATATTAAAGCATATCTTCACAAAAAAGTCAATCAGTAAAGTTTTTGATATATAAATTTATTTCGGGTTGATAAAACATATAATTAGAGGGTATAATATAAAAAATCCATTCCTTAGGAGGGAGTTATGATAAAAAAACATATAGTATCTACAGGGGAGGCCCCTTCTGCTCTTGGACCATATTCTCAAGGTGTTGCATTTTGGAATCTAGTATTTACTTCTATGCAACTTCCCATTGACCCGAAAACAGGAGAGATTGTAAATGGAGGAATAAAGGAGCAGACCAGAAGGGTAATAGAGAATATAAAGGCAATAGTAGAGGCAGGAGATTCTTCTTTAGAAGAAATTCTTAAAATGACTGTTTATGTAGATGATATTGAGAGTTTTTCTGAGGTAAATGAGGTATATAGTAAATACTTTTCGGAAAGACCCCCTGCTCGCTCTTTTGTAGTGGTATCCTCTCTTCCTAAAGGGGCTAAAGTGGCTATGGATGCTATTTCAGTGAGGGAATAGAATGGAGCCTTATAAGAAGATAAATGCCCAAAAAATTTATTATAAAAAAAGGGAGATAAGGGGAAAGATTGTAGCTATATTAGATCTTGTTCTTGATAAAAGAGAGCTTTCCCTTATTATTCCACAATCAAGGGCACTTAGACAGGGAGAGATTCATGAAATTATTTTTACTACCGAAAGAAAAGCTCCGGGAGATAAAGTGGACAAGGTGGCCTATGTAGGATTTTTTGAGATAGAAGAGGGTGGTGTAGCGATAATAGGGGATATATTGGAAATTGAAGGAAGAGAAGTAGCGACTCTTATAGGTTTTAATGAAACCCATATGCCTAATCACCAAAATATTGTTTTTCTTCATAAAGATTTAACCACAGGAAAAGAACTTGGTATAGCTTTGGGAGATAGTATAAGAATAAAAAGGAGTAAAAAATGAATCTACCTAACAAAATTAAGATTGCCAATCTACCTACAGAGATAAGAGAGATAAAAAGATTTACAGAGTATATGAATCTGCCTGTAAAACTATACATAAAGAGAGATGATGAGACAGGTTTATATGTGACAGGAAATAAGATAAGAAAACTTGAGTATATAGCAGCCTATGCCCTTGAAAATGGCTATGATACACTTGTTACATGTGGAGGTGCTCAGTCAAATCATGCAAGAACTACAGCATATGTGGCTACTTTTCTTGGAATGGATAGCTACCTTGTTTTAAAAGGTGAAAAACCTCCTATATATGATGGAAACTACTTATTGGATAAACTTTTTGGGGCAGAGGTAGAGTGGATTACAGAGGATGAATATACAGATAGTATAGAAGAAGTATTTGCTAAAGTGGAAGAAAAGCTTAAAAAACAAGGAAGAAAACCTCTTATAATTCCTGAAGGTGCCTCATATCCGTTGGGAATGTTTGGCTATATAGAAGCAGCAAAAGAGTTAAAAGAGCAGTTTTCTGGCGAGAAAATAGATATTGATTATGTGGTCTCTTCAGTAGGTTCAGGAGGAACTCTTGCAGGCTTTCTAGTAGGTCAGAAGATTTTTGGTTTGGATACGAAAATGTATGGTATAAACGTATGTGATGATGCAGAGTTTTTTAAAGAAAAGATCCTTTTTATGTTTGATGAGTTTAAGACAGTTTATCCTGATTATGTAGATGGTTTATCTTTTTCAAAAGATGAAATTAACATAGTAGATGGATATGTGGGAGAGGGGTATGGAATACCTTATAATGAGGAAATTGATATAATAGAAAAACTTGCAAAAATAGAGGGTATTATCCTTGATCCTACCTATACGGGAAAGGCTTTTTATGGTCTTTTAGACCAAATTAGAAAGGGTACATTTAAAGAAGGTTCAAAAATACTTTTTGTCCATACAGGTGGTATATATGGGATATTTCCTCAAAAGGAAAAATTCAATTTCTAAAAGGGGTATCTTATGAAAAAAGATGTAAAATATTTAAAGTGCATAAAATGTGGGAAGAGATATAAAATAGATGAAGTAAAATATACATGTCCATCTTGCGGAGAAGATGGGGTATTGTGGTTTGAATATGATTATTCTAACATTAAAATAGAGAAGGGTGTAGACTTTATAGATAGATGGAGCGGGATATTCCCATTTTTAGATATAGATTCCCTTAGATTTAGAGATTTGTTCCCTACTCCTTTGTATATGTCTTACAGGATAAGTAAATATCTTGATATGCCCTTTCTCTATTTTAAAGATGATACGAGGAATCCATCTGGTTCTTTTAAAGATAGGGCATCTATATTTGTAATAAATCATGCAATAGAAAAAGGTTATAAAAGAGTTTCTCTTGCATCTACTGGAAATGCCGCATCTTCTATGGCGCAAATGGGGGCAGCCTTTGGAATAGAAACATACATTTTTGTACCCTCTACTATTCCAAAACCAAAACTTGCTCAACTTATAGCCTATGGGGCAAATATTATAATGGTAGATGGAAATTATGATAAGGCATTTGACCTTTCTATCAAAATATCTCAAGAATTTGATTGGTATATAAGAAATACAGGATTTAATCCATATACAGTAGAGGGCAAAAAGACTGTTTCTTTGGAGATTGTTGATAAGATAGGTGTGCCTGATTGGGTCTTTGTTCCTACGGGTGATGGCTGTATTTTAGGGGGGGTATATAAAGGATTTTATGATGCTTATAGGTTGGGTGTAATAGATAAAATGCCTCGCCTTGTTGCCGCTCAGGCGGAGGGTTCATGTGCTATTGTGAAGGCATTTAGAGAAGGAAAAAGGATTCCTGAAAAGGTAAATGCAAGGACGATCGCTGATTCTATATCTGTTGATTATCCAAGAAATGGTATAATGGCCCTTGAAGCACTTTATGAAACTAATGGGTTAGGAGTTACTGTGACAGATAATGAAATTTTAGAGGCACAGAGGTTTTTGGGTAGTGTAGGGGGAATATTTGTAGAACCTGCCTCATCCTCTGCCTTTGCTTCTTTAATAAAGGCAAAGAAAGAAGGTATAGTAAAGGAGAGCGATAAGGTAGTGGTACTTCTTACTGGAAATGGTCTTAAGGATATTTCTTCTATAAAAATAGATAATTTAAGCATATTTAAAGATGAAAAAGAGATAAAAGAATACTTTAAGAAAAAGGAGTGAAGAGAGATGGATTACAAGAAAGTATTGGAGTTAGGGGAGAGTTACAGAGATGATGTAGCAAGCTTTTTGGCAGATATCGTTTCGATTAAGAGCCTCTCTGGTGAAGAGGGAGAGGTTGTAGAGAGAATCAAAAAAGAGATGGAAAAGTTAGATTTTGATGATGCCTTTATTGATCCTTTGGGAAATGTTATTGGAAGAATTGGAGAGGGCCCTATTACCATCGCATTTGATGGACATGTGGATGTAGTAGATGCAGATGTATCTGCATGGAATACCCCACCCTTTGAGGCAAGAGTAATTGATGGAAAAATTTATGGTAGAGGGTCTTGTGATCAAAAAGGTGGCGTCGCTTCTTTGGTATATGGAGGTAAAATTTTAAAAGAACTTGGATTAGATAAGGATTTTACCTTTTATTTTGTAGGAAGTGTTATGGAAGAAGATAGCGATGGTCTTCCTTGGCTTTACATTCTAAATGAGGACAAGATTTCTCCTGAAATAGTTGTCCTTACAGAGCCTACAAATTTAAAGATAGCTCGGGGACATAGAGGAAGGATGGAAATAGGGGTTAGAACTCACGGGTTATCTGCGCATGGTTCAGCACCAGAGCGTGGAATAAATGCTATATACAAAATGGCACCACTAATTTTAGAGATAGAAAAGTTAAACGATCGTCTTAAGGTGGATGAATTTTTGGGAAAAGGAACTGTTGCAGTAACAGAGGTAAAATCAAAGAGTCCTTCTTTGTGTGCAATACCTTATGAATGTTCTATACATCTTGATAGAAGGCTTACACAAGGAGAAGATAAAGAGCTTGCTATAGCTCAAATAAAGGCCCTTTTAAGAGATGATGATACAGAGGTTTTCGTCCATATGTATGAAAGACCTTCCCACACTGGCTTGGTATATCCTATGGAGAAATATTATCCTACATGGACCATACCTTCTGACCATCCTGCTGTAAAAGGTGCAGTAGAGAGTTTTAAGGGACTTTTTGAGAAAGAGCCAGTAGTTGATAAATGGGTATTTAGTACAAATGGTGTAGCTATAAAAGGTTTAAAAGGTGTAGATTGTGTAGGATTTGGTCCAGGAAATGAGATCTATGCACATGCACCAAATGAGTTCATTCCCATCGACGATTTGGTAAAAGCTATGGAATTTTATGCAGCTTTTCCTGCTAATTATAAAAAATATAAGGAGGGATTATAAGTGAAAACTATTCTACATGGAAAAGATTTTATAACAACAATGGATTGGGACAAAGATGAACTTGATACCCTTTTTGAGACCTCTTATGAGCTAAAAAAACAGTTTGCCATGGGAGTGCCTCATAAATATCTCGATGCAAAAACTGTATTTATGATGTTTTTTGAACAATCCACAAGAACCCGTAATTCGATAGAGGCAGGGATTACTCAGCTTGGGGGACATGCCCATGACCTTACCCCTGATAAGATGCAGATATCCCATGGTGAATCTGCAAAAGATACAGCAATGGTATTAAGTAGGTTTGGGCATGCCATTGCAATAAGAAATTGTTTTTATGGTATTGGTAATAAATATATAAATGATGTTGCAAAATATGCAAGTATTCCTGTAATCAGTATGCAAGATGATATATATCACCCCCTTCAGGTAGTTGCAGATCTTATGACACTTCAGGAAAAGAGAGGAAAAAATCTAAAAGGATTAAATGTAACTATATCATGGGCATATGCAGAAAGTCATGCAAAACCACTCTCTGTCCCCCAATCTCAGATTTTGTTATTCCCCCGTTATGGTATAAATATTACCCTTGCTCATCCAAAGGAGTTTCCACTTATGCCTGAAGTAGTAGAGCAGGCAAAGAAGCTTGCAGAGGAAAGTGGTGCAACCTTTAGAATTACAGATGATATGGATGAGGCATTTAGAAATGCAGATGTTGTTATCCCGAAGAATTGGGGAGGTTTTGTGGTAACTCAAGACCCTGAAGAGATGAAGGCAAACTTAAGAAAACACAAAGATTGGATTTGTGATGAGAGAAGGATTTCCCTTGCAAGCAAAGACGTACTTTATATGCATGCACTCCCTGCAGATAGGGGAAGAGAAGTGGTTGATTCAGTGATAGATGGGCCACATTCTATTATTTATGATGAGGCAGAAAATAGACTCCATACAGCAAAGGCCGTAATGCTTCTTACTATGGGAGGAAGACCTTAGGTCTTCCTCTTTTTCTCTTATACGAACATTTGTTCTGGGTAGTTGACTAAAGTTTCATTATCCGATATAATAGATACAAAATTTATATTATAAAGGATGTATATGTCTATCTATCAAGAAAAATCAGAGGTTCTTCAAAATATCCATATAAATTCTAACTACTATTTAATGACTATTTCTTCAGAGAAGATAGTACAGGAAATTTTGCCTGGACAGTTTATCAATATTAAAGTAGTGAATTCATTTGACCCTCTTTTAAAAAGACCTTTTTCCCCTTTTCTTTTGAATAAGAAAGAAAATACAATAGATATTTTCTATAAGGTAGTAGGAAAGGGAACAAACATAATGTCTTCTTTGAAAAGAGGAGATATTGTAACTTTAGCAGGGCCACATGGTAATAGGTTTACAATAGATAAAGATCTAAATAAGGTAGCAGTAGTAGGAAGAGGAGTAGGAATTGCCCCTTTGGTTTTTCTTTCGCAATTTTTACATGAGAAGGGCGTAGAGATTTATGCATTTTTAAGTGTAAATAATCCTCAATTTATAGTAGGGAAAAAAGAGTTTGAAAGATTTGGTGCTCATATATACTATTCTACATCTAACAATGAACTAGTTACAGATAGATTGTGGAACCTCCTTAAGGAGGATGTAAAGATAGATGCCATATATACATGTGGCTCAAGGAGATTAAGACGCGAGATCTCCAAGATGTCAGAGGAGTATGGAATATTGTCTGAGGTCTCTTTAGAGGCAGTGATGGCATGTGGGATAGGTGTGTGTATGGGGTGTACGGTAAAAATAGGAACTAACTCTCATTGGAGATATAAAAGGGTATGTGTAGATGGTCCAATCTTTAAAACTGGTGAGGTTATAGATGAGTGATGTTGATCTTTCTGTTTATATAAAAGAGATAAAATTTCCCAATCCTGTTTTACCTGCATCTGGTACCTTTGGTTTTGGAGAAGAATTTTCAGATATTTATGATCTGAATATTTTAGGTGGGATTGTAACAAAGAGTTTGAGACTTAATTATCATCCTGGAAACCCTCAACCTAGATTATATGAAGTACCATGTGGACTCCTAAACTCTATAGGTATTCCTTCAGAGGGTTATGAGTATTTTAAAGACCATTATTTACCCTTTTTAAACAAATTATCTATTCCTAAAGTTATAAGTATAGCAGGAAATACCATAGGGGAATATATAGAACTTATAAAATATTTAAATAAAGATACAGGTATTGATATAGTAGAGCTCAATGTCTCTTGCCCAAATCTTGAAGAACAAGGAAGGACTTTTGACTCTGACAAAGACGCATTAACTAAAGTAGTTAAAGAGGTTTTGGCAAGTTCAAAATATCCTGTTATAGTTAAACTCTCGCCAAATGTGGATAGTATATTAGCCAATGCTAAACTTGTAGAGAGATTAGGTGCAGATGGAGTAGTAATTGCAAATACGTTGTTGGGAATGGCTATAGATATAAATAAGAGAAGACCTGTATTTAAAAATATATTTGCAGGTTTATCAGGTCCCTGTGTAAAGGCACAGATACTACGATTAGTATGGGAGGTAGCCGAAGAGGTAAAAATTCCAATAATTGCAAGTGGGGGTATCTCAACTTTCGAAGATGCAGTAGAATTTTTGCTTGCTGGAGCTACACTTTTGCAAGTAGGAACTGCAAATTTTTTTAACCTTTACGCCATGCCTGAGATAATAGATGGGATTAGAGAGTATCTTGATAAAAATAATGTTAGTGATATAAAACAAATAGTGGGTCTTGCGAGAAAGGAGAAGATGCTATGATTATGCAAATAATTATTAATGGTTTGCTTATAGGTGGGCTTTATGCCACTATAGGTATAGGATTTTCCCTTGTATGGGGGGTTATGCGAGTTATAAATTTAACTCATGGTGGTATGATAATGCTTGGTGCTTATATAAGTTATACACTTTTTGAATATGCAAAAGTTGATCCTTTTTTATCTATCCCTATTTCTATGCTTGTTTTATATTTTTTGGGGATATTTCTTGAAAGATACGTTGTAGATCCTATTATTAAATCTGGAATTTTTATGACTATTACCCTAACCTTTGGATTAGAGATGATACTTGAAAATATCATTTTACTTATATGGTCAGGAAATTATAGATCAATTACTACTTTTTATTCTGGGAATAGCTTTGATTTTCTAGGGGCTACCGTTTCCATAGTAAGATTTTTTATGTTTATTGCAGCTATTGCCATCACTATAATTCTTTATCTCTTTATGTATAAGACGAAAATAGGAAGTGCCATTCGTGCAACCGCACTAAATAGAGAAGGTGCTCAAATGGTAGGTGTAAATATCTCAAAGGTATATAGAATTACCTTTGGGGTAGGTGCAGCTCTTGCCGGTGCATCAGGTGCACTTCTTTCATCTGTTTATACTATCTCTCCGAGTATGGCTGCATCTCTCATAGGAAAAGCTTTTATTGTTACAGTTTTGGGTGGTTTGGGTAGTGTAAATGGTGCAATATTTGGGGGAATAGTTTTAGGGCTTGCAGAGTCTTTTGGCTCAGAATATATAGGAACTGGTTTTCAAGAGGCCACAGGTTTTATACTGTTAGTACTTGTGTTAGCATTAAGACCTCAGGGACTTTTGGGACGAAAATTCTTCACATAAAATAGGGGGGATAAGATGAAGAAGATATATGCCTTTATTGTTATATTTATAATTATTGGATTTCTGGCTTTAT
>Ga0256833_1003714_pt1 | contig 10372 bp, 9 predicted proteins | sample 356284metaG_FD_190535 | JGI IMG/M metagenome (GOLD analysis project Ga0256833, IMG submission 190535) | Hydrothermal vent microbial communities from Mid Atlantic Ridge, Atlantic Ocean - 356-284 | ecosystem: Environmental > Aquatic > Marine > Hydrothermal vents | place: Atlantic Ocean: Mid...
TGCCAAACGGGCGCTCCTGCCCGACGGTCAGGTCGATGCGCGGCTTAAAACCGAAGCGCTCGAACGTATCCGACGCAAGCCGATGGTGCTGCAGGAACTTGCCAAGCCCTACAAAGAACACGAGCGCTTTTTGAATGCGATGATTCTCGGCTCACAGGATTTGACGCAGGGTGAGGGCGTCCATCTGTTGAGTATCCATGCCTCCAAAGGCCTTGAATACGAAGAAGTCTACGTGATCGACCTGATGGACGGACGTTTTCCAAACCGCAAACTGATGAGCCGCGGCGGGAGCCTTGAAGAGGAGCGTCGGCTGTTCTACGTCGCCGTCACCCGCGCCAAAGATCGCCTGTACTTGAGCTACGCAAAATACGACCGCATCAAGAAAACGAACTTCGTTGCGTCGCAGTTTCTGTACGAAGCGAAGATGCTCGAAGCGGATGAACATTATGCGGCATTGCTGAAAAAAGAAGAAAAAAAGAAAGACGAAGCGTAGCGGCACCTGCGAAGGCAGGGCACGCTGCCGTTACCGGCGCCCCTGGACGGCGTCGCCGAGCGACCACATCGGCAAGAAGATCCCGAGAGCGAGCAAGAGGACCATCCCCGCGATCATAAAAAGCATGATCGGCTCGATCGCTTCGGAAAGCCCGTCGATGATCTGGTCGAAGCGCATTTTGTAGTATTCGGTGACTTTTTCCATCATTGCATCGAGCTGTCCGCCCTGTTCGCCGGCGGAGATCATTTGGATGATCATGTTCTCGAAAAGACCGGTATCGGCGAGACCTTCGCTCAAAGAGGTACCTTTTTCGACGGCACTGCGGACGGTTCCAAGTTTTTCTTTCAAAGGGAGATTGTCGATCATCGCAATAGCGGTATCCAGCGCGTCGGCGATGGGAATTCCGGCTTTGAGCAGGGCCGAGAAAACAAGGGTGAAGCGGTTGAGCGTCGAATAGAGGATCAAATCTTTTACCAAATAGGTACGCAGCAGCACCTGATGCCATCGAAATTTGAATTCTCTGTTGGTATTGAGGAGATAGCGAAATACGATGACGAAAACGACAAGACCGGCAAGCAAATAGGGACCGAAATTGTTGAACAGATATTCGAGTTTAAGCAAGATAACCGTTGGTAACGGCAGTTCGGCATGCAGGTCTTCGAAAATCTTTTTGAACTGCGGTACGACGTAGGAAATCAAAATGGTAAAAGCAACGGCCATGGCGATCATTACGTTGCGCGGGTAGGCCATAGCTTTTTTGAATTTGATAATGTTGCGGCGGATCTCTTCGAGCATATCGGCCAGCGAATAGAGCGCTTCGGCCATATTACCGGTTTGTTCTCCCAGTTCGATCATGGCCAGTGTAAGACCGCCTAATTGGAAGCGGAACTTTTCCATCGATTTGGACATACTCGACCCGGCGTTGATATCTTCGGCAATGGTTGTGAAAATTTCTTCAAGGACTTTGTCATTCGTCGCATCGGCAATTTCTTTTAAAGCGTCATTGACGGAAATGCCTGCGTTCGTCATAACCGCCAATTGCCGAATGGCGGCGATCAATGCGTCTTGCTTGACCTTTTTTTTCTTGACATTACTGACGAACTTGTCCTTGAAATGTTTGAGCTGGTCTTCGAGCGGCGGCGTGCCTTCGACGACGTTGACGATGATTCCGGGATATTTGACTTTAGCGATGTACATCGCCTCTTTTTTTCCGTCGGCGTAAAAACCGTGCTGAGTCTTTTTTCCTTTCGACATTACCGTTGCGACAAAATATTTCATCCTTTGGCCACCCTTAAAATTTCTTCGATCGTCGTGATGCCTGCAACGACCTTTTTCATGCCGTTTTCGAACATACTGACGAATCCTTCTTCGACTGCTTGCTTGAGAATCTCCTCTTTGGAGGCTTCTTTGGCAATCATACTGCTGATTTTGTCACTGACGGGAAGGACCTCGCTGATCATTTCGCGGCCGAGATACCCCGTCCCGTTGCATTCCTTGCATCCGATACCGTGATAAAAAACAGTTCCCGGCGGCAGATACTCACGAAATTCCTGCAACACACTTTTTGGCAGTTCGACTTCGGTTTTGCAGCTTTTACAGATCTTTCGCACCAGCCGCTGTGCCTGGACAGCGACAAGCGCGCCGCTGATCAGGTAAGGTTCGATCCCCATATCGACCATCCTGGGCAAAGCGCTGACGGCGTCGTTGGTGTGCAGCGTCGAAAGCACGAGGTGGCCGGTCAGTGCCGCTTTGATGGCAATTTCAAGCGTTTCTTGGTCACGGATCTCCCCGATCATGATTTTGTCGGGATCCTGTCGCAGGATCGAACGCAATGCGGCGGCGAAGGTCATGCCGACTTGTGCATTGACCTGGACCTGCTGAATAAGGTTCATCCGGTATTCGACGGGGTCTTCGACAGTGATGACTTTGTCTTCGACGTTTCGAAGTTCGTTGAGTGCTCCGTAGAGCGTTGTCGTTTTACCTGAACCGGTCGGGCCGGTAACAAGGATGATTCCGTGAGGATGATTGAGCGCGTCAATCAGCTTTTTATAGCCTTCCGGATCCATTCCTGCATCTTCGAGACGAATCAGTGCTTTTTCTTTGTCGAGAATACGCATAACGATCGATTCACCGTAGAGAATCGGCAGCGTCGAGAAACGAAAGTCGTATTCCCGATCGCCGATCTTGGCTGTAAACCGTCCGTCCTGGGGTTTTCGTTTTTCTGCGATATCGAGGTTGCAGAGCAGTTTAAAACGTGAGGCAAGCGGAGCGTAAATGTCCTGGTCGAAAATGAAAATTTCGGCGAGTTTTCCGTCGATGCGTGCACGCACGACGCAGTTGTTTTCGGTCGGCTCGATATGAATGTCGCTGGCGCGGTTGGTGATACATGCTTTGAGAATGACGTTGATTAGCTGCAGGATCGACGAGGCATCTTTTTGATCTTCGGGAGAGCCGATCGTATTGAGTTCTTTGCGAATGTTTTCGACAAGCCCCTTGACGCTGTTCTTGATTTCGATTTTATACAGATACGACTGAATCTGTTTTTCGGTTGCAATGGCAGGCTGGACGGGCTTGCGCGGATAGATACGCTGGATGGATTCCTGCGCTTCGATATTGAGCGGATCGGCGAAAGCGACGGTGATACTCATGTCGTTTTCGGTGATGGGAAGGGCTTTGGAGCGTTGCAAAAGGTTGAGCGGTGCGCGCTCAGCCAATCGGTAGTCCATATCGATTGAATCGAGATCGATATAGGGGATTTCCATCAGTTCGGCCAGGTACTCGAGTGCAGCCCGTTCGGGAATAAAAGGGTATTGTTTTAAAATACTGAGATCATATTTTCCGGCACGGATCTGTTCGACGATAAAACGTTTGACGAAGTTGACGGAAACGGCGCCCACTTTCGTAAGCGTCTCAAGAAGATTGTCTTCCTTTACACCGACTTTCAGCAGTCGGTCGATTTGTGTTTGCGTGATATGTTTTTGTTCTAAAAGGTCGTGTGTGACTCTGTCCACCCGGGGTCCTTTAACGGAATGTATGACGTTTTCGCATCATTGTATCATAATATTCTTCAATCACAAGCAGCGGATACGATGAACGTTTTTTCAGGTAGATTTTATAGCTTTTGCCGCGTTTTTTCGGGTCTTTGAGGACCACTGGGGTTTTCGTGCCGACTGTTTTCAGACGGCTGTAAAGATCGAAAACTCGAGAAAGGATGTGGTCGGTCGTAGGCACGTTCAGCCCGTAGAGGCTTTGATGGTTTTCAAGGGCATTTTTCAAAAGGTTTTTCTGCATCAGGATCACGGAAAAGTAGGCGGCATTCTGTCTGGCTTCTTTCGAACGCTTCAACATAATGATAGGAAGGGCCAGCCGGTCGATTTTATCGGCCTGCAAGCAGGAAAAAGCATAGAGAAGAATATATTTCTCATCTTTTTTATGCGTTTCGAGATGGCGAATGCCTTCGTTGCAAGCCTTGGCATATTCCCCTGCCTGATAAAACGAGAATAACTTGCTGGGAGCAGCATCGAGAGCAAGAGAACAAAGAAAGATCATCAAGAAGCGCTTCATTTAAAATCTCCATCCTTCATTTGGTCGAGTGTTATTTTTGCCTTGACCGAACGGCTGTCATCATAATAGGTTTGCAGCGTTTTGATCGCCATCTCTTTTTGTCCGATTTTGTAAAGTGATTTTGCGAAGATCAGCCATGAATCTTCGATGGAATTGTCGATTTCATTGGTAATGAGGGCATAGTTGTAGGCCTGCTGATAATTGCCGATGGCATAATAGCGTTTGGCGACGAACAGGCTGAGTGCAGGATTCTTGTTCTTTTTGAACCGGGCGATTACATCCTGAATGTCCTTCATATCGTTTTCACGCTGAATGATCATTTTGTGTGTCGTCTTCGTTTTAGGTGCTTGCGCTAACGGTTTGGGATTTGCTTGATGGCGTTTGACAGGCGGGACCGTTGTTGGCTGCACAGGTTTTCTTGTGATTGCCGGAAGGGATTCCTGCTTCGGTGACTTTTCTGCTTTTAGGGTTGTGTCATCCGGTTTTGACGGAGCGGTAACCGGTACAGGATTCGCTATCGTCTTGACTTGAGGCATCGTTGTTTTTGGAACGCTTTGTTTGGGAGCGAAATAATAATCCACTTCGTCTTCTTCGCTTTCTTCGAATGTGTCGATGAAGTTCATGGACGGTTTCAGCTTAACGATATTTTTTTCGTTTTTGACTTTGATGGCAGTTTCGGGTTCTGGTGAGGATTCTGATACCGAACTGTTGCGGTCAGCGTGTTCATCCGAGCGATTGTTCGCCATTGCGGCTGTACTGCTGCTTGAAACCGAGACAGACGGATGGGGCTCGCTTGAATGTTTTTGCTTTGGAGCATGCTTGACATCTAAATAGTAGTAGAGTGCAGCCCCGCAACACAGCAATGTTACGCTGAACAAAAGGTAATACGGCGTTTTCTGTCTGCGACGGTAGCGTTTCCATCGGCGTTCGAGTTCCGGTATGTTAAGCATCGATGAACCCCGTATGTATCGCCGCCATTTCGATCAGTTTGTCGCCAATCGAAGTATAACTGATTTTGCTTGGCTGATTCTCTTCGTACCAGGCGGCAATGCTAAAAAGAGTGTAAAGCAGTTTATTGGTATCGCGATAATTTCCGCCCGTTAGCGCATGGATAAGCTGGACATTCTTGTCGTTGAACATGTTGGCGGTATCGAAGCAGTTGGCGCGCATCAGTTTTTTTTGAATGTAGATTTTCAGTTCCGAGGGATTGGCATTGTACAGTTGCTGGCTTTCCCAGATACGTGTCTGGAAATGTTCTTTGGCGATGACGTCTTCCTTTTCCGTTTTATGCAAAGCGATGATGAATTTGATTTTGCGTGCATCGGAGATAAGCCGGATTTTCTCCATCAAGGCCGGTGAATACATCTGTGCTTCGTCCAGCAGAACGACAGGCGTGATTTCGAAGTCATAGGTTAAAGAGAGTTCATTGAATTTTGTGAAATTGATTTCATCATCGGACAGATGGTCATAGAGGTCACGTGCAAGTGAGCGAAAAAATTCGCTTTCATCCGTGATCGGCGTTTGGTAAAGTACGATTTTTTGCTTTTCTTGAAGATCCCGGTAGATTCTTCCGAGCATCATGCTCTTTCCGGTTCCGGGCTTGCCGTACAGAAGAATCATTTTAAGCGGTTTTTTGATGGCTTCCATCAGTGATTTGTAGACAACGGCGACTCTGTCGATTTGAACGTAAGTGTCGGCGTCTACAACGTCAAGGAAAGCTTCCTTCGAGCTTTCGAAAACGCTATTGTTTTGCATGCGACTCTTCGACTTTCGAGACCGCTTTGAGCCCTACTTCTTCGTCTTTGAAGTTCTTGTATCCTAAATCTGCCAAAGAGAGTGAGTTCTTCTCTTTCTTTATAATATGGGGTGTAATGACGATGACAAGTTCTGTTGTGTCCATCACTTTTTCTTCATATTTAAACAGATATCCAAGCCCCGGAATGTCTCCAAGCAGCGGTACCTTGTTGGTCTTGAAGTTTTCTTTCTTGTCAATGAGCCCGCCGATAACGATGGTGTTTCCGTCTTTGACCGTTACGACGGAAGCCAGTTGGCGACGGTCGAGGTCGGGCGGCATTTGACGCTGCTGCTGCGCGGTTTCACTGCTGCTGAGCTTGATGCGCGTTGCACTGACGGATGGATTGATCTTCAGTGTAATTGTGTCGTCGTTGGAAATCTCGGGTGTGATATCAAGTAAGACGCCGGCGAAAATCGAATTGACGATCTGGTTTTGCGTTGTTTGAGATGTTCCGGCCGAGCTTCCCGCAAGAATCGTCGAATTTTGAATCTTGTAAAAATATTCTGTACCTACCGTGATGAGCGCAGGTTGATTGTTAAGCGTGAGTACTTTTGGATTCGAGATGGCATGAATATCACCTTGGCTCTTTAGGAATTTGACTAATTCGTTGATCGTACCGCCGCCCGACAATTTGATCAAAGAAGCAGGACCTGAATAGCCCGGCATCGGAGCATTTGTTGCCGTAGCACCCACAGCATTTGCTGCATCCGTAATGCTTGAACCGCCTAAAACACCGTTTTCAAATCCTGCTACGTTTTTAAAGTCGATTGAATCGATGGAAACCTTGAGGTTTTGAAGTGCATAGATTTGCGACCAGTCGATCCCCGTGGATGTGCTTTTGTTCAATACAACCGCCATCATTCGGACGTCGATAAGTACCTGGTACTGAATCTTCTTTTGCAGTTCTTTGAGATATTTTTCAAGCCGTTTTTGCTGACGAACGGTTGCCGTGACCGTAACAAGCCCCGCATTCTTGTTGACTATAGGTGCCTCCGCTTGGTAGAAATCGGTCGGGCGATTGAGTACGCGCTGCAGTTCAAGGTCCAGTTCTTCCCAGAATTTGACTTCGTCAAGCGATTCGATTTTGATACCCGATGTGTTGTTTTGCGTCAACTGTTTGGAACCGTCCCCGAGATCTTGGCCGACACCGCCTGCGCCTCCTCCGGGTACAGATTGTCCTCCGGCACCGTATTGGCCGCCTTGCCCGCTGTTTTGGGCGCTGCTCAAAAGAATATCCGTACTGCCGATACTCTTTCGTGCACTGATGATGTAGTCGATATTGTAGGTTTTCGTTTCGATGAACGAGATTTTCAAAATATTGTTCTCGAGCGTATAGTTGAGGTTGTTCTCAACCAGCAAAATATCGAACACTTCACTGAGTGTCAGGTTCTTGAGATTGGTTCGCTGAAGCCGCTTGTTCATTTTCTTTTCGGCTTCTTTGTCGCTGATGATCAAAGTCAGTTCGCATTCGCTGCTGAGCTGATCGACATAGTCGGCAATCGTCATACCTTTTGCACCGCTGATGTTGAAAAGTTCGTACGTACAGTCGGCTGCCGGTAATGCCGTAGCCAGCATCAATGTTGCCGCAACCGATACGATCGACTTGTGAAGATATTTAAGGGGAGCTGTCTGTTTCATCATCATTTTCCTATTTGGCATTGATTTTGATTTTGTCATTCTTTAGTTTCAATGACAATTTGAGTTTTTTCTTTTTTCTCTGCAACACAACTTTGTCTTGCGCGATACTTACAACCGAGTAACCATGTACTTTCTCGCCGATTTCATACCAACGCCCATCGATTTTGGCAGATTTGGAGTTGAAAATTGCTTGCAGACTAAAAGGTTTCTGTTCCACCGGTTCGACTGAAACCGTCTGGGTACTTTTCTTTGACCCGGTTTTAACGGGAGTCTGATATAAAAGCATTTGGGCTTTGAACGGATTGCGTAAACTGCTCAATGTACCTAGCCGTACCCCTTTGCGCGGAGGTTTTATGGCGGCTACTTCTTTGTCTACCCATGAGAGGTCGGGCTTGACGCTTTGGGCATTGAGAAGAAACGGTACTGTCAGAATCAGAAGTTTCGTTTTCATTAGTATGTAATCCCCCATACTGAAGAGTTGATATCAAACGTCAAGCTTTTTTTCGCCTCAAGATTTAGTTTGTGTAAATCGATCACCAATTTGCTCTGTTCCATCGCATTGATAAAATGAACAATATTTCTATATTTTCCCGATCCTTGGATCTGTATGTCAAGAACATGACCGAACTTTTCTTTGTCGTTAGCCTTTCGGTTGCTTAACAAAGAGAGTTTGATATGATATTTTTTTGCATTTTCTGAAATTGAGTCCAAATAACTCCCCCACGCTTTTTCATTGTAGAAAAGTTCGGAGATCTGGCTGATCTTGTAGTTGATGTACTCGTTCTGTTTTTGAACAGCCACGGTTTGGAGTTTGATTTGCTCAATCTCCTTTTCGATTTTCGCAATTTCGCTTTCAGGGTGTTGCTGAAGATAACGCTCATCATCAGTGAGTTTTTTTTCAATCTTCACGCGTTCATCATGAACTTTCTTATATTCCGCCTCCGCATCGTCCCAGAAAAGTGCATAAGAAAAGGCTACAAGACCTACGGCAATGATGATATAGATCATCATGATGTCACGCGGACTCTTGTTGGCGAACGATTGATCGATCGGATAAAGGTATTGTTCGAGATTGAATTTCATTTGAGCACCGCCTTTAGATCACTTCGATAATAACTGCCGTTGTCGTCGAAGCGTATCGTTTCCAGTTTGAAGCTGAAGTTTCCAGTTCGATTCCTTGTGAGAAATTTCAGAAGATCGGTAATCTGCTTGTCTTTTTTTGCCATGAGGCTGAAGGTAAACGCTTTGGAAGTTTTGTTCTGATCATATGCGATATTTGACACGCCTACTTTGTATCGATTGAGATCTTTCGTCATTGACGCAAGAATTGCACCTTTCATGGGGTAGTCGACTTTGACCTCGTGGATTTTCATCAATGTGGCTTTGCGTTCGGCGAATAGATCGTTTTCCGCATCCAGAATTTTTTGTGTCTCTGCTTTTTCTTTGTTTTTGTGGTTGATAGTCGCTTCTCGTGTAAGCCTAACGGTATGTGTTTCCTGATACTGTTTTTCAAGCATGGTTTTGTGGACGCTTTCAGCATAACCCATTGTCCAGAATGCGACCGGGTAGGCGAATGCAGCTACCAATGAACCGGCGATAACGAGAATAAGCTTTCCGCTGTGACGCTGAAAGAACGGAGGCGGCCGATGGAAGACGGAAAAATTTACATCGTACCGTGCTTCGGAGTCGCTCGCGGCATACAGTTGCATCAATTGGTGAATCTGGTCGACATATGTTTCAGTCGCAAACCCGTATGAGAAATCAAATGCTTTTGCTTCAAAGCCAAGATAGGTTTGACAATATTCGTCAAGTCCAGCGATCACACCGATTTGTGAGCCGATGTAGATGTCTTCAATGGTTTCGATTTCGTAAGCACGTTTGGCGTAAGTGAGAACATCGTTGATATGCAGAAACAGCTCACCGAAGAGCTTGATCAAATACTTTTGGTATTCTGCATTTTGGGTGGCAAGCCCTTCTTGAGCAAGTAATGTTTGAAATTCGTCAGAGTCGATCTGCTCGCCAAGGAGTTCGCAGAAACGTTCATGCATTTCTCTGAACGAGTATTTGAGGCTTTTGGTGTAGACGAATTCCTGATTTTTATACAGCGTGAAAAAAGCGTCATGCTCCTGAAAATAGATGTAGCAGTGAGCGCCGTACCCTTCGATAATTTCATTCGTATAAAGGTTTTTCAGAAGCAAGGGAACCGGGACGATCTGATCAATGTACTGGATGTTCGCTACGACATTTGAAAAGGTCTCGTCCAGAACGAGCGGATCAACGATAAAGACATGGAACATACGTTCTTTCTCGTTGCCTTCCATATGCACTTCGACGAACTCGATAGTATATTCTATCGCCATATCGAGTGCAAGTTCTTCATAGACCTTCGTTTCGATTACGAATGCGAGATCTTCATCGGGAATATTCTTGCTGACTCCGATCAGTGCCGTAATGAAATCATTTGTATTTAGATAGGAAATAGCAAATTGCCTTTTCCCAAACTGAGGGTTTTTAGCTTCTGTAAGCTGATTGCCTGCCCCTACATAGTACGTATTCTTGTACGGATTGATCGACAAGACCGTATCGAAGAGCTGTTGTCTGGCATTACTCATATTCTTTGATCCCACTTCAAAATAAACTCCCCTTCTTCCCTTGCTTATTTGCAAGCAGTTCGTTTCGTGCTGCAATCCCTCTGAAGGCGGAACACGACAGAGGTTTCCCTTCAACAGATGATATCTGTTCCAAAATAATATAAACCTTAACCGATCCTGATGGGATACCAGGAGCTTTGTCGATTTCGATTGTAACCCAAAACAACTTAAACTTTTTCTTATATCACATCAAAATCGATATGCAAAGGGGCGAAATGGAGTATTTGGAAA
>Ga0256833_1003715_pt1 | contig 10372 bp, 5 predicted proteins | sample 356284metaG_FD_190535 | JGI IMG/M metagenome (GOLD analysis project Ga0256833, IMG submission 190535) | Hydrothermal vent microbial communities from Mid Atlantic Ridge, Atlantic Ocean - 356-284 | ecosystem: Environmental > Aquatic > Marine > Hydrothermal vents | place: Atlantic Ocean: Mid...
CATAATTATTGCACCATGCATTCCTTCAAGGAGTTTTTCTACAAGTTCTGGATTCATTCCAGGGTAGTAGTATATTAATGAGACTTTAGGATCAAGTTTTTCTTTTAAATAAGTTGTTTCTCCTTTTTTTCTGTAGTTTCCAAAGAACTTTACTCCTTTATTGCTTACCTCTCCGAGAGGCTTTGAATTAACGCTCTCAAATGCGTCTCTTCTTGAGGTATGCATCTTTCTTACTCTTGTGCCTCTATGAATATGACATACATCATCATTGCTTGTGGCATGCATTACCACAGCTACCTCTCCCAGATCGGATTTGGCAACTTTCACCGCCGATATGAGATTAAGGTACGCGTCACTGCTTGGCCTGTCACTACTACGCTGAGAACCTACCAGGATCACAGGTGCTGAAAGGGATTCAAACATAAATGAAAGGGCTGCAGCAGTATATGACATGGTATCTGTACCATGTGGTATAACTATTCCATCGCTTTTCTCAATTTCATCCTTTACAGCCTTTGCAATTTCAATCCAGTGTTGGGGTTTCATATTTTCGCTTAATATGTTAAATACCAATCTTGCCCTTATATTTGCTTCATTGACAATTTCAGGAACTGCAAACACAAAATCATCAGCGCTCATTGCGGGATGTACTGCACCAGTTCTGTAGTCTACGTAGCTGGCAATGGTTCCACCTGTTCCGATAATGGATACTGTTTTAAGGTCTTTTTTTCTGGAATCAATTACTTTTTTTCTTGCGATTTCCTTGGAGACTCTTTTTTTTATCAATTTTATGCTTTCGGGTATTATTCCTACATTGTATCCGTTATCAAGTTTCAGAATGACTATATTTTCCTCCTCAAACTTGGGTTTTGGAAGCAAAATGCCGCGAAATGTACCTTTTTTGGTTTTTACTTCAACATAATCTCCTTCTTGAAACTGGTCCATGGCGGGTTATTGTGCATCCCTTATATATCCCTTTGCAAATTAAGAGTGATACAAAATATTTAAATACTTATATCCCAATACCTTCATTGGGTGGTATGTATGTTGAAGGCCAAATTATCGGTATTGGGGCTTGTGTTCGTAGTGATAATCATGGGTTTCTCTTCTATTCAGGGATCAGGAACTGCCACAGAGATGTCTCTGACAGGAGGATCCAATGGAGAATACCATTACTATATGGTTCTTAACTACAACGGTTCAGGGATTTTAAGAAAATATGGTTCATTGGCTCTGGTGTATGCGCCTTTATCGGCAGTTGATGGATATGAGTATTTTAATGAGGTTGACTATATTAAAAATATAGGTCTCGCTGGTATATTTGCAGATCCTTTAGAAAATCCCAGAATATTTTCCAGCGGAGATGTTAAAGGAACATCCAAGTACTACATTGTGCAGTTTAATGGACCTCCTACACTAGATGATCTCAACTCTTTGAAGGAGTATGGAGATATTGTTTGGTATGTTCCATACAATGCTTATTTAGTCCATCTTACCAGTTCTCCAGAGAATCTTAAAAATTTAAAAAATGTGAGGTGGTATGGGATATATCAGCCTATGCTGAAACTTGCTCCTGATCTAAGGGAATTGGTGTTATCTAACCTTGGTTATAAAGGTGGATTGTCAATATCTCCAGCGGCGGATGGCAATCTCCTGCCTGTGAGGGTAATTATGTGGAACAATGAACTTACTACCATTCGTTACGTTAAAGATCCAAAAATAACCCGCTTTGGAGGATTGGTTTATATTACAGGCTTCGTATCCCCAGAAGATCTTGAAAAAATAGCCTATATGGATGATGTACTTTATGTAGAGAAATACATAACCCCTAAAATTTACGATGAAAAATCTGTGGAGATTATCGGAGCTCCATACCCAGGGGATGGAGCATGGATTCACAATCATCTCCTCAATGGTGAAGGGGTAATAGTTGCTGTAGCAGATACAGGAATGGATACTGGCAGTGGAGGTGTTCTGCATCCTGATCTTGCTGATAGGGTCATTGCATTCTGGAGTGCAAATGGAGATGATGCCCATGACGGTCATGGACATGGCACGCATGTTGCGGGAATAATCGCAGGTACCGCTGCTACGGGTGAGAGGGATGAAGATGGATATTTGTATGGTCTTGGTGTTGCGCCCCATGCCCATCTGGTGGCTGAAAAGATATTTGGAGACGATGGGTCTTGGCTCTCTCCAGATCATACCACTCTTGCCTATTTTGCCTATGCCAATGGTGCGGTTATCTCTTCAAATTCCTGGGGGGCCTCGGTAAGTGGTGCGTACACAAGTGAATCTCAGATATATGATGTTCTTACAAGAGATGCCGATCCATATAAGAATGGATCTCAGGAATTGCTTTTTGTTTTTGCTGCTGGAAATTCAGGTCCAAATGCTAAAACTGTAGGATCACCAGGGACGGCCAAGAATGTGCTTACTGTGGGTGCTGTAGGCAACAACAGATTTGGGGACAACTATGAGAGCATTGCATCATTTTCATCTCGTGGACCTACCGAGGATGGCCGCTTGAAGCCTGATGTTGTGGCTCCAGGTACGTGGATTGCATCTGCGCTTTCCCAAGATGCACATCCCGGCTGGGCATGGGGTAATATTGACAGGTGGTACGAGTGGTGTGGGGGGACATCCCAGGCCACACCTCATGTATCTGGTGCTGCTGCGGTGTTTGTTCAATATTATAGGGGCATCTATGGAGATACTCCTAGCCCCGCACTTATAAAAGCAGCTCTTATTAACTCTGCCATTGATGTGAATGGTACCGATGCAGAGGAACCAATACCTAACAACAATGAGGGCTGGGGAATGGTTTATCTGCCAAACATAGTTGATCCGCCCTATGGTGAGATATTTATTGATGAGAATGCAACTCTAAAGACCGGAGATGTTTATGAGTATAATCTGACAGTAAGAGATTCAACACATCCCCTTAAGGTAACTATGGTATACACTGATAGAGAAGCCTCTCCAGGTGCCAATCCCACCTTGGTAAATGATCTAAATCTTGTGGTTTATGGTCCACACGGGGAAGTTTATGTGGGTAATAACTTTTCCGGGGGCTGGACTCAAGAAGGTGCTGGAAATGGAGACGCGAGAAACAACACAGAGAACGTTTACATACAGCATCCAGAAATAGGAAACTATACAATAAGGGTTGTTGCGCAGAACGTTCCCATGGATGCAGTTCCTGAGACTCCTGAGGTTGATCAGGATTTTGCTCTTGTGATTACCGGCGATGTAGGTAAGCCTCCACATTATTCTGCTGTCAGATTTTCTAAGGATTATTACAAGCCTGGTGATGATGTAAATATATCTGTAATGGACTCATATGCAAATACCAATCCCGCCGAACAGGAACTTGTAAAATGCGATGTATATGTTAATTCTACCGGAGATCATGAACGCGTAGTACTCATGGAAGGAACTCCTGATAGTGGTATATTTGTGGCAAGTATTCATACTGAACCTGGCGATGCGAATCCGGGAGACGGAATACTTCAGATATCCACCATTGATACTCTCAATGCAGTTTACAAAGATTTTCTGGGAAGTATTAGGTATGCAAAGACCCATGTGGATGGTGATTTTCCGGGGATCCAGAATATTTCAGTTGATGAGGTTAAATCCACATCAGCCAGGGTATTTATTAGAACTACAGAATCTGCAAGAATAGTGGTGTACTACGGTACATATGGCCATCTGACTAACGTTTCTTTGGATGGATATGGTACGGTACACAGTGTTATTCTATCAAATCTCATACCCTATACTGATTACTATTTCAACGTTTATGTGGAAGATCTGGCGGGAAATGGTATCTTTGACACCAACAATGGGGCCCATTATCATTTTAGAACACTTCCTCCAGCGAGGATCCTTCTGGTAGCTGATGATGCTGGAGCGTACTCCTATTCAACAATATTCCTTGCCAAGGAGCTTAATGATCTTGGATACGACTACGATCTGTGGAACACAGTAAATGAGGGATCTCCATCGCTTGACCTTTTGCTTTCTCACTCCGTTGTTATATGGAATACTGGCCCCGATTGGTCCTCAGAGACCCTTACAAGTGAAGACCAGAGTAATCTGAAATCGTATATGGATCATGGAGGGCGTCTTATTCTAATGGGCGATGACATCATATGGGGTACTGGTCTTGTGGATCTGTTCACAGACTATTTCCACATATCAAGCGTAAATCAGGATGCTATTTACGGTACAAAAACCACGGTTTATGGGGTTAGTGGTAATCCTATTACTGGAAACTACACTTCTGGCTTAATTTTGAATTCCACATATACCATGTACATTGATGAACTCACAACCGACGGTAGTGCAGAGGTTAGCTCACTATTCAGGGATACCAACAGTAAGGATATAGGGGTTATGGTGGACAATGCCACCTACCGAGCAATATATCTTGCATTTCCATATGAATGTCTTGCTGTTGACGAGTATGGAGCTGCATTAAATATCACCGATTCTATGATTAAATGGGTTTTGAACGGAACCGATGTTTTCTCATTGTACCTTAAGTACAGTGACTGGGCAATGCTCGGGGAGAATTATTCATTGAGGGTTCTTGTTAGCAATTTTGATAATGTCTCCCACTCCACGAATGTCACCTTTATTATTGATAACTCTACTGAAACAGTGTATAATTACACAAGGAATGTTGTTGTCCCATCTGGAGGTTTATGGCTAAGATTCAACTGGACTCCTGATTCAGAGGGGATTTACAGGGTTGTAATTTCAGTTGACAGGGATTACACCGAGACTATAACCGTGAATAATGTTGCCTCCTATACCCTTTACGTGCGTGAACTGCTGGGAACGGTAAGGGTAGGAGTTCTTGATTCCTGGGTTGCGGATTACGCTTCTTATGGGGATCTTGATTACATATCATCCCACTGGTACAGGTATGGCAATTATAAGGTGATATTTGATACCCAGAGGTTAAACAAGGATACAATAACTCTGCATGATATCCTTTCCGCAGATCCAGACGTCTTAATGATCTCAAATGCATGGAGCAGGGATTATGGGTGGGAATTCAGCGATTCAGAGATAAACTCTATTAGTGTTGCGGTTGCCATGGGGTATGGAATTGTGGCTACATCGGGTACATTTGATGCGTCCAACGCACCCAATAATATGAAACTTGCACCTATTTTTGGTCTTAATGAAAGCATTGGGGGTATTTGGGCTGATCAGATAACCCAGTTCAGTTTGATAAATGAAAGTCACCCTGTGTTCAGTGGTCTTCAATCACCCCTTCCAACGCAGGTGGGATATGCATGCGTTGGTCTAGTTCCAGATAAAGCGGTAGTTCTTGCAGTTAGCGATAATTCATCATCTTACAGTAAAAAGGCCAATATCACTGAGTATAAGTTTGGAGGTGGAGAGGCTCTATACCTACCGACTATTTCAGAATACAATGCTGCGGGAGATGAAGATATGCATCTTCTTTACAACATGCTTGTGTATGCCTGGAAAAATTCAACACCCATACCTCACGATCTGGCCTCTATTGAGGTGGTGACAGACAGACCATGGGTGCATCCCGGTGAATCTTTAAATGTGACAGTGAGAATTTTTAATGCAGGCACTTATGAGGACACAGGAAACGTAACCCTTTATGCTGTATATGAGAATGGATCTCAGGCAATGCTCGGTGAAAAAAGTGTTGTGGCACCATCGCACAGATATATCAATGTTACCTTTAATGTTGCATTTGCTTCCGAAGGTGAAGTGAGACTAATTGCGATGGTATCCTCACCGATGGATATGATTACAATGGACAATGTGAGCAGTGGCGTTGTGTACGTTCGTATGCCACGTGGTACAATCTTGGTGGCAGGGGTGGATTCCTTAGGATCTGCGTATCCATCAATGATGATATGGAAAGATCTTAAGGAACATTGGTATATGTATGGGAATCGCACTTTAGAGTTTGATATGGGTACTCTTACTGGGAAGAATATAACATACGATGATCTTGTAAGAAGCAAGGCAGATGTACTCATAATCTCAGATGCCTGGAACAACTATCCCAGCAGCGGTATATGGTGGGAGTTTAGTGATTCAGAAATTGCAGCGATAAAACAGTATGTTGCAGAGGGACATGGGTTGATAATGACCTCAGGTACTCTAAGCGTTGACAATGTGCCTAATAATATGAAGCTAGCCTCCCTTGCAGGTCTTAACGAATCAGCCAGCATGCACTGGGCAGATACATTCTCGGGTAAATTTGTACTTAACATGAGTTACAGTGAATCCACAGAGATTTTCAGAGGCATTGCAGATCCCTATGTCTCTGGCGTAACTTATACAGCGTATGGATGGTCGCTTAATTCCTCATCACCTGCGGATATACTTGCAAATAGCACGGATAATTATGCTGGTGTCTTCTTCCACAAGTATTCCCTCGGAAGCGTGATTTACTTCTCCCACATACCGGAGTACGCCGCCAGTGCCAATAGGGATGATAGACAGCTAGTCTATAATTCCATTGTCTTCACATATCTAAACTCTACTCAGCCAGTTACCGATACCAGCAAACCGCAGGTTGAATTTGTATCTCCAACTGACGGCTCTGTGGTGAGTGGGATTCTTGCTGTTAGAGTTAACGCAACCGATAATATTTCATGGATTCCCAATGTAACAGTGTATCTTATCAACTCCACCATCAATATTTCCTTTGAGACCGTTCATGATTATTCCCTTGGAGTGTTTAAGGCGGCCATTGATACAAAGCTCTACAGTGACGGTAACTACACTTTGCTTGCAAAAGCGGTGGATTACTATGGAAATGCAAACTGGACACATATAAATATCACAGTGGATAATACCAATCCCTTGGTGAGAATAACGAATATTGAAGATGGAGCGAAAATAACAGAGAGGGATGTTACAGTGGAATGGACCTATTACGATCCGCATATGTCTCATCTGGAAGTTGAGATTGACGGTGGCTCTTGGATAAACGTGGGCATGGCTGAGAATTATACATTCCATAATCTGAGCATTGGTGAGCATACGGTGGTTGTCAGGGCTTACGATATTCTGGGGCACATTGGATCATATGGTGTTACCTTTGATGTTGTCAAGGGCCCCGTACCTTCGGCACCGCAGAATCTTGTGGCACATCCAAGCACAGGTACAGAAATTTATATAAATCTTACATGGGAAACACCTCAGAGCACGGGTGGGATTCCAATAGTTGAATACAGAATATACCGCGGTACCGCATCTGGCGGAGAGGTTTTGATAGCGAATGTTAGTGGGGATGTGCATTACTTCAACGATACCTCAGTGCGTCCGGGTACAACATATTATTACTACATCACCGCAGTGAATGCCAATGGAGAGGGCGAAAGAAGCGAAGAAGTGAGCGCAACAGTTACACAGATACCTGAGATGGAAATTCTTGCTGTACCGTTGGTTGCAGTGATTCTGATACTTTTCAGAAAACTGCCTCCTCTATCTCGTTCATAATTTCTTTTGCTTTTTTTTCCGGGTTATCGGAATTGTATATTGTTCTTCCCACTATTATGTAATCCGCCCCTGCCTCAATGGCCTTTTTTGCACTACCGCCCTGTGCACCCACTCCAGGAGATAGGATAAGAAGATTACCTGCTATTTTTCTTATTTTTTTCAGTCTTTCTGGTCTTGTAGCAGGAGCTATTATTCCGTGAGCACCTGCTTCTTTAGCCAGTTTTACCATCTGGTCGGTGTGTGCTTGAAGAAACTCCAACGCTCCTGGATGGGACATTTCAGTTACTACATATACGTCCATATCTTTAGCCTCTTCTACTGCGGCTTTTAGAGAATCTGAACCTACAAAGGCATGTACTATTATTCCGCGAGCACCAAATTTTCTTGCAGTCTTAACGATCAGTTTGGTGGTATTTGGTATGTCTGCAACTTTGAAATCGCATATTACTGGAACAAGAGAGGAAAGCTCCTTTACTATTTCCATTCCTGAGTTCATTATGAGAGGCCATCCCACCTTTATGGAATGGAGATATTTTGAGGTTTTTTCTGCTATATCCAGCGCTGTTTCTCTGTCCATGACATCCAACGCAAGTATAAGTCGTGACATGATGCCACCATGGGTAAGGAACTATAAAGTTTTACGCAAATGCGAAATCATAAAATTGGACAACACCATGCTCAAATATGTGGCGTGAGATATCAAAATTTGGACGCAAACTGGTTGAGCAGGGATTGGTAGGTTCTCATTTTGGTAACATAAGCGTTAGGGTGGGTGATTATATGTATATAACTAGATCCGGCTCAATGCTGGATGAAATTACAAAAGATGATGTGGTTAAGGTGTCAATATACAACCCTTCGTCTCTGGATTTGATTGCCTCTTCTGAGGTTACTGCCCACAGGGAGATATACAAGAATACTTCTGCGCTTGCAATTATACATGATCATTCTCCGTTTGCAGTGGTTGAATCCCTTCTTCATCGTGAGATGGGACTTGACAGGATAACACCCATTGACAGTGAAGGCTCATATTTCCTCCATGACATTCCTATTGTTGAGGGTGGCATAGGGACTGAAAAGCTTGCTAAAAATCTTGCTATGGCACTTCAGCAAAGAAAGGCAGCAGTTGTTTATTCGCACGGTGTCTTTGCCAGAGGTGCAATTCTTGAAGAAGCATATGTGGTAGCCAGCATGGTTGAGCATTCTTGCAAGATGATGTATTATTACAATCTTGCAAGGCGTGATTGAGGATGGCTAATATACGCCTTGTTATATTTGATCTTGATGAAACAATAGTTAAAAATACAATACCTTTTAGTGAAATCCGTGAAAAGGTCCTATCTGCCGTTGGATCCAGGGAAAATCCAGCTCATCTTTATGAGTTTATAAGGGATAATTATCCCGACTATCTGCCGATACTTGAGCATGAAGAGATAAATAGGGCAAAAAGCGCATATGTGGATCCAGTGTTTGAAGAAATCCTCAAATTTTTGAGAGATAACGGTATAAATGTTGCAGTTCTTACGAGAAACTCAAGAAAGGCGGCATTGATTGCTCTTGGAGATTATGCTGGACGAATTGATGCACTTATCACTCGTGACGATGGCTTTCCGCCAAAACCCGCTCCAGATGCCATTTTTTATCTGATGGGAAGATTTTCTTCCACACCCTCGTCAACCATAATGGTTGGAGACTATGATTACGATATTGAAGCGGGAAAATTAGCTGGGTGTATAACAGTTCGTATTGGAAAGGGTGATGGTGATTATGTGATTTCATCCCTCAAGGAGGTAATTAAAATTATATCCGATATTATTGAGACATCCGAATCATTATAATGGTAATTTTCGGCGAAAACCTTATATATGTCGGCGTTATATCATACAATTGTCAGACAAAATGTCTGAAGGAGTGATGAAAATGAATGATTGGGAGAAAAAAGAAGCGGAAATAAATAGAATAATTGAGGAAATTGATGCGCTCATTGATGAAATAGACACACTCCTGAACGAGGATTTCATTTTTGAAACCACGAAAGTTGCAGTGGAAGCATAATCACGATGATCCACCTTCACCCTTCTTTTTAAGTTTTGATTTTTTTGATTCTTTCGGTGCTTCCTGATGAGGTGTTTCAGTTAGCATGTTTATTTCCTCTGATGTTAGGTGAAGTATCTCTGTGTAAAGATTTCTTAGCTCCTGGTCTCTATCAAATATGACCCTGAATTCAGGCAGTATTTCCTCTCTAACCTGCTTGGGTGAGGTATGATATATCTTTGAAATCTTGGTGCTGATTCTCTCCCTTGTAGCTCTTGCCTGCTTACTTCTGCTCATATCCTTAAGCCATGAGGGAAATTGAAGTACTCTTGGGTGATGTTTGTATTTTTCCATTTTTGCAACACTTACTCCAGCGATTAAATCAAGAGCGTAACTCCATAATGCGTAGTGTTGTCTTCTGATTACTCTTCCCAGATACACATCTGCCCTGGATAGCATTTCGTATCCGTTAACCAGATCCTCGTATTTCAAGTATTCGTACGGCATATTCTCTTCAACCCATAAAAGCAGAAAATCTGGAGTTTCAGTTATGTTTTTAGAGGTTTCTCTTGCATGTCTATAGTTCAAACTTCTCAAAGTTACTGCCGTTGCTTCGTATATCTCGTTCTTTTCGTCTCTAAGCCCTAACGCCCTAAGATCCTCAGGCATTAAAATCTTTTTTCCTTCCGCTATTGCCTGGAGATCGTTTATGGCCGCCCTGAGATCACCACCCGACATCTCTGCTATGTGTTTGAGCGCTTCGCGGTGACACTTAATCCCTTCAGCCGAACATATTCTTGCTAAGATTTTTACAATTTGGCTTGGA
>Ga0256833_1003716_pt1 | contig 10370 bp, 5 predicted proteins | sample 356284metaG_FD_190535 | JGI IMG/M metagenome (GOLD analysis project Ga0256833, IMG submission 190535) | Hydrothermal vent microbial communities from Mid Atlantic Ridge, Atlantic Ocean - 356-284 | ecosystem: Environmental > Aquatic > Marine > Hydrothermal vents | place: Atlantic Ocean: Mid...
TAAAGCATTTTATAAATATACAGGCTATACCGAAAATGAAGTTATTGGTAACGAATTTACTTTTTTAATTCACGAGGATTATTTACTGTTAGCGCAAAATAATTTTTTAAAACGCTTAAATAATTTAAAAGTTGACGATAGTTACGAAATTAAAGTAAATACAAAAAAAGGAGTTTTAGATATCTTATTAAATATAAAATATATTAATTATTTAGACGATATTTATTTTATTGGTATTGTAAACGATATAACCGACAAAAATAATCTTAAAAAAGTATTAGAAGCAAATAAAAAAGAATACAATAGACAAAATACTATTCGGAATAACTTTTTAATGAACATATCACACGAGATAAGAACACCGTTAAATTCTATTATAGGTTTTGTAGATTTATTAGCACAAGACAATGTTAAACCCGAAAAAAAAGAAAATTACATAAATATAATTAAAGATGTAACGTTAAAGTTATTGGATATTATTAATGATATAACCGATTTGTCGCGTATAGACGAAAAAACATTAACAATTAGAAAAAATAATTTTAAAATAATTGACCTTTTAAACAATATTAAATTTTTGTATAATAAACAATTATTAGAGAAAAATAATACCGATATAAGCATAATAACAACTTTTGATGAGAAAAATAGAGATATGTTATTATTTTCTGACAAATTTAGAATTAATCAAATATTATCTAATTTAGTTGATAATGCAATAAAATATTCGAAAAAAGGAAATGTAATAATATCATTTGATTGTATAGAGGATAAAATAATTTTTTTAGTAAAAGATCACGGTATAGGAATAAGCAAAGAAAATCAAAAAAATATATTTAATATTTTTACAAAAACATCTTATCAAAAAAAACAAAAAGGAGTTGGATTAGGACTTACATTATCAAAAAAATTAGCTCTTATTTTAGGAGGCGATTTATATGTGGAATCTAAATTAGGAAAAGGTTCGACATTTTATTTATCATTACCTTACGAAGTCGATGATAATAAACAAAATCAATTAATTAAAGGTATAAACAATGATAATGTAGATTTTTCGGATAAAAAAATATTAGTTGTAGAAGACGAGCAATCGAACTATATATTTTTAAACGAAATATTAATAAAAAAAGGAGCCAAAGTTTTTTGGGTAAAAAATGGAAAACAAGGTGTTAAATTTTTTGCCGAAAATAATAAAAATATAGATTTAATATTAATGGATATACGTATGCCGATAATGAACGGAATAAAAGCAACCGAAGAAATACGAAAAATAAGTAAAAAAGTTCCTATAATTGCACAAACAGCCTACGCAATGGAATCGGAAAAAATAAAAAGTTTAGAAGCAGGATGTAACGATTTTGTTGTTAAACCAATAAAAACAAATATTTTATTAAATAAAATAAACAAACTATTATCTTAAAATATTATCTTAAAAATTTAATTCTTTTTTTACATTATTTGTAATTTTACACGATATTAAAAAAAATATGGTATTAAGCGATATAGAAAAAACACAGATAGAGTCTGAATTTAAAAGTATTTTTAAAAATTGTAAAGGTTGTAAAACAACACCAAATAAAAAGCTTATTATTAAAGCTTTTAACCTTGCAAACGATGCACATAAAAATATGCGTCGTCGTTCGGGTGAACCATATATATACCATCCCATTAGTGTAGCAAAAATATGTGTTGAGGAAATAGGTCTGGGAACAAAATCAGTTGTTTGTGCATTACTACACGATGTTGTAGAAGATACCGACTATACAATAGATGATATCAAAAATCTATTTGGACAAAAAATAGCAACAATAATAGACGGGCTAACAAAAATATCGGGAGTTTTTGAGCAAGAATCGCAACAAGCCGAAAATTTTAGAAAAATGTTACTAACTCTATCAGAAGACGTTAGAGTTATACTAATAAAACTTGCCGACCGTTTGCATAATATGCGAACATTAGACTCAATGCCCGAACATAAACAACTAAAAATAGCAAGCGAGACTCTCTCGCTATACGCCCCTTTGGCACATCGTTTAGGACTATATAACATAAAAACAGAGTTAGAAGATTTAAGCCTAAAATATAAGCACCCCATAGTTTATAAAAAAATAAAAGAAAGAGTTATAGAAACCGAAGAAAATAGACAAAAATATATAGAAAAATTTTTAGAACCCGTTAAAGTAAAATTAGACGAAATAAAATTAAAATATAATGTAAAAGGACGTCCAAAATCAATTTATTCAATATGGAATAAAATGAATAATAAACAAGTAGATTTTGACGAAATTTATGACCTGTTTGCAATTAGAATTGTTTTTAAACCACACGGTAGGCTACCCGAAAAAACACAATGTTGGAATATTTACTCACAAATAACCGATATATATCAACCAAATCCAAACAGATTAAGAGATTGGGTTAGCACTCCAAAAGCAAATGGATACGAAGCCCTGCATACAACAGTTATAGGTCCCGGAGGACGCTGGGTCGAGGTGCAAATACGTTCCGAAAGAATGAACGAAATAGCCGAACGAGGATATGCTGCACATTATAAATATAAAGGCGACAAATCGGTGCCCGAAGGCGAACTCGATAATTGGTTACTTAAAATTAGAGATTTGCTTAAAAGCTCCGAATCAAATGCACTTGAGTTTCTCGATAATTTTAAATTAAATTTTTATTCTACCGAAGTTTATGTATTTACACCAAAAGGACAATTAATACGACTACCTAAAAATGCAACAGCACTCGACTTTGCTTACGAGATACATACAAAAATAGGCGATAAAGCAATAGGTGCAAAAATAAATCATAAATTAGAACCTTTAAGCAAAAAATTAAATAGTGGCGATAGGGTAGAAATTCTTACATCGGAAAAACAATTTATAGACCCAAATCGCATAAATTATGTAGTTACGGCAAAAGCAAAAAATGCTTTAAAAAATTTAAATAAAGCAAAAAAAGCAGAGTTTATCGAAAAAGGCAAGAAACTGCTTCAAGAAAGACTTAAAGAGCTAAAACTATCAAATACATCGTTAGCATTTAGAAAACTATTTAATCATTTCGAGGTTAGAACAAAAGATGAACTATATTGTAAAATAGGCAGGGGAGTAATAAAACTCGATAACATTAAAAAAATTGTAAATAAAAAATCAAAAAATAAAATTATACGATATTGGCAATTACAATTTAGTAGAAACTCTAACCGAAAAAAGATTAAAGAAAACCCTGATAAAAATGTAATAAAACAACTAAAACTTTTTGATACATTCGATGGAGCCGATTATATAATAGCAGATTGTTGTCGACCAATACCCGGCGATAAAGTTACAGGAATAATTAAAGACAAAGGCGAAATAGAAATCCATAAAACATCTTGCGATAAATTCGAGGATTTGGCATCAAAATACGGAAACAATATAATTAATGTAACATGGGCAGAACATAAAATTTTATCATTTTTAACAAGTATAGAAATTACGGGAATAGATAAAATAGGATTGCTTAACGATATAACAGGTGTAATATCAAAAGAACTAAACGTAAATATGAGGTCGGTATCGTTCGATGCAACCGACGGAATATTTAAAGGCACTATATACTTATACATTCACAATAAAAAAGATTTAGATAAACTTATTGATAACATAAAAAAAATAAAAGGAGTAAAAACAGTTAAAAGAATAGAATAATTATAAATATATGTAATTTATTGATTATTAATTAAATAAAAAAATATAAACAAATGAAAACAGCACTTATAACAGGAGCAACAAGTGGTATTGGATATGCAACAGCAAAACTTTTTGCCGAAAATAATTTTAATCTTATTTTAACAGGCAGACGAAAAGACAGATTAATCGAATTAAAAAATAATTTAACACAAAAAAGTGTAAAAATAGAGATACTAAATTTTGATATACAAAATAAAACAGAGGTTTATAATGCAATAGATGGTTTGCCTGATGATTTAAAAAAAATAGATATATTGGTAAATAATGCAGGTTTAGCACTAGGATTGTCAAAAATACAAGACGGCGATGAAGCCGACTGGGAGCAAATGATTAACACAAACGTAAAAGGATTACTATATATTACAAAAAAAGTTTCGCAATTAATGATAAAAAATAATAGCGGACATATAGTAAACATAGGTTCAATAGCAGGCAAAGAGGTTTACCCTTTCGGAAATGTATATTGTGCAACAAAACATGCTGTAGATGCCTTAACAAAAGGTATGCGTATAGATTTACTCGAGAATAATATAAAAGTAACATCAATTGACCCGGGAATGGTTAATACTGAGTTCTCTACAGTTCGTTTTCATGGCGATAAACAAAAAGCCGATAATGTTTACAAAGGATTTACTCCATTATATGCCGACGATATTGCCGAAACAATTTTATTTGTTGTAACACGTCCAAAACATGTAAATATTAACGATTTAATAATTATGCCTACAGCTCAAGCAAATGCAACAACTGTTAATAAAAAAAATTAATTAATATTTAATAAAACTATTATATAAAATCTCGTTATTAGTTTGTATATTTATAAAATAAATCCCTTTTAAAAGCGGTGTAGTGTTTATTGTTATTATGTTATTGTTGTAATGTTTATTAATAAAAACTTTTTCGCCCATAACATTATATACATTTATTTTTTTTATATCATTTATATTGTTGCATTCTATTTTTAAAAAATTATTTACAGGATTAGGATAAATATTTAATTTTTTGTATAAATTTTTATTGATATTTGTATTATCGTAATAAAAATCAAACGATTTATTTGTTAATGCAACACCGTTGGTATCTTTAACATTATTAACGGTTAAAGTATAATATCCTGTCGATAAATTAGATACGGTTAAAGAAACTAATCGCTTTTGATATTGATTTCTGCTTGCCGACAAAATACTAATTCCGCCGTTAATCGAGTAATTATTAATGTCTTGCGAAGATATAGGCTCTACCTCGTTTGTAAATAAAATATTTACTGTTGTAGAGTTTAATGCCGAAACATTATTTATATCGAATGTTGCTTTATTTATATCAAAATACGAAGTTAGATAAATTTTATATTCTCCATAATCGAAATTAACAATTCCTCTAATAGTATAACTCGAGTCTAGTTCAGGTGTAAAAGAGTATAATTCGCTATTTTTAATATTACACTCTCCACTTCCGTCGTTTACTTTCCATGTATCGTAACCTGCATTTGTATTTGTGCATATTGCTCCGTTTACTTTTACCAAGACACTCTCATAAGGTTCTGTTACACTATTTGTTGGTATTGTAACAGCTTTTGGAATAGCATTGTTTCCCGAGCAAAAATAATAATTGCTAATATTTTTTATTTCGGTTAAATCGTAAAATTCGGTTACTAAGCCTCTAATAACTATACTATCGCCAATGGTAGGATTTCGCTCTTTGTCGTAAACATAAATACCATTCCATTCGCCTTGTCCGTCTTGTAAAAAATAACCGTCGCCAAAATTTGCAGTAACAATACCCGATGTTGTAACATATTGTCCATTATATGGCGATTGTGTAGTTTGTCCTTGTATATCGTATATTTTTATAATTCCACCGTTGTAAACATCAGGAATAAAAATTTTATAAATAATACTTGTATGACTGTTTATTCCATCGTTTGCAGTAATTTTAAAATATATATTTGAGTTTGCTGTTTGTGGATTTATTTTTCCTACAAAAATATTGTTATTTTCGTTTGTTGTTAATGTGTTTTGTAAACTATAATAACTTGTTCCCCAATTAATATTGGCAGATATAGGATAATTTGTGGAGTGAATTTTTGCATATATTTTTATTGTATCGGTAGGTTTAGGATATTGCGGATAAATATAAATACTGTCGAAAACTATAGGGCTTGGACTTGCTCCGTTCCAAATAAGATTAGCAAATTCGGGATTATCGATAAAAGGATTGCGATTTTTTTGCCATTTAAAAATTTCGTTGTTTCGTCTTATCTCAAAACTATCAGGCGGGTCGGCTATATTCCAAGCTAAAAGAGTAGATAATTTTCCGTGCAAAGGGTTTGGGTATGTATTAACGTAGTCGGCAGGTTCAAGGTCAACCTCGCCGTTTTCGCCTTCGTAGCGTGTAGCCATATAAAATATTATTCGTGCAACATCGCCTTTAACAGCATCGCGTGGTTCCCAAGCATCGCTTGTGTAATAACATTCGGTAGCTTCGGCGTCTTGTGTTCCTGTCGGACAATTATCAAAATCTTTATTACTGCGTGTTGTATTTACCGACATGTCAATTGGTCGCAGGTTATGGCAATCTGTTCCTGTAGGTTGTGTTGTTCCAAAATCGCCATGCGATTTTGCCCATACATGTTCACGATTTAATTGGTTGGCTCCTGTTCCGTAATCGCTTCCATCGGCAGAACGACCTGTGTAAATTAATATTACATTACCGGGTATATTTGGGTCGGCATCGGAATGTAATAAAATTTCTTTTGCTCTGTCATACGAAAATGATGTGTGATTTTTAATTTTTTCGTGTAGTGCAGCTTTTAACTGTATACCACTTAAGCCGTCGGTGCCATTGTAATAACCTACATTTTGTGCCGATAAAAGATTTGTGTAAACTATAATTAATAGTAGTAAATAAATTTTTTTCATATTAGGTGTGTGTTTATTAAATGTAAAAATATAATATTTTTTATAAATATGTATTTTTTGGTTTAATTTAATTTTAAATATTTTTTGATTTTTGTCCCATTTTATAGCCTTTTGTAGCATAAAATAAGATAAATAAGTATGACGGTATAAAAATAAAATAGGCTGTTTGGTTATTAAATATTGTTGTTTCGGATAAGTATCCGTATAGTAACGGAAGTAATGCTCCTCCTGCAATTGCCATAATTAAAAGAGCCGAGCCTGTTTTTGTAAATTTGCCGAGGTTATTAATTGCTAAAGGCCATATTGCAGGCCACATTAACGAGTTTGCAAAACCTAACGATGCTATCATTAAAATAGATGTAAAGGCATTGCTTGATAATATTGCAACTGTAGAGAAAATTATTCCTAAAATTGCAAAATATTTTAAGACATTTTCTTGCGAAATGTATTTTGGTATTGTTATAATACCAAATAAGTAACCGATAATCATTGCAAAAAGTGTGTATGACGAAAAGAATTTTGCCTCGGCAAATTTAAATCCAAGGTATTTTCCGTAATTTATTAATGTGTCAACAGCTAAAACCTCGACTCCAACGTATAGAAATAATGTAATAACTCCTAAAATAAGATATGGGAATTGAAAAATATTTGTTTTTTGTGTTTGTTTGTCGTTAGATGTATCATCTTCGTTTTTTATGTCGGGCAAGTTTGTGTAAATAATAATAATTGCTAATATTATTAACGATATTGCTATAATTATATACGGTGTAATTACCTTGTGTGATAGTTTGTTAAGTTCTATTATTTTGTTGGTGTTATCGATTGTTTCGATTTTTTCTTTTATTTTGTCTATCCCGTTAAGGACAATTGTTCCTAAAATTATTGGGCTTATAATGCCTGCAAGTTTATTGGCAAGTCCCATAATACTTATTCGTTTTGCCGCACTCTCGATGGGTCCTAATATTGTTACGTATGGATTTGATGCTGTTTGTAATAGCGATAATCCTGTTCCTTGAACAAAAAGTCCGAGTAAGAAAAGTTGATAAGTTCTGCTTATTGCTGCAGGAATAAAAATTAATGCTCCTATTGCCATAATTGCTAATCCTAACGACATTCCTCGTTTATAGCCTGTAAGTTTTAATATTTTTGACGATGGTATTGCCATTACAAAGTATGAAATGTAAAAAGCAAAAGTTACAAAATACGATTCTAATGTTGTAAGTTGGCAACTAATTTTAAGGTAGGGTATAAGTGTTGCATTTAGCCAAGTTATAAATCCAAAAACAAAAAATAATGCTCCTATTATTATTATTGATAAGTTGTAATTTTTTTTCATAAAAAGATAAATAATTTATATTAGTAAAGATATCCAATTGTAATGTATAATCCTGATTTTCCGTCGTTTGCAGATTTTGCCATTCCGTAATCAACTGATACAACAAAGTTTTGATTTAGAGCAATTTTTAGTCCCATTCCGTAGCTTATATGCAGGTTTTCGTTATTACTGATTTCGGTAGCAGGTATTTTTGATTTATCGAATTTGTATTCGCTTGTAGTTGTTCCTAAATCTACAAAAGGGTTTAAGGCAAAATATACGTTTTGTTTTTTTATAATTGTTTGTAAAATTTTCCAACGAAATTCAAAATTTCCATAAGCAAAATCGTCGCTAATAATACGGTTTAATAAAATTCCTCGAATTGTTCTGGCTCCTCCAAGTCCGTCGCGGGTAATATCGGTATTAAAAACAAACGGAAGCATATAAAATGGTATTTCGCCGTATATTTTTGGTTGGTAACTTAATCGGTATGCAAAACTTAAAATATCTTTTTTTATGGTAAAATATTGACGGTGTGTAATTGCTAATTTTGCAAATGAGTATGAGCTGCCAAGAAATTTGTTTGACGATATTAAAAGAATCTCTGACCATATTCCATGCATTGGGTTAGCTTCTTTGTCGCGTGTGTCGTAAATTAGTCCTAATTTTATAAGATTTGCTATTCCTCCGTTTTTTTGGTCTTGTTTAATTGCTCCCCATTCAATGTAATTATCATATAGCCCGTTTACGGGTGGTAATTTTTTGTCATCATCTAAATTAGAGTTTAGTTTTGTTGTGTCGATTGATGCTATTTTTACGTTGTAATATGCAAATCCAAACATATAACGCATATTTTTTATAAAGAATTTATGTTGTATGTCGAGTTTTATACGTGCAAAACGTCTGTCGTATCTATAGTATAATCGCGAACGGTATAGTGTGTTATCGGGCGAATCATCTTCGTAAACGGGAAAGTAATTTGATTTGGCTCCGTTAAATCCGTAAAATCCTATGGCTTTGTTTGTAAGGTAACTTGCCTCGAACATAAGTCTTGTTTTGGGAATAAGGTATTCCGAATCGTATTTTATTTGATTTATTCCGCTTCCTTTGGTTGTTCTCGACCATTCTAAATAAATAGAATGATGGTATTTAGGGTAATCTTTTCCGTTGCCGTAATTATACAGGTTTATTAATCCTCCGTATTTAAATCCTAAGTCGGTATCGTATGCTATTGCGGGAACTGCACCAAAAGTCCATCCGCTTTTTTTTATTTCTTTTTTTGTAGTATCTGTTTGCGAAAATATTATTGATGGTATAAAAATAAACAATAGTAAATAATATTTCATAGTTTAATTATTTTTTTGTTTTCATAAATACTTTGTCAAATATAAGTAATAGTATTGCGGTAGCAATTCCTATAGACGAAAATATTATCCAGATATTAGATGGGTGATATTTGTCCCACAGGTAATTGTTTAGTTCTACGGGTGTTTTGTGTAATATTTTACAACCTGCATTAAATAAGTCGGTTTTTGTAAATGATGTCGAAAAATCGGGGAATTTATGGTTTAAGCTTAATAATTCTGTTCGTAAAATATTTATTTTGTCTGATATTGAGCTATATACATTTCCTGATAATATTCCTGCAAAAAAGTTTCCTCCGGCAACAGGTAAGAAAGATGCTCCCATATACAGGGCGACTTTATCTTTTGGTGCTATTCGTCCTATGTATTCGGTAATTTTTGGCGAGCTTGACATTTCGCCAACAGCAAATATAAAAATCATTATAAGTAGGTAAAAAGGGTTTTGTGTTGCAAAGCTTAATCCTATTCCGAAAGATGCTACAAATATACCTGATATCATTGCATTTAACGGTTTTAGTTTCATTACAATTGCCGATATTGCTATTTGAAAAATAATTATATACATTGCATCTATGTTTGTTAGTATTTCTGCCTCTATAGTATGGTGTTCGGTTCCTATGTTTTGTGCCAGCCAAGGCCATATTTCGTATATTTTGTTGTATAGTGTTGTTGTGTCTATCCATTGGTCTATAAAAACGGGTAGGGTATAGAATAGTTGGTTATACATAGTCCAGAAACCTATTATTAATATCAGAAATATTAAAAATTTTATGTCTTTTAGTGCTTCAAAAACGTTTTTTAACGATTTTTTTATTGTATCGATAAATTTTTCTTGTGTTTTTTCTTGTTCCGGTTCTTTATAAAAAAATATAACTAATATAAAGTTTAATGATATTATTATTGCCGACATAATAAATACTAATAACCATGAGTGAGCTCGTAGTTTTGATGTAAATAATGGTCCTATAAATGCTCCAAAGTTTACCATCATATAAAATATTCCGAATCCTATTGATGAATTTTGTTTGTTTGTTGTTTT
>Ga0256833_1003717_pt1 | contig 10366 bp, 14 predicted proteins | sample 356284metaG_FD_190535 | JGI IMG/M metagenome (GOLD analysis project Ga0256833, IMG submission 190535) | Hydrothermal vent microbial communities from Mid Atlantic Ridge, Atlantic Ocean - 356-284 | ecosystem: Environmental > Aquatic > Marine > Hydrothermal vents | place: Atlantic Ocean: Mid...
TTACGCTTTTGAAGCCAAAGAGCCTAGAGACATTGTTCAGTATAAATAGACTATAATAGACGACAAATTAACACAAAGGATTTATGATGCCAGCAGATAATATTATTCACTATATTCTTTATGGAGTCATCATTATAGGAACTATTTGGATTTTGAAATCACCTAAAGATGATGATGAAAAAGAGGATAAGCAAGAGGATAAAAAATAAATTTTTATCTATTATACAAAATATGTTATAATCTTTTCAATTGATTGAAAGGATTTAATGTATGGAACGGCTCATTAAGTTATCTAATCTTTATTTTTCTCTACCTACACCTAATTTTAAACGCTACCTTTTTTCTCAAATAGATTTTCAATCAAAATTGATTGGGATTTTAGGTCAAAGAGGTGTAGGAAAGACCACGCTTATACGACAAATTGCACAGCAGTATGATTTATCTTCTTCAAAAATGCTTTACATTACAGCTGACAATATAAAAAAATCACTCTCCGATATTGCCATTGAATTTTCTGCCTTTGGGGGAGAACTATTGATTATTGATGAAATTCATAAAGCACCTAATTTTGCTTTAGAGTTAAAAACCATTTATGATTTTGTAGAGATAAAAGTCATATTTTCAGGTTCTTCTGCCTTAGAATTAGAGAACTCAAAGGTTGATTTAAGCCGTAGAGCTTTATTTTATGAGTTGGGTTCATTGTCATTTAGAGAATTTTTAGCGATTAAATTTGACATAGCATTAGAAGTTTTTACCTTAGAAAATATTTTAGAAAATCATCAAGATATTGCTTTGTCCATAACCAAACAATTTAAACCTTTAGAGTATTTTTCTTATTACAAAACTTATGGAGCTTATCCCTTTTTTACAGAGGGTGAATTAGGGTACAATTTACGATTAAATGAGATAATGAACATTATCTTAGACTCCGAAGTTGCCACCATTTACAATGTAGATAGCGACAAGATAAATACCATAAGAAAGCTTCTTCATCTACTTTGTTCCTCTGTTCCTATGGAGCTTAACATTCAAAATTTGGCTAAAAGTGCAGGGCTAAGTCGTAATACGCTCTATTCTTATTTGTATTATCTTAAAAAAGCTAATCTCATTGAGATTATTGGTGGGAACTTTAAAAACAAAAAATTGCTTAATAAACCTGATAAAATCTATTTGGACAACATAAACTTATATAATATTTTATGTTCAGACCATAGCAGTGGTAGTTTAAGAGAGAGTTTTTTTGTTTCGCAAATAAAAGTCAATCACGATGTAAAATATTCAAATATTGGAGATTTTAAGATAGATGATAGATATATTTTTGAAGTAGGTGGTAAAAATAAGAGTTTTAAACAGATAAAAAATATAGAAAACTCTTTTGTAGTGGCTGATGATATGGAAGTTGGCTTTGGAAATAAGATTCCTCTTTGGTTGTTTGGGTTGAGTTATTGATTTAAATAATTTTAAATTTAGGTCTTTCCCAAATTTTAAGAGATAAACTCTTGGAGTTTGACTTGGAGAGTTCTTTATCTTTAGCCTTTAATCCTATTTTGCTATAATCACGTTAATAATTTAATAAAATAAAGAGAAAATATGTTTGATACCCTAACCGACAGTTTTAAAGGTGCGATTGATAAAATTCGTTTTTACGATGATGATAAAGCCCTTAAAAAAGCACTTGTAGAACTTAAAAAATCTTTGCTTAAAGCCGATGTTCACCATAAAGTTGTGAAAGAACTTTTGACTAATGTTGAAAAAGAGGTCAAGGGAAATGTGGGAAAAGAGAGCTTTTTAAAAGCCTTGCAAGATGATTTAACACGTATTTTGACAGCTAAGGGAAACCAAGGGTTTGTCTTTGCGTCTAAGCCACCAACAGTGGTTTTAATGATTGGGCTTCAAGGTTCGGGTAAAACAACGACTACGGGTAAATTGGCTTACTTTTTAAAAGAGCAGAAAAAGAAAAAAGTTTTAATTGCAGCTGCCGATTTACAACGTTTGGCTGCTGTGGAGCAACTGAAACAAATTTGTGAGCAGATTGATGTGACTTTGGTTGCTGATGAGAAAAAAACACCTCAAGAGATAGTCAAAGAGGCGTTAGCCAAAGGTGAAAAAGAGCTTTACGATGTGGTCTTAATTGATACTGCTGGACGTTTGGCCATTGATGATGAGCTAATGGAAGAGTTGGCTTCAGTACAAAAAATCGCCCAACCCGATGAGCTTTTTTATGTGGCAGATGCCATGACAGGTATGGACGCAGTTCGTACGGCTCAAACTTTTAAAGAGAAAATTGGGATTACAGGGGTAGTTTTAAGTAAATTTGATGGAGACTCCAAAGGGGGAGTTGCTATGGGTATTGCCCATCAAGTGGGTGTTCCATTACGTTTCATTGGGGCAGGGGAGAAGATGCCTGACCTTGAACAGTTTATTCCTGAACGTGTGGTTTCTCGTCTTATGGGGGCTGGAGATTTAGAATCTTTGGCTGAAAGAACGGCGAACATTATTGATGAAAAACAAGCCAAACAACTCTCTAAAAAGATTAAAAAAGGGAAGTTTAACTTTAATGACTTTTTAGAGCAGATGGAGTCGATGAAAAAATTGGGTTCCATGAAATCTATTATGGGCATGATTCCAGGTATGGGTGCAATGGCAAAACAGATTGGAGATATGGATTTAGAGAACTCTGAAGAGATGAAGCAGATAAGAGCTTTAATCTCCTCGATGACCCCTAAAGAGCGTGAAAATCCAGAGTTGTTAAACAATACACGGAAAAGAAGACTCGCCGCTGGTGCTGGAATGTCTCAAATGCATGTAAATCGTGTTTTAAAGCAGTTTAAAAATGCAGGGAAAATGGCAAAACAGCTCTCTGGAAAAGGGGGCATGAAACAGATGCAAGATATGATGAAACAAGCACAAGGTGGGGGAATTCCACGATAGTGCTTATTTCAAGTTTTATCTAATGAAACATTAGGTAAAATTCGCTTTTTATAGCGTTGATGAGTGTTCTCTCATTAAGAACAGTTGTCAGTGCTACTATGGTAGTTGTTTTCAGCAGACAACTCACGTGAGCAATCACGTTTTGGATTAGTTACCCACTTGCTGAAATATTATAGTAAAATTCAAGGATAGATATGACAACAATTAGACTTACAAGAATGGGTAGAAAAAAAATGCCATTTTACAGAATCGTAGTAACAGACAGCAGAAAAAGAAGAGATGGTGGTTGGATTGAATCAATTGGTCACTACAATCCAATGATTAAAGAAGATAACTTAACTGTTGATTCTGAAAGATTGGATTACTGGATTGGTGTTGGTGCTCAAATGAGTGACAGAGTTAAAAAAATCACAGGTAAATAGTCAGTATGGTTACAGATTTCGTTGCTGAATATGCCAAATTGTTAGTGAGTCACCCAGAAGATATTGCCGTTTCGGTAAAAAACTTGGAAGAGAACTACAATGAAATTACCATCGTTGCCAATTCGGATGATGTTGGTAAACTTATTGGTAAAGAGGGACGAATGATTAACTCAATTAAGACGGTTATCTCTGGTTGTAAAGCCAAAGGTGGTTCTAACTACCGTGTTAATGTTGAAGCAAAATAGTTTTAATGTCAGATAAAAAACGTTTTTTTATTGCCCAAGTAGGGAAAACCCATGGGCTATATGGTGACTTAAAACTCCATATACATACTGATTTTCCAGAACAGTTTCAAGAGGGTTATACTTTTGAAACTTCATCAGGACAGTTAGAGATTTTAAAAATCAATCTTGAGCGTGGGATTGTCTGTTTTAAAGGGTATGAAGGAATTGATTATGCTAAAAAGCTAACCAATACTAAGATTTATGCCTCTTTAGAAGAGACCAAAGAACGATGTAAACTAAAAGAGGGTGAACACTTTTGGTTTGAGATTGAGCGTTGTGATGTTGAAGAAGATGGCGTGAAGCTTGGTAAAATTTCGGAGATGCAACGTTTGGCTGAAGTGAACTATATGTTCATTGAGACAGATGAAGCTTTGGTCAAAGAGGGTTTTGCAAGTACATTTTTAGTGCCATATATTGAGAGATATGTGCTTAAAACTGATGTTGAGAAACAATTGGTTCTAACTAAAGATGCTAAAGAAATTTTAGAAGCCTCGTAGATTTTGATGAAATTTAGTTTTATGACACTTTTCCCTCAAATTGTTGAGGGCTATTTTTCTGATTCTATTTTGTCTAGGGCAATAGAATCTAAGTTAATGTCGGTTGATTTTTATAATCCTCGTGATTATACTAATAACAAACATATGAAAGTAGATGAACCCATCATAGGAGGAGGAGCAGGAATGTTAATGACCCCTCAGCCTCTTTTTGACACAATTAAGGCAATTAGAGAGAAATCCTCTGAAGCCTATGTGATTGTGGCAACCCCTGTGGGAAAACCTTTTAAACAAAATGATGCAAAACGATTGGCTTCAAAAGAGCATATTGTTTTTGTATCGGGGCGTTATGAAGGTTTAGATGAACGTTTTATTGAAGAAGCAGATGAACTATTTTCTGTTGGAGATTTCATTTTAACAGGAGGCGAATTGCCTTCGTTAATGATGTGTGATGCGATTGCTAGAAATGTAGAAGGTGTTTTGGGAAATTCAGACTCTTTAAGTGTTGAGAGTTTTGAAGAGAATTTACTTGAAGCCCCTTCTTTTTCTAAGCCAAAAGTCTATAATGATATTGGAGTTCCTCAAGAGTTTTTAAAGGGAAATCACGGTAAAATTTCGGACTTAAAAAGTGCTATGGCTAAATGTAAAACAAAATACTTTAGACCAGCTATGCACCAAAAGCTCAAATGAGCAATGAATTTATAAGGTAAAATGATGAGAAATAAATATATTGAAAGCTTTGAACAAGCACAATTAGAAAACAAATCTGTTCCAGAATTTAGAGCAGGAGATACAGTAAGAATTCACGTAAACATTAAAGAGGGTGAAAAAACAAGAGTTCAAGTTTTTGAAGGTCTTTGTATTGCACTTAGAGGTCAAGGTACAGGACGTACAATGATGATTAGAAAAATTGGGGCTAACTCTGTTGGTGTTGAAAGAATTTTCCCAATTTACTCTGACTCAATTGAACAAATTGAAGTACTTAGACGTGGTAGAGTTAGACGTGCTAAACTTTTCTACCTTAGAGCATTAAAAGGTAAAAAAGCTAGAATTAAAGAGCTTAGAAGAAAATAATCTTCTCTTTTCTCAAACTCCTTATGAGAGGTTTCAACCTCTCATTCCTCTTTTTAACTTCCACATGATTACATTTACAATTTTTTGTTATAATTCCTCTATTAATTTATAAGGATTTTTAGTGAATTTTTTAGAAAAAATTTTTGGGCGTTTACTCCTAGTTTTACAGTTTATATTAGTCTTTCTTTTTATACTTTTTGAAGAGATAATTTGGGAAGGTATTGCTAAACCTATTTATGAGAAGATTGAATCTTTACATATTACTAAAAAGCTTGAAGAAAAAATTCAACATACCTCACGTTATATTATTTTAGCTGTTTTTACTACTTTACTTTTAGGGGTTGAAGGAGCAGGAATTTTGGCAGGAATCTTGTTTATGCAAGGTCATATTCTTTTTGGTTTGATGCTTTATATTTTTAAAATACCTATTGCTGCTTTTGTCTTTTGGTTGTTCAAAGCCTCTAAAGAAAAACTACTTAGTTTTGCTTGGTTTGCTTGGTCTTATGAAAAAGTGATGCTTGGATTTGAGTGGTTAAAAGAACGAGAATCATACAAAGAGGTGATGGCTTATATGGCGACCATTAAAGCCACAATAAAAGCCAAATGGAAATCATTTAAAGAGAAATATTTTAAAGAAGAGGGTGGCTTTATGAAAGAGCTGAAAGCATTTTATGCTTATGTGAAAAATTTTAAGAAAAATATGAAAACTAAAGAAGAAGCAAAAACTAAAGAAGAAGTGAAAAATGACTAAATATGTTTTATTTGATACCGAGACAACAGGAAATCAATCTGAAGATAGAATTATTCAAGTTGGTGCTATGGTCGTTGGAGCTAAAGGTGAGGTAGAAGTTTATGATGAATTATGTTCTGCACCCCTTGCCATAAAAACTGAAGCCATGGAAGTGCATAACATTACGCCTGACGTGATTGAGGGAAAAGCCCCTTTTACGGCAACTAAATTTTGGAATGATTTGTCTGCACTTAACAATGAAGATAATTATTTGATTGCTCATAATATTGCTTTTGATTTAGGCATGTTAGAAAAAGAGGGTTTTAAGAACTCTATGAAACTCATTGATACCCTACGTTGTTCTAAACATCTTTTTCCTGATTCTGATTATCATCGTTTACAGTATTTTAGGTATTCATTAGAACTGTATAAAAAAGAGCAAGCAGAGGCTAGTAAACATAATATTGTTATTAAAGCCCATGATGCCATTGGTGATGTACTGGTGATGAAGCTTTTACTTTCTGAATTGGTAGCTAAAGTCAAAGTTCAATATGCTGGCATTAATCCAATGGTTAAATTAGAAGAGCTGACAAACACACCTGTTATGATGAAAAGCTTTAAATTTGGAAAATATAAAGGCGAAGAGATAGCTGACATTGCACGAAGTGATGCAGGTTATATTAAATGGATGTTAAAGTCTTTAGAATTAGATGAAGATATGAAATATACTTTAGAGAGAACCTTAGAAAATGTATAAATAACTTCTACAATGTTCTATTGATTTAGGAGAAAAAAATATTGAGTAGAAGTTATTTTCACTGTATGAAGAGAGTTCTTAAAAACAGGAAGAAAAGCCTATATCTCTCTCATAAGGAAAGTATAGGATAATTTTGTGGGGAGATTGTGTAGTTATATAATCACATTTCATTTTAGGCATTTTGATGTTTATGATAAAATTCCATAGGAATGAGTGCTAATGTTCCCACAATAGCACCAATAAGTAACTCTCCTAAGATAGAAGGCATACCTGCAACTAATTCATGAATAGCGTGAATATTATGAACAAATATCCCCCCAGCAACCAACAACATAGCAATGGTTCCAATAACCGTTAAGGCACGGATAATCTTCGGTAAAGAACGAATTAGCATATCACCAAACTTATGCAGTAAGGATTGAGAATCCTTACTCATAGATACAATTTTATAACCAAAATCATCTATACGTACAAGTAGGGCAACTAAACCATACACAGCCACAGTAGCAAGAAAAGCAATAAGCGTTACTACGCCAACTTGTACTAAAAATTCATGGCTACTGACTGTACTTAAAGCAATAATCACTATTTCAATAGAGAGAATAAAGTCTGTACGAATGGCAGATTTTACTTTAACTTTTTCATAAGCGAGTAACTCTTCTTTAGTTTTTTCAATCTTATTGGTAGTGTTTTTACTTGTTTGATTTTTATGATAAAGATACTCATAGATTTTTTCCATTCCTTCATAGGCTAAGTAGATGCCACCTAAAATAAGTATGGGAGCAATGAGAAATGGAGCAAAAGCAGAGAGTAAAAAAGCCAAAGGTAAAATGATGAGTTTATTGATAATAGAGCCTTTAAAGATAGCCCAGATAACAGGTAACTCACGAGATGCTAAAAAACCTGAAGCTTGTTCGGCAGCTACGGCTAGGTCATCACCTAAAATACCCGCTGTTTTTTTGGTAGCGACTTGACTCATGGTTGCCATGTCGTCCATAAGTACTGCTATATCATCAAAAATTGCAAAAAATCCACTTGCCATATAATATCCTTAATTGTTGTGTTTAAATTATTATAATTGTAGCATATTAGTTTAATATATTTCTATTTAATTATACTTAAAAGTGAATTTCACTAAAATTCCAAAATTGTTAAAAAAAGGGAAATAGTGAGAAAAATTGTATTAATTGTTCTGTTGAGTTTTGTTCTGACAGAGTTGGCTGTAGCGAAAGGACATAGTAATTGGCATTTAAATAAAATTTATAAAAAAGTTTTAAAAAAATCTAATATCAATAAACGTGCTTTACGTAAAGCATTCGCATATTATAAAAAAAATCAATACAAGAAAAAGCTTTCTAAGCGATATTTAGCGATTGCTGATTATACAAAAACAGCAAGACAAAGACGTTTGTATATTATCAATCTTTATAATGGAAAAGTATATCGCCATAAAGTAGCTCATGGCAAACACTCTGGTAAGATTGGTGGTAAAGTAAGACACTCTAGTAATAAGTGTGGTACAAAAATGACCCCTTACGGATTTTTTAAGGTTGGTACGCATGTGGGTAAAACTAAAAAAAGACACTATCGCTATTTGAGTGTGAAAGGCTTACAGTGGAGTAATCGAAAAGTTGGTTTTCCTTCACGAAAGGGAGGGCGAGATATTATTGTTCACCCTGCTAAATATGTAAAATCAGGAGGTAGAAGTTATGGTTGTTTTGCTATTCAACCTAGAGGAATGTGGCGAGTTTTTAAGCAACTAAAAAGTGCATTACTTTATAGTTATACAGGACGAAAGTCGTAATATAAAATAAATTTATATTAAAATTTAATTTATTTATTAATTATATTATTATATAATATTTTAAGTATAATAATAAGGATTAAATATGAGTTTTTTAACTAAAGTAAGTGATATGGTATTAGATGTTTTTGGTAGAGATTCCAAAGATGAGAAACAAAAAATTGAAGAAGTTCAAATTAAAAAAGTAGAAACTGAAAAAGTAGAAGAATCAGTGAAAGATGTTGTCACTGAAGAAGTTGAAAAAGTAGTTGAAGTAGAAAAAATACAAGAAGTAAAACTTAGTGAAATTGATGCTCTAAAAAAAGAGTTGTCTGGTGCTTTCGAGAATCTCTCTTCGATGGAAGAGTATTGGGAAGCCATTGTTGCCATAGAAGCAGTTGCTGTCTCTAGTGCTTCAAGTGATAAAGATTTTTCAGATGCAGAACGTAAAGAGATTAAAAAATTTATTCAAAAGATAAATCCAAACAAAGAAATTCCTTCAACTGTTCAAGAAAAAATAGATGAGATTTATGCGAATCCTCTACCTCTAAATAAAGCTTTTTTACTGGCAAAAGAGACTAAAGTTGAGATGTCAATTTTTGAAGAGATTCTTGATGTGGTGATGCATACCGATGGTGTTAAATTTGAAGAAAAAGTTGTTCTAAACGCATGGCATGCATTTAAAGAGGCACGTTAATTTTACACTCTCTTTTAATGTGACTCCAGTAAGCCTTTCATCTTTTTATCTAAACTCTTTTTAATCATTTTTTTTAAAGGGCGAGGATACATAATGCGAATTTTAGGTAACCATTTGATAATTAGCTCCTCTAGCTCTTTGTAGTTAGAGACGGTGTATTGTACCTCAATGTCGCCATTGTCAAAATCTGCCACGACCTCTTGGCTAGGTAGGTACTTTTTCAAAATAAAATAACGCCTAATAGAGCTGTCAATACGCAATCTAACCGTCACTTCTTTTTGTCCAAAAACTGCCCAAGGGGTCTGAATGCGTTTTATGAAATTGTTTATATCTTGATGTGCAAAAAAAGTTTTTTTAGTTAAAATAAGCTCTTCAACCAATGAGATGCGTAAAAATTCAAATTTAGATTTGGAAACATTCTCTCCTACAATGTAAAAGTTTTCATTGAGAAAGAGGATTTTGTAGGGGTGAAAATTTCGTTTTCCGACAAAACGCTCTGTTTTATAGACAATCTTTATCTCTTTGTTAAACTTAATAGCATGTTCTAGTTGTTTAATGACCTCTTTGTTTTTCATGTTCTCAAAAGGGCGTGACTTAAAATCATACACCGACATAGATTTTTCAACTAAGGCTTTGGTTCTGTCTGAAATCACCGACTCTTTGGAGGTAATTCCAAAAATATTGACAATGTTCGCCAAGGTCATTAAATCAGTAGCTGACAAAACCTCTTCTAGCAATACTTTTTTATAAGCTTGATAACACTCTCCCTCTTTACTCATAAAATCACCAAAGAGTTCACGAATAAGTTCAAAGTCACGCCGTATGGTTCGGTCGCTCACCTCATAGCTCTGTGCAAGTTGGCTAACGCAAAGTTTTTTACCCTCATTGAGGTGTTTTAAGATTTCAATGGTTCGGTACAGGCTTGATTTTTGGCTCATGATTTAAAATTGAAACCAGTCTTGTTCAGAAAGCCACATAAAACCCATACCTATAGCTCCATAAAACAAAGAAAAAGTAATAACTGTTATAAATAATTTACGCATAAAATAATACTCCTAAATAATATCAAATTTCTCTTCGGACAAAATACGCCGAAAAAAGATTATACAATTTGAACATTAAAATCAAGGAGCAGATAATGAGAGAAATATCATTTATAAACGGACAAAAAATGCAAACTAAGAACAATATAAT
>Ga0256833_1003719_pt1 | contig 10365 bp, 7 predicted proteins | sample 356284metaG_FD_190535 | JGI IMG/M metagenome (GOLD analysis project Ga0256833, IMG submission 190535) | Hydrothermal vent microbial communities from Mid Atlantic Ridge, Atlantic Ocean - 356-284 | ecosystem: Environmental > Aquatic > Marine > Hydrothermal vents | place: Atlantic Ocean: Mid...
CTTCACTCCCGTCTGGACGACAGTTTTCCTTGCAACTCCACTTACCACTTTAAAAACCACGGTCCTGTCCCCTTCTTTTACCACGGCACTGAGTGGAACATAGAGGGTATTCCTGCTTTCCTCTTTTGATATAAGGGTTTTAACAAACATGCCCGGTCTGAGTGAGTTCCGTGCCCTCTTCCCGGGTGTAACATACGCCTTTGCCTGCCTGGTTTTAGGATCAATAACAGGTGAAATCCTTTTCACATAACCTGTGAGCGTGTCTCCGCTCAGGACGATCAGAACTTCTTTTCCGGGTTTTATGAAGGAAAGGTCGTTCTGTGGGACGAGAATCTCCACTCTCAAACCTTCAGGGTCCACTATGTACATGAGGGGCACCTGCTGGGCAACCTTCTGACCCGGCTTAACATATATGAAGCCCACGATCCCGTTGATGGTTGACTTCACTTTCAGAGGTTTATACTCGAGTCCGGGTATGTCCCTTGAAATCAGTACCAGTAGCTGATCCTTTTTTACTCGGTCTCCCTCTTTTACGAGAATCTTTTCAACCTCTCCTGGCATATCAGGATAAATCATGGCCTCCTTGCTGCTCGTAACCATGCCAAAGTAAACATAACGAACGGCGATGTCTCCTTTTTTTACCGTCGTTGCTTTCACAAGCGCCCTTGTTCTGTTCTGTCCATAAAGGGAAGAGATGATCAAAATTCCAAGAAATAACTTTTTCATGGCTCATCCTCCTTAAAAGGATTTATCAATTCCACCCCTGACACTGTAATTGAGTCTTGTCAGGGTAATCATGTATTGGGCAAGAGTTTTAAGGTAATTCAACCTTGCCTGGGCATACTTAATCTCTGCGTTCAGCACATCCAGAGAAGTGGCGTAACCTTCATCGTACTGTTTTTTGGCCATCTCGTAAGCCCTTTTCGCAAGGTCGAGATTGGATTCCTGTGACTTTAGACTCTCCTCAAGCGAGAGGAGGCTGGTATAGTAATTTTTTACGGCCAGTTTTATACCATTTTTGACACTCTTGAGAGATATTTTAAGACTTTTAAGCTGGTAGTTGAGTCTGGCCACATCGGCTTTGTTTGCACCGCCATCAAATAGATTCCAGGATGCCCCCAGTGTAAAGGTCCACATGCCGTGCCATTCGTCCTGCATACCGAAAGGTCTCTGGTACTTGTAATTCCAGCTGTAAAATATGGTGGGCAAATTTCTCTTTCTCTGAAGCTTTATGGATTCCTCAAGTAGCCTGATGTTCTCCTCCATAAGTCTTATGGATACATGTGACCTGTAGGCCTCCTGTATTAAACTGTCCAGGGACTGGTTGATACTCTCATGGTAGAGGCTATCGGTTAACTCAAACTCTACAGTGTCAGGTAAACCAAGGAGGTTTCTAAAGGCGTCTTCTGCCACTTTGATCTGTCCCTTAACCTGAATGATCTGCGGCTCTATTGACCTGAGCTGGACCTTTGCCCTTAGAAGCTCAAAATCGCTGGCGTAACCGGCCTGGTATCGCTCTCTCGTTGATTTAAGATTTTCCTTGAGTTCACTTTCTGTCTGCTGAAGGAGATCCAGAGACCTTCGTGCAAGGAGGAGGTTAATATAACTTTCCCTCACCTTTTCCTCAATCTCAAGTGAGGTTGACCTTACCTCGAGGTTAACAGATTTGAGCTTCTTCTGGCTTAGCCTGTACGCTCCCCTGAGAGCACCCCAGGTGAAAATGGGCTGTGATACGGAAAGCGAGAGGCCGTAGTTATTGAAGTATGTAGTTTTTATCTCACTGAATTCAGGAGCAATCATAAAGGGAATACGGGGGTTACCGGTTGGTGAGAGTCTCAGTCCTGAGAGCATCGTGGTCTTTTGCTCTTCGCTCAACCTTGTGTAGGTTGCCTGTCCCTTTATGGTGGGGTAAAGGGAACTTCGTGCCTTCAGTACATCCTGCTCTGCCATAAAGAGCTCCTGTTTTTTCGCCCTTAAAGTCAGGTTATTTTTAAGGGCTATCCGGACGGCCCTGTCCATTGAAATTTTAAGAGGCCCGGCAGACAGGATTAATACAAGGAGGATAGGATTCATAGTTCAACACCCTCCTTTATGGCTCCCTTAACAAAGATATTGAATGCCATGTCAGGGAGGTTTTTCAAACTCTGACCTTCTTCGATCCCGAAGAATATGAACTTTTCCATTATTCCGGCGAGGGCAAGCGAGAGGTGCAGGGGATCCACGGGTTTAAAAAAGCCTTTTTCAATGGCCTCTTCCATTATCTCGGCGAGTCTTCTGATATTTTTCTTGTAATTTTCAATGTACTTTCTTCGTTTCTGATGTGATGGTCTCTTTTTTATCTCGATTTCTCCCATCATGAGAGGTCTGAAAAGGGACCTGTTGACATCGAAGTAGTTGAAGTAGGTTTCAACGATGAATTTAATTTTCTGGATGGGGTCATTGGTGGTTTCCAGTTTTTCTTCGAGTATTCTGGTGAGTTCTTTAAATCCGGTCTTGATCACCTCTTTAAAGAGCTGTTCTTTGGATTCAAAGTAGATGTAAACAGTGCCTTTGGCGACGCCGGCGTGTTTGGCGATTTCTTCAACGGTGGTTTCATGAAATCCTCTATCCGAGAAGAGTTCCTGGGCGGCAAGTAAAATTTTTTCCTTCTTGTTGTCGTTCATTTCACACCTCCCGAAATTAGAATGACCAGTCAGTCATATTATGCAAACATCCAGACAGTCTGTCAAGGCACGCCCTGAGGCTTTACGAAACATCCCCCTTCTTCAGAAGTGGGACCAAGGGGGATGCAAACCGCTTAAAATTTCAATCCCCTTAAATCCCCCTTCTCCAAGGGGGATACAGGAAGATGGAATCCCCCTTCGTAAGAGACTCTGAGAAAACACGGATTCTCATCCACGGGAATAAATGATGAACAAATTGGCCAACCCGATGGGTGCGCCTTTATAATTTTTAAAAAGCAATCGGAGGTCTTCAGGTGAAAAGGGTTGTATTTCTTTCCATAATCGCAGCTGGTCTTGCGTTTTCAGCGGGAACAAGGATCGGATTTGTTGACATGAAAAGAATAGCCAGCGGCTACTACGACCTGAGGGATGCAAAAAGGGAGTTGAACTCCAGAGTCAGGGAATGGGAGGCGAAGAGAGATAGTATCAGGGCCTCACTCGATAGCCTTGAAAATGCTTTTTACAAACAGCTACCCATGATGACCGCAGACGAGATCCTGAGAAAACAGGAGGAGATAAGCCTGAAGAGAAAAGAGTACAACGAATACATCAGAAAGATATGGGGTGAAAACGGCGAACTCGAAAAGTACACAAAAAGACTCGTTGATCCCTACGCAGAGCGGGTAAAAGAGGTCATAGCAAAGATTGCCGCTGAAATGGGTTATTCTGCCATTCTGGACAAATCCGACGAAAAAATCCTGTTTGTAAAGGCTGAAGACGATCTCACCCAGGTAGTACTCGACGAACTCAACAAGGGTACTGTAGCAACGGCATTTGGCAGAAAGAAGACCCTCGCTGTAGTGCCTTTCAAAGAGTTGAATGCAGACGCACACTCAGCCGGTCTCGGAGGAAAAATTCAATCTGCAATTTACAACGGCTTCAAAGGCAGTTCCAGATTTGATGTTAAGGACATCAAGGAGATCAATCGGGCAGTACAGGGACAGGGTATAAAATCCTATGAAAACATGAGCTACAACATTGCCATGAATGTTGCACAGGCTGTTTCAGCCGATTACTTCGTGTTCGGCGCCGTAAAACTCACAGGAGAGCAAATCACCCTGAATGTTTATCTATACAGGACCTCTGATGGGAAAAAGATCGTTGAACAGTCCTCCACCTTCAGAAACGACGACCTTGAAATTGCAACTAAATGCGGGGAACTCTCTCACATCCTCACATTGAAATTCAAAGATTAATCGGAAATTTTTTGATCAAGAAACTGATAAGGTGCCTCGCCGGACGGAGTGACAACCCAGAATTGTGGCTGTTCGAATAATCCTCCTCCTTCAGAAGGAGGATGTTAAACGCTTAAATTTCAATCCCCCTGTCTCCCCCTTCACCAAGGGGGATTTTGAGAGAAAAAATCCCCCTTCTTTAGAAGGGGGAGTAAGGGGGATGTTTACCTCTTATAAACACCTTTAGATGGGGAATAAGTTTATGGAGAAAAATATTTTTCGAACACCCTCATCCAGAATTTGAAAATCCTTTCGTCGGGCTTTAACATAAATAAAAGCTCTTTCTGAATAAATATCCAGGGGATTTGAAAGTTCGTTTTTCCAGAAGATTTTAAACCAGGTGCAAAATCCAATAGGAGGAGTGTTTAAAATGGTTGAATCAGAGGTAAGGGATGTAATAAAAAAAGAGCAGGTAGAGGCCGTAAGGCTGTGGTTCGTTGACATCCTGGGTCAGATAAAGGGGTTTACCATCTCCGTGTCAGAGCTGGATCGTGCCCTTGAGGAAGGGATAGGTTTTGACGGCTCATCTGTTGAGGGCTTTGTCAGAATAGAAGAGTCTGATCTGATTGCGAAGCCTGACCTCGACACATTTTTCGTATTACCATGGGATGTGGGTGGTGTAAAAACAGCCGTTATGCTCTGTGACATTTATTATCCTGACGGGACACCATTCGAGTCAGATCCCCGTTATGTTTTGAAGAAAAATCTTGAAAAGGCTTCAAAGAAGGGTTTTACATACTATGTTGGACCGGAGCTCGAGTATTTCTATTTTCCCAGTGACAAGGCGCCACTTCCGCTTGATAAGGAAGGTTACTTTGATGTTTTCCCCTTCGATGAGGCCTCCAGCGCAAGGGAAGAGACATTTAAAGTGCTGAAATCCATAGGTATCGAACTTGAGGCCATACACCATGAGGTGGCAAACTCGCAGCACGAGATTGACTTCAGGTACAAGGATGCTCTCAAGATGGCTGATCAACTAATCATTACCAAGGCCATAGTAAAAGAAGTTGCCCGCAGACATGGACTTTACGCCACATTCATGCCCAAGCCTATATTTGGTATGAACGGAAGCGGACTCCATGTCCACCAGTCCCTCTTTAAGGGTGACGAAAACGCCTTCTATTCTCCCGACGATCCTTACAACCTCTCGGAAGTGGGAAGGGGGTTTCTTGCAGGACTTCTCACCCATTCAAAGGAAATAACGGCGGTGACGAACCAGTGGGTGAACTCTTATAAGCGGCTGGTGGTCGGATACGAGGCACCCGTTTATATATCCTGGGGTAGAAAAAACAGGTCAGCCCTTGTAAGGGTACCGGCTTTCAAGCCCCAGAAACACAAATCGTGTCGCCTTGAGTACAGGTCACCGGATCCTGCGACCAACCCGTACTTTGCCTTCTCGGTTATGCTTGAGGCCGGTCTCAGAGGTGTTGAGAAACAGTATCCCCTCCCTGATCCAATAGAGCAGGATATCTTCCACCTCAGCGAGGAGGAGAAGGAAAAACTCGGAATTGACTCCCTTCCGGGTAACCTTTATGCCGCAATTCAGGAGATGGAGAAGAGTGAGGTAGTGAAAGAGGCACTGGGAGATGTGGTCTTTGAAAAGTACATCAAGAACAAGAAGGCTGAATGGGAGGCTTACAGGACGCAGGTAACTGATTACGAGATAAAAACATATCTTCCAAAGTTGTGAGGGCATTTAACAGGGTGGTCGGGGAGTTCGTAGAACTCCCCGACCACCCTCAAAGAATCGTCAGCCTCGCACCAAGTATCACCGATACCCTCTTTAGACTCGGCTTACAGGATAGAATCGTCGGCCTCTCCGCTTTCTGCCATAGACCCCCAGAAACAAAAAAATTCCCAAAAGTCGGATCCTACCTGTATGTAAATTACAAAAGACTCGATAACCTCTCTCCTGACCTCATCATAACCACAGGCGGCGTGGAGACAAAAATAGCAAAAGAACTTTACCAGAAAGGGTACCCGGTATTCTCTCTCCCTCTTCCACCGGATCCATGGGAAATCCTTTCTGGCGTCCACCTGCTTGGTGTCATTCTGAAAGTTCAGGACAGAGCAAGAAACTTAATTTTTGAGATCGAAAAAAAGTTTACGAGCCTCAAAGATATGTTTGATATCAGGACCTATGTTGAAATTGATCTCGGTGAATCCATCACAGTGGGTGGACCAAGCTATATAAGTGCAGGACTCAACTGGATGGGGCTTAAAAACATTTTCAGTGACGACGATAGAGCGTACTTCACACCCGAAGATGAGAAAATCATTAAGGGGAAACCGGATCTCATCCTCTACGATCCCAAACCCCACAAAGTTCCTTCACTTGAAGATGTTAAAGAGAAACTGAAAAAGCGTGGAATTCTCAGGGACGACACGGCGCTGATCGTGACTGCCGGTGACTGGCTTGCCCACTACGGCCCATCGTTTCTGGATACCATCCTGCCAGATATTGCCGAGAAAGTCGGTAAATTAAACCTCTAACCTCGCCTTCCTGTGGGGATCCGCTTTACATTCCCCTCAGTCTCCCTTTGTTAAAAGTGAAATTCCCGGAACTTTCCCTGTGAAGGGAGATTACCCCTTCCCAAAATCCCCCTTGGAGAAGGGGGAATTAGGAGGATTGAAATTCAAGCGGTAAGCATCCCTCTTCTATCGAAGGGGGATTGGGGTTTCCAGAAATCCACCTTTGTAACGAGTGGTGTGGGTATATCTGGGTGTAAGGGATTATCATAATACCCCATGGAAGACTGGATTTTGAAGGAGAGAATAGACAGGGTCCTTCTCAGACTTGCCATTCCCGCCGTTGTTGCGAGCCTTGCCGAGCTTCTTTTGAACCTTGGTGATGCATTCTGGGTGAGTTTCCTCGGCGACCGTTCAGTTGCCGCCCTGGGAGCCGGAAGTTACATAATCTGGATAATCTTTTCCCTTATTGACATAGCGGAGAGCTCCATGATTTCCCTGATATCACAGAAGGTGGGATCTGGAGAGCGGGAGGAGGCAAATAGAATCTTTGCAAAACTTCTCATATTTTTTACGCTCCTTTTCACCACAATGGTTGTACCTGGAATTTTACTCTCCAGAGTCGGACTCCTTACAACCGGTGTTGAAAGGGTGGTGTTTAAAAAGGCATTCAGTTATGTTTCCGTTACCTTCCTCTTTCTGCCATCCATGGTGATTTTTTATGCAGTTAGTGCAGCAACACAGGCATACGGGGATACGAGATCGCCCATGGAGGCAACCATTATGACGGTAATCATGAATCTTGCTATTGATCCTGTATTCATTCTGATTTTTAAACTCGATCTTGCAGGGCTTGCCATGGCATCCGGTATTTCGAGGATTGTGGGAATTCTGTATATCTGGAAGAGGTTTAAAAACACATCGGGGTTTGAAATCAGGATTTTCAAAGAGGAGTGGAAGATCGATCTCAAATTGGGTATAAAAGCGGTCGAGATAGGCTTTCCGGTGAGTCTGGGAGGTATCAGTTTCAGTCTCATTTACTTTTACATTCTAAAAATCGTTGCGCATTTCGGTACAAACGCGGTGGCTGCCATGGCAGTGGGGAACAGGATTGAGGGTATAACATACCTTTTTGGAGTGGGTTACTACACAGCAGTCGCTACCGTGGTGGGGCAAAGCACAGGTGCCGGTAAGAGGGAAAGAGCCCTGAAGGCGGTGAAAAGAGCTTTCCTTCATACAGGAATCTTTGCCGGCATCATGGGAGTATTGTTTCTTACTGTACCTGACATTTTTGGTAAGCCCTTTTTACACGAGGGGGCTTCGCTTGAGATCCTTCGCGACTATCTCAGGATTAACGCGTTCAGCCAGATACCCATGATTTACCATGTCGTCCTCGAAGGTGCTTTCGTGGGAACAGGTTATACACTCCCCAACTTTTTCGTTCCCATACCCTTCTGGCTTCTCAGAATACCACTTTCTCTCTACCTCGCCTTCCAGACGCAACTTGGAGTAGAAGGGGTATGGATCTCCATGTTAGTCACCCAAACACTATCAACTATTCTGCTTTTCGTCTGGTGGATGAGATTTTTCGGGAAGAATCACCTTTCAAGCAGACTTTCGTAAGGGTATATCTCAACCTCTCCATCCATAAGGTAGGGGGATTTCAGCTGGAACTTTGAAAGATCTGTCACGATTACCACGGTGAAACCCCGGAGTTTGAAAAATTTTTTAATAACATCGTTAACCCTTTCAAGGGAGATGTTCCTGATCTCATCGAGGTCATGTATGAAGTAGTTGGGATCGAGACCGAATAGGACGCTGTAGAGTCTTGTGGCAGCGACACTTGAGTAGGTTTCCAGTTTTCTCGGAAGACTGCCCTCGTGGTACTGGCGAGCCTCCTGTAGTTCTCTCTCACTTATACCCTCGCTCACGAACTTTTCAAGAACATGGAAAACCGTATCTATCGCCTCATTGGTCCTCTCGACTCCCGTTTCGAAGGCGATGAAAAATCTTCCGGGAATTATCCTGTTTTCGAAAGGGAATCCTGGGTCTATGAGGGAGTGGACGCTGTAAGAAAATCCCCTTTTTGTCCTCACTTCTTCCACGAGTCTTGAGGAAAAGCCCGAGCCTCCCAGAACATAGTTTGCTATCCTGAGGGCGTTGAAATCCGGAGATGTTCTTTCCACGCCCACATAACCCATCCTTATGACACTCTGGTTGACGGGCATATTAACGAGGATCACCCTGGTTTTCTCATCAGGGGAGAAAGGCGGGATCACCACTTTTTCAGAAGTTTCTTTTTCCCAGTTCCCTACAAATTCGTCCAAAAAAGAGACATCTTCAATGTCTGATACACTTACGATAAAGCTGTTCCCCGGCGAGAAACACTTTCGGTAAAAATCCCTTACATCGGAAATTGTGATTTTTCCCAGGGATTTGATACTTCCATCAACATCGTGTCCAAGGGGATGGTCCATGTACAGTTTTTCCTGAAACACATATTCTGCCACCTTTGAAGGCTCGCTGAAGTCCATAAGGAAACCGTTTATGGTGAGTTCCCTCTCCCTCAAAAAATCCTCCTCCCTCATGGCCGGGGATGTTATGATGTTTGAAAGGAGTTTTAAAGCCTTCTGCAGGTCCTTTGACAGTGCCTTGAATGTGATACTTGAGTACGAGTAAAGGGTGTTTGTCGTGAAAATGGCCCCCTCACTCTCAAAGGCCTTTGAAACATCTACCTCGTTGAGGTTGCCCGTACCACTTTCGAGAAGGTCAGTTGTAATGGAGGCCAGACCGTAGAGTTCGTCCGGATCGTGACCTGCGCCACAACGGACAACATAGTTCATCAGAAAAACAGGGAGGTCCTTTTTAAGGACATGAAAAACCTTTATTCCATTTTTTAACACATATTCCCTTGTGTCCAGTTTCATGGTTTCATCCTTACGATGGTAAGATTGTCATCCTTTAGGAACTTCTCAGCCACCTTTCTCACATCCTCTGGCGTAACTTCAATGAGTTTTCGTGGATACTGATTGATTCCCTGGGGACCCATGAGAATCGTATATTCACCAATGAGAAGCCCAAGGCCAGGTATGGATTCCTGCTTGTAAACGAAGTTCGCAATGACTTTTTTCTTTGATCTCTCGATTTCTTCTTCAGAAGCCCCTCGAGCTATAACTTTTTCTATCTCCTCCTTCAATATCCCTTCCCCTTTCTCCGGTTCCACATTCTGGTTCCAGTAAGCAGAAATAATCAGGAGTCCTGGATCAACGAGACCTATGGGGGAAACATCAATACTTGATGCCATCTGTTCTGAAAATACAAGCCTGCTGTACAGTCTCGAGGATTTTCCGCCACCAAGTATGTCTGAGAGAATGGAAATTGCGGGAAAGTCCTTATGGGAGAACGGTGGAATGTGGTAGGAAAATGTTGAAACCTTCAAAATCCCGTTTTTGTCCCTCAGTTCTCTTATTTTCAGTCCCTCCTGGGGCGGTTCCGCCGTTATGGTCCAGTTAATTTCTCCTCTGTTTTCAAGACTGCCGAAGTGTTTTTCAGCAAGGTCAAAGGCCCTCTCTTTTTCAACATCGCCTACGATGATCAAGAAGGCGTTCCCGGGACTGTAATGGCTGAGATAATAGTTTCTTACCTTATCAACTGTCATGTTTTTAAGGTCGCTATCGAAACCTATCACAGGGATCCTGTAGGGGTGGGCGCTGTAAGCAGTGAGAAAGATCTCCTCAAACAGCTTACCTTCTGGACTGTTTTCCACCCTGAGTTTTCTTTCTTCCCTTACGACCTCGAGCTCTTCCTCAAACTGGCGGAAAACAAGGTTCCTCATTCTGTCAGCTTCCATTTCAAGTGGAATTTCTATCTTTGATGAAGGAACTTCTGAGTAGTAGGCAGTCTCATCCTTCCATGTGAATGCGTTGTCGTACCCTCCG
>Ga0256833_1003720_pt1 | contig 10364 bp, 6 predicted proteins | sample 356284metaG_FD_190535 | JGI IMG/M metagenome (GOLD analysis project Ga0256833, IMG submission 190535) | Hydrothermal vent microbial communities from Mid Atlantic Ridge, Atlantic Ocean - 356-284 | ecosystem: Environmental > Aquatic > Marine > Hydrothermal vents | place: Atlantic Ocean: Mid...
CTGCAACACATCTGCAGAGAGATAGGTGATGACCCCTTCCATAGGTTTGGCCGTGGGATCGACATAGGAGGGGAAATGGATATCCGCTTTTTGGCCGACATGCACTTTGTCGATATCCGTCGGTGAAATATACACTTCCAGGATCAGTTTGCTATTTTGGGGAACGATGAAAGCGATAGGCTTGTTGGGGATGACGACTTCCCCGCTTCCATGAATCTCCATGCCTACGATACTTCCACTGTCGGGAGCGGTGATCGTTGTCCTCTTGACTCTGTTGCGCAGAGCACGGATCTGACTTCCAAGCATAGCTAGCTTGAGGTTGACCTCTTGGAGCTTTTGACGGGCCTGGTTGACAAAATCGGTCTTTTGAAGAGCGATTTGATTACGATAACTTTCCATCGTCGCCTTGTTTTCTCGAATTTTTGACTTCGATTGAGCGATCCGTGCTCGAATCTGTTCGACCTGCCGCTCTCGCTGAAGAAGTTTGAGTTCATCCGTCATCTTTTTTTCATAAAGCGAACGCCATTTTTTCAACTCTTTTTGGTACGACTCCAACTGTTTTTGATCCGAAGAGATTTGCTCTTCGAGACCTTGGTTCTGGATCGAAAGAATGGAAATTTTATCCTGCAGGAGTTTGATTTGATCCTGTAGCTTGCGCCAATGGCTCTGAAAAAGGGCTTTTTCTTTCGCGATCAGCGTATCGGCTTTCTCTTTCCTCATGATCTTTGGCCAATATTTCTCAAAATCAGCTTGATTTTTGAGAGAGCTTTCCGCTTCCAACCGAGCTTTTTCAAGGAGAAGGTCGTCATATTGGCTGATGGAGTTCTCCAGGCGGCTCTCTGCTTCGGCTTTATCGAGTTGTAGGAGAGGTTGGCCCTTTTTCACAAGATCCCCCTCATGGACGAAAAGCTTGGTGACCACCCCTCCTTTCGGATGTTGCACGGCTTTTTTATATCCTTTGGAGATGACTTTTCCTCCCGCCTTGACCGTGGTCTCGATCTGGGAAAATGCCGCCCAGATACCCAAGAGTCCGAAAATCACGAAAATCGTGATCCATCCGAGGGTATGGGGATTTTTTTCACGTTCATTTTCAGGAGATGGGATGTACTCGGCTTCTACCGGTTTTGGAGTTTTACTCGGCATCTTCACTCTCCTGATTCTTGGGTTCTTCGTCGTTTTTCGCTGAGGCGGGAGGGGGGACTTGCTTCCCGGCTTTTTCTCTCTGCGCGCTGAGGGCCTGGAGGACTTGATCCCGTGGGCCGTACATGGTGACTCTGCCCTCTTGGACGAAAGCGATGGCATCAGCCAGAGCCAGTAGATTGTGCCGATGGGTGATGAAGATGACGGTCGATCCTTTCTGTTTGAGGATACGAAGAGCCATCATCAACGCATACTCTCCTGCTTCGTCCAGGTTGGAGTTGGGCTCATCCAGCACGATGATTTTCGGCAAGCCGTAAACGGCACGCGCCAGGCCGATCCGCTGTTTTTGACCTCCGGAGAGGGCGATACCCCCGGGTCCGATCGGAGTCTCGTATCCATGGGGAAGGCGGACGATCAAATCGTGGGTTCCCGAGAGTTTGGCCGCTTCGATGATCTTAGCCGGATCCTCGTCCCGAAATCGAGAAATATTGTCGGCGATCGTCCCTTCGAAAAGTTCGATATCCTGAGGAAGATATCCTACGTGGATTCCCAGTTCGTCTCGGTTGTATTGATGGACGTCGGCACCGTCGATCCGGATATGGCCGGAGATAGGATGCCAGACCCCGGTTATGGCCTTGGCGATCGTCGATTTTCCTGCCGCACTGGGTCCGATCACGGCGACGGACGTTCCGGGTTCGATATGCAGATTAACCCCTTTGAGTACGGGTTTTTCCGCCATGGGTGGAGCCAAGATGACGTTTTCCAAATCGATGCGCCCCTGAGGTTCGGGCAGGCTCATCCGTTGAGTCGGTGCTTGGAACTCTCGGAGAAGTTCATCCAATTTACGGTATGCGATACGTGCGGAACTGAAATTTTTCCATGTAGCGACCAGTTGGCTGATCGGAGCCAATGCCCGTCCCAGCAGGACCGCTCCGGCGATGATCATCCCCGGGGAGATATGTCCGCTTATCGCGAGCAGAGCTCCCACTCCGTACATCAGGGAGGAGGAGAGCATACGAAACGACTTCGATGCATTCGAGTAGCCGGCGGCGACGGTGCTCGATTCGCTATGGACTTTGACGAACTCGTAATGTTTCTCCATCCATCGCTTAAAGAGCGGCCGCCTCATCCCCATCGCCTCGACCACCTCCACATTGCGCACCGCTTCACCGAAATGGTTCAGGGATTTTTGAAACATGGCGTTGGAGTGCTCCAAGCCCTTTTTGGTGGCACGTTCGTTCATGAGGGTCAGGAACAGGATGACCGCCGTAGCCCCCAGGCCATACAATCCGTAGATCGGGTCAAACGCGAACATAATGGCGATGTAGATGGGGAACCAGGGGGCATCGAAAAAGCTAATAGCTCCCGGTCCCGTCAAAAAACTTTTGATCGTATTGAAATCCCGTAGCGGCTGAGGACCCGCTTTCCCCGGGTACTTGGCCGCCAAATCGAAAGCCGCATCGAAAATCCGTTTGTTCAGTGCCGCATCGAGCTTTTTGCTGATATGGATCATCACTTTGGAACGTACGAATTCCAGAATCGCTCCTCCGATGAAAAAAATCAGGATCAATAGCGTGACCACCATCAGAGTATCCAATCCTTTGGCGGGCATGACGATATCGTACACCATCAGCATATAGAGGGGAGCCGCCAGGGCCAGCACATTGATAAAAAAGCTATAGACCCCAAGTCCGATAAATGATTTTCGTATCTGCTTGAGAGCCTTTTCCAGATCGCTGATCTGAGAATTTTGGGAGGATTGTTGTTTGGGTTTGCTCACGTTTTCGGTCCGTTCATTCAATTTTTCTCGATCGTCTCGGAAATCTCTTCGATCTACTCGTTGACTCTTCTCTGGAGTTTTGGAGTCGAAAGGCTTTCGAAGTCCGTTTACGAAACTCTGTTTCCATCCTCGTTCTCCATTCCATACAAAAATTCATCATAATAGATGCTTTCGGCGATCATCCGCAGAACTTTGGAATAGACAAGAGGGATGTTATTTGGAGAGGCATTATAGCACAACCATTCATTTACCTTATCATGTACTTTGACTGCCGGGGGAGGAAGGGGGCAAGTATATAGCTTTTCGATACAATACCAATTCGGATTTCCTCTCATAGGGGCGGAGGAGTACAGGAATAGATCCTCTGTAAGGGGAGAAAGATACGGGTTGCGGATCGGTCGGTGCTCGTACGAGACGAGAAAAATAGGAGGGGAAGGCAAGTGCAGCGATGAAACATCGGCTCTATCTGATCTTAGACTTTGCGAGAAGGGATTTGCGAGAGCGCTACATCGGGACTTCGATGGGGAAAGTGTGGTTTCTCCTCTCCCCTCTCGTGACGATCTTGATCTATACGGTGGTCTTTTCCGATTTTATGAAAATGAAGCTGCAGCAAAGCGACGTAGCCTACAGCTACAGTATCTTCCTGGTAGCGGGGCTTTTGGCGTGGAACGCTTTTCAGACGACGGTGCTTCGGCTCAACACTTCGATCCTCGATCGCGCACCTCTCATTCGGAAAATCAGCGTCCCCGTCTATATCTTTCAAGCGGCGATCTTGCTTGCCGAAAGCCTCCCCCTGCTTATCTCTTACCTGTTGGCGATTGCTTTTCTGTTGATCGTAGGGCATCCGGTCACCGAAGCGATCTTCTATCTCTTCCCGCTTTTCGCATTGCAAATGCTTTTCTCCTTCGCCCTCGGAGCATTTTTTTCGCTCCTGACCCCCTTTTTCGAAGACCTACGCGAAGCCTTGCCTATCGTGATGCAGCTTTGGTTTTGGATGACGCCGATCGTTTACGTCCCCGAAATGTTGGCGCACCGTTTTCCCGCTCTCTTGACCTGGAACCCTTTTTACCTCTATGCCGAAAGTTATCAGGGGATTCTGCTTGACGGGGTCGCCCCTCCGCAGTCTCGCCTTCTTCTGATGCTCCTTATCGATCTGGCGTTGTTGTCGCTCGTCGCGTGGCTTTACAAAAAGATGATCCCGACGATCAAGGATCTCCTGTGAGCGGGTCCATCTTGCTGGAAGTGCGCAAGCTTCGCAAGGTCTATCGTGTCTATCGAAGCAACCGTGACCGTCTCTTGGAGATCTTCGGCAAGAGGGTCCCTTCGCGGGAGCATGCAGCCGTCGACGATGTCTCTTTTGTGCTGCATTCCGGAGAAACGCTTGGAATCATCGGTCTCAACGGGGCGGGTAAATCCACGCTGCTCAAGATGATCGCCGGCGTGATCGAACCCAGCGAGGGGGAGATTCTGCGCCGGGGAAGGGTGACGGCTCTGTTGGAGTTGGGGACGGGTTTCGAGCCTCATCTCAGCGGTAGGGAAAATATCTATCTCAACGGAGAGCTCATCGGGATGCGCCGTGACGAAATCGCCGCGGTGGAGGAGGAGATCATCGCGTTTAGCGAATTGGCGGAGGCGATCGACGAGCCGCTGCAGACCTACTCTTCGGGGATGATCATGCGTCTGGCTTTTTCCATCGCCCTCTTTTCCCGCCCCGATATCCTCATCGTGGACGAGGCGCTCTCCGTAGGCGATGCGCACTTCTCCGCCAAATGCACCCGGGCCCTCAGGGAGCGCAAAGAAGAGGCCATGGCGATCCTTTACGTTTCGCATGACCTCAACTCTCTCAAAATTCTCTGCGACCGGCTCCTCCTCTTGGATCGGGGGCGCTTGATCGGCGAGGGCTCCCCCGACGAGGTGGTCCGCAGGTACAATTTCCTTCTGGCGGGGCTCGAAGGGGAAGCTGCGCACTCGCAAGAGAACGGTTCCTACGGGACCTTCGAAGCCCGGATCGAATCGGTATCGATCCGGGGGTCGCAGAGCGGAGCTTCGACGCTCTCCTCCGGGGAAGAGGCGGCGATCGAGATCGTGATCGATGCGCGGCACGAGGTCAAGGCGGTAACGGTGGGCATCATGATCCGGGATCGCTTCGGCCAGGATATCTTCGGGACCAATACCTTGCACCAGGGGCTCTCTTTTGACCTTGCCGCCGGCACGCGGCATCTGTGCCGCTTCTCCATGCCGATCGACCTGGGCGCGGGGCGCTATACTTTGACGGTGGCACTGCACAAGGGCCTCAGTCACGACGAAGCCTGCATCCACTGGTACGACGATGCCGCCGAATTCGAAATCGCCGGGGTCCGCGGCCCTCTCTTCGCCGGCCTCTGCCGGCTAACTCCGGCGATCTCTTGGCAAAAGATTGAAAAAAGATAAGTAGAGCCAAGATACATAGTTAAACAAATGGATGGGAACTGATGTCAGAAAAAGAATGGATGGATCAACTAAAGAGTTTAATCGAAAGAAAACGTGAAAAAAAGATAAGACTTGCCACTTTCTGTGGGAAGGGGAGAAAAACCATATCTTTGAATAAAATAAATGCTTTGTTGGAATTCGAAGGAGAGGAATTTATTCAAGCTGCTTATGAATTACTGATAGAACGCCGACCAACAACTCAGGAAATGGAGGATTTTCTCTCGAAGCTTGATACAGGAAAAATTGGGAAAAAGGAATTGCTATATAGGCTTGAAAAACTACCGGAAGGGAGAAAGCTAGGAGTTCGCATAGAGGGCATAGGAAAGCTTCAGCGTGGGCTTTTCAGCTTGATGGAAATACCTTTGCTCGGAAGAAGTATCAGAATTTCTCTTTCTCTTCTTTACCTTCCACAGAAACTCGCTCTATTACAACGGCGCATTCGGCTAATTGAGACCCAAAATAAATTTACGGTGGAAAAAGTTTCAAATGCCGAAGAGAGAATTGCCACGCTCGAATCCTTTCACGGAGCGTCACATATCTCGGAGATTTTTGAGGCCGAAGTTCCAGATTATCTAGGCAGTGCCCGAGAAGGGGCACCTTTACCCTCCACGCTTGAGAAGGGGAATATGACCTCTCAAGCGCTGTACTATACCTTTTTTGAATCTGTATTTTATGATCATGAAAAAGTACGGAATAAACAAAAAGCTTACCTCCCGTATCTTGAAGGTTTGCAGGGTTCCTCCTCACCTTTCTTGGATATAGGCTGTGGGCGAGGAGAATTTATGGAGATTCTTCGGGGAGCAGGGATTTCAGTCAAGGGGATCGATATCAATCCGGTCGAAATCTCTCTTTTGAACGAGCGAGGTTTTGATGCAGTCGAAGCAGAGGCGATCGAATTTTTGAAAAAAAGTAAAGATGCTTTTTCTGGTATTTCCGCACTGCAAGTCGTTGAGCACCTGGATTACCCTACGCTCCACGAGCTTCTCGATCTCGCATATGCACGCCTACAAAGGGGCGGGATTATCATTCTTGAGACGATCAATCCCCACAATCCTTTTACGATAGCCGGTCTTTTCATGGATGAAACCCACAAAAGGTTGATTCCTCCCGAACTATTGGCATTTATGTTGCAGTGGCACGGTTTCCAGGTCCGAAAAATTTGTTACACTTCCCCGATGCCCCGCGCCTTTCGCTTCAATCAGGCAGGCAGGGATTATCATGATTATGCGTTGATCGGAGTCAAACCGTGAAGATACTTCTAGAAATGCTGGCGCTTCAGAGCGAAGGATCCAAAAATCGTGGGATTGGACGTTACAGCTATGATCTCTCCCGTGCAGTAATCTCACTTGCCGGGGAGCAGACGCTACTTCTCTACAATGAAGATCTCTCCGGAAGCGAGCAAGGTTTGCTGGGGGCCTTGTCCTCTGAAAGTGGGATCCCCTGTACTGCCTACACGCTGCCTACAAAAACATGTAAAAAAGTCAATACCCTTGCCATGACTCGGCAAATTGACAGCTTCGGTCCCGCAATTGTTCATTTTCATAGTGTTTTTGAGGGGATCCCAGCTCATACGGCCTGGGTTATGGAAAGTTTTTCCGGCCTCAAAAACGCGAAAGTATCGGTGACGGCTTACGATCTGATTCCTTTTCTGTATCCTTCCTACTATTTGAAGGATGAGAAAACAAGACAAGACTACTATAAAAGGCTTCGGCTCTTTTACGATGCAGACTTGATCGCCTCCATTTCCGAAGCGACGAAAAACGACATCATCGATCATCTCGGAATCGAAGAAGAACGAATCGTCACAATCGGTGGCGCCGTCGACAAAGCACTTTTTTATCAAGAGACGCAGGAAGAAAAAGAAATTTCTAAAAAAAAGCTTCAGTACATGGGAATCCTCCGCCCATACTTGCTCTACACCGGCGGAATCGACTTTCGAAAAAACATCGACAGAACTATCGAAGCTTATGCCGCACTTGATCCCTCACTCAGGAAAAAGCATCAATTTGTGATCGTCTGCAAGATTTCGCATGCCCAGCGAAGAGCCTATGAACGCCTCGTACGAAAATTGGGGATGGCGAGTGACGAAGTTGTATTTACCGGATATGTTCCGGACGATACTCTCCGGGCTTTGTACAACCATTGCAAGCTTTTTGTCTTTCCTTCAATCTACGAAGGTTTTGGTTTGCCGGTTCTCGAAGCGCTTCGTTGTGGGGCGGCCGTTGCGGTGAGCGATTCTTCAAGCCTTCCGGAAATCGTTTCGCCGGAGCATCCCCGATTTGATCCGGAGGATCGAGATTCGATAACGAAGATTTTTTCGGAAACTCTTCGAGACGAAATCTTGCTTCGGCACTTGAGAAAAATTGCGCACCAGCGGGCGGAGATGTTCTCGTGGGAACACTCGGCTCAAAAGCTTCTGGAAGCCTTTGGGCGTTTGAGAGACACACAAAAAAAAGGAGTGCGCAAGAAGGTCGCCTACTTTTCTCCCCTTCCCCCTTCCTATAGCGGGATATCGGATTACAGCAAAGAGCTTCTTCCTTTCTTATTGACGAAGATGGATATCGATCTTTTCGTAGAGAACCCAGATGCCGTGAACGATCCCTTCATCGAAGCAAACTTTTCCATTTACGACCATCGTTGCTTTCCTCATCTCGCGGAGGAGTATCATACGGTGATCTATCAGATGGGCAATTCCCATTTTCATCACTATATGCTTCCTTATATCCAAAATTACCCCGGTATCGTCGTCCTTCACGATCTCTTTCTGGGTGGTATGTATGCGGCTTTGCCAGAAGGAAGAAGCAAATCGGGCTTCGAAAACCTCCTGCGAAGATGCAATGATTCAAGCGATCGCTTACGTGTGTTTCTAGAAAATGGAAAATGGACTCGGCAGGATGCGATCGATACTCTTCCTTTTCATGCAGAGGTGCTGAAGGCAGCGGAGAGGGTCGTCGTACACTCCGACTACGCAAAAATGCTTATCGAACAGCACTCTGCACAGTATATTGCAAAAACGGAGGTCGTAGCGCAGATCGTCTGGTGCCCTTCGCATAGGCGTATTGCGCAAAAAGAAGTGTTAAGAAAGCGTCTCGGTATCAATTCGGATCGCAAGATTCTTGCGATGTTTGGAATTATCCATCAAGCCAAACACTACGAGATCCTTTTCAAAGCGCTGGATCAAAGTACCCTTTTGGAAGATTTTCCCCTTACATTATACATGGTTGGGGATTTTAGCGGCTCGGCAGAGAAGAAATACTTTGAACGAGCTCTGAAAGATCATGGCTTGTCGGATCGAGTGATTGTCACGGGTAGAGTGAGCGACGAATCTTACAGGGATTATTTGGTATGCGCGGACATCTCCGCCGTGCTTCGGCGCCATTCCAAAGGCGAAACGTCCCGTGCCTTGCTGATGAATATGGCATACGGTTTGCCCACGATCGTGGAACGCATAGGAACTTTCGACGATTATCCAGATAATACGGTGGCGAAGATTCCTCCGGGAGATTCAGGTAGGCTTGCCAGGGTATTGCGAAGATTGCTCGAAGATAACAGCTATCGCGATCGATTGGCCCAGCGATCGACGGAGTATATACGTAAGTACCATGGAGGGAAAATGATCGCTGAAGAGTATTCGCAGATCGTAGATAGAGTATCGGATGAAAAGAATCCAGCGAATTTTTTGGAAATTTTGGCAGAGACGATTGTGGAGGAGCGTTGCCCGGAAACAGAACTACGGAGGAATGAAAGGCGACTGTACACGATATTTTCCGAGTAGTCATCTCTCTCCCATTGGATTGATTCCAATTTAAAATCCATTATTGCATCACTCTCAGGATTTCATCTGCACTCGCTAAATAGGGGAAGAGATGAAAATATTATAGAATATCACCCTATGCTATTGACATTTAAGAACCATTCACCTATAATTAATGCTGAATAGTAGGTTGAGGTGAGCGGACTATCGAGTAGGAGTGTTCCGCTTTATATTATGAACTGATTGCATTTGAGTATGGAAAATGCTATACTTATGATGCAAAAAATAGATGGAGGATATACAACATGGCAAAAGCTACCAAAGACCAAATGATCTCGGCTCTGTACGCGGCATTCTACGACAGAGCACCGGATCAGGATGGCTTGAAGTTTTGGGAAGAGAAGGCACAGGGACCCGATGACAAGCAGGCATTTTATGAACTTGCAGACGGCTTTGCGAACCACCCTGCATTCTTCACCCAATATCAAGGGATGAGTAACGAAGATTTCGTCAAAGCTATCTATCAAAATGTATCCGGCTATCCGGGGGACGCCAAGGGCGTATCTTTCTGGGTGGAGCAGCTTGGAAGCGAATCTCGCGCGCATGTCGTAGCCGATATGGTTTATGGCTTTCTCAACGCCGAATTGACCCATGAGAACTTCCCCGATCTGAGTGATGACGAGTTGGCGGCTGCTCAGAAGCGGCAGGACGCCGTGACCAACAAGGCGGATGTGGGACTCTACTACGTCCATGCGCTCCAGGGTGGCACCAATTTCTCCCCCGACACCGATCTGACCGATCCCGTCGCCGTGATGAACGATCCCGCATGGCAGAAGGCCAAAATGGCGATCAACGGCGTGAGTGATACTCCCGAGTCGAAAGAGGCGGCGATCGAAGAGATTAGCAAAATCGCCAATACCTATGTTCTGACGAACGGAACGGACGAAGCAATTGCGATGCACTTCGACGCGCCTCTGGTCTATACGCCCGGCGGTGACGATCGCATCAACTCTCTCCAGAATGAAGACAAACTCACAGGAAAAGGCGACAACGCCGACCTGCATGTCGAACTCGGCAACAGGAATGACAACGGCGGTTGGACGGTAACTCCTGAACTACACAATATCAAAACGATCGATATTGACTGGACAGGAAACACGAACACTCTCGATCTGCGCAACAGCGACTCCGTAGAGAACTTCAACATCGATATGATGACGG
>Ga0256833_1003721_pt1 | contig 10361 bp, 9 predicted proteins | sample 356284metaG_FD_190535 | JGI IMG/M metagenome (GOLD analysis project Ga0256833, IMG submission 190535) | Hydrothermal vent microbial communities from Mid Atlantic Ridge, Atlantic Ocean - 356-284 | ecosystem: Environmental > Aquatic > Marine > Hydrothermal vents | place: Atlantic Ocean: Mid...
AAAAGGGAATGAAAAAAATTCATGGTCCGTTGGGATTTACCAATCTTGATACGCAAGGATTATTGATAGAAGGGTTTGAATATTTGCCTTCCATTGCGTCCGTTTATCACAAGCCTTATTACAAGAAACATTTTGACCGTAAGGGGTTTGCCAAAGAGATAGATTGGGTTGAATTTCGTTTGACTTTGGTGGAACAAGCTATCAATAAGGCCAAAAGAGGAGCCGATTTGCTCAAAAGACGATACGGATTTAAGGTGTTGCGGTTTTCGTCCCGAGATGAAATGAAGAAATATGCACCGAAAATTTTTGATATCCTGAATGATGCGTTTAGTGATTTGCCGTTTGTGGTACCTTTTACCCAAAAGATGGCGGATTTTTACATAAGCAAATATTTTAATATTTTGAATCCGTCCTTTGTGCGAGCAGTGTTGAATAAAGAGGATGAACTGATAGGTTTTATTGTAGGATTACCCTCACTTTCGGAAGCCATGCAGAAAGCCGGGGGTAAGTTGTTTCCGTTTGGTTTTGGGCATATTATGAAAGCGCTTAAGAATCCGAAAGTTATTGATTTGTTGCTGACCGGAGTGGCCAAGGAATACCACAATAGCGGAGTGGCAGTTATGTTGTTTGCCGATTTGCAAGATCAGATGGTCAAGGAGGGGATTTATACTATGGAAACTACAGGAATATTTGAAACCAACGGCAGTGCTATTTCCAACTGGAAAAATTACAACCATATTCAACATAAAAGAAGAAGGTGTTTTATTAAAGAAATAGGTTGATAATCAGTCGATAAGTTTTCCATCCTTTATGTGGAAAATGCGATCTGTGGATTTGGCCAACTCAAAATTGTGAGTTACGATGATTATTGTTTGGTTAAATTCTTTTTGCAGATTTTTAAATAGCGAAAAGATTTCTGCGGTATTGTGTGAATCGAGGTTTCCTGTGGGTTCATCCGCCAACAATACGGACGGGTTGGTTATAATTGCTCTTGCAATGGCTACTCTTTGCTTTTCGCCGCCGCTTAACTGGTTGGGTTTATGGTCCAGCCGTTGCAAAAGTCCGAAGTAATCCAGTATTTCTTTTGCTTTGGTTTCCGCTTCTTTTCTTTTTTTGCGTTGTATGAGTAATGGCATCATTACATTTTCCAGTGCGGAAAATTCCGGAAGCAAGTGGTGAAATTGGAATACAAATCCGATTTCCCGGTTGCGAAACTTTGACAGCTCCTTGTCTTTCAGTGCTTTGATGTTTACCCCGTTTATCCACACTTCTCCTTCGTCGAAGTCAATCAGCGTGCCTATAATTTGTAGCAGTGTTGTTTTTCCTGCTCCGCTGGCACCTACTATGGAAACAAATTCACCTTTTTCGACACTCAAAGATATGCCTTGAAGCACTTGGAGCTGCCCATAAGATTTTTTTATGTTTTTTGTTTTTATCATCAGATTTTTTTAATCTTCCGACGAAATACTGCTGTTGCCTCTGATGATGCCGCGCTTGGAATCTCTTATGAAATTTATGATGTCGTCTCTTTCCACGCTTACTTTCAAGTTTACTTCCACATATTCCAGAGCTTGAGACACATTCATATCGCTATTGTAGATAAAGCGGTATATGTCTTGAATTTCGTTTATTTTTTCTATGGAAAAACCTCTTCGGCGGAGCCCTATTGAGTTTACGCCTTCGTACCTTAGGGGTTCTCTACCGGCTTTTATGTAGGGCGGTACATCTTTTCTTACGAGTGATCCTCCAGATATGATGCTGTGTTTTCCTATTCTTACAAATTGGTGTATGGCCGACGAACCGCCTATTATGGCCCACTCGTCTATTTCCACTTCACCGGCTATTTGTACATTGTTTACTATTATGGCATGATCTTTTACGACGCAGTCGTGAGCCACATGTACATAAGCCATTAGTAACACATTGGATCCAACAACCGTTTTCCCTTTTGATTTGGTGCCGCGATTGACGGTTACAAACTCTCTAATGGTAGTATTGTCTCCTATTTCCACATAAGTTTCTTCTCCGGCGAATTTCAAATCTTGCGGAATAGCCGAAATGACTGCTCCCGGGAATATTTTGCAGTTTTTTCCTATTCGTGCTCCCGACATTATTACGGCGTTGCTGCCTATCCATGTGCCTTCTTCTATTACTACATCTTTGTCAATAGTTACAAAGGGTTCTATGACTACATTGTCGGCTATTTTTGCATCGGGGTGTATGTATGCTAATGGTTGTTTCATGCTCATAAATGCTTAATTATCGGTTTTGGGTTTTCTGCTTATCATGGCGGTTAGTTCGCCTTCTACTACCAATTGTCCGTTGACAAATCCTTCTCCTTTCATAGTGGCTATGCCTCTTTTTATGGGAGAAACCAGTTCCAATCTGAATACCAGTGTGTCGCCGGGAACCACTTTGTTTTTGAATTTTACTTTGTCCACTTTCAAGAAGTAGGTCAAATAGTCTTCGGGGTCATCTACAGCGTCCAGCAACAAGATACCTCCTGTTTGTGCCATGGCTTCTATTTGCAGTACTCCGGGCATAACGGGCTCGTCGGGGAAGTGACCTACAAAAAAGGCTTCGTTCATGGTAACATTTTTTACTCCAATTACCACATTTTCGTTCATTTCGATTATTTTGTCGATGAGTAGGAAAGGTGGTCTGTGCGGCAATATTTTTTTGATATCATTGATATCGAAAATGGGTTTTTGGGATAAGTCAATTTCGAAAGGCAATTTCCTGGCTTGTTCTTTTTCGTAATAATCCAGTATTTTTCTTCCGAATTCAATATTTACCGTATGACCGGGTTTTATGGCTATGATTCTGGCTTTTAGTCTTTTGCCTAATAGTGCGATATCGCCGATAAGGTCTAATAATTTGTGACGTGCCGGTTCGTTGCTGTAATACATTTCCACATTGTTGAGTATGCCTTGATGTGGGGTGATGTCCAGATGCGGCTTTTTGAACAAATCGGCTATTCTGTCAATTTCTTTTTTGGAAACTTCGTTGTCGAGGATGACTATGGCATTGTCCACATCGCCGCCTTTTATCAGGTTTTTTTTGTATAAATATTCCAATTCTCTGAAAAATACAAAAGTCCGGGCTTTGGATATTTCTTCGGGATATTCGTCTAACGAGTTCAAAATAGCGTATTGATTGGCAATTACCGTGGAGTTGTAGTCGATGAGTACGCTTACCGAGAATTTGTCGTCCGGAATGGCAATGAGTTCTATATTGTTATCTTTATTGGAGTATCGGATAATTTTGGACAGGGTGATAAATTTTGCCGGATCCGAAAGTTCTTTTTTTCCGGCTTCCAAAATTTTTTCTACAAAAGGTCTGCTACTGCCGTCCATGATAGGTATTTCCGGCCCGTTTACTTCTATTAGGGCGTTATCTATTTGGCATCCGTACAATGCGGACATCAGGTGTTCCACGGTTGCTACGGAAGCATCTTTGTGTTTGAGTATGGTACCTCTTTCCGTATGAATCACATATTTTATATTGGCAGGTATTAAGGCATTTTCGCCTAAATCGACTCTTTTGAATACTATTCCGTGGTTAGCTGGTGCAGGGAGTACTTTTATGGTGGTTTCCACGCCGAAATGTAATCCTACACCTTGAAGTTCAAACGGTTTTTCAATTGTGTATTGTTTCTCCATAATTCCAAATTGTTTCGTATGTTTTTGAGCACCTGCAAAATTACAACTAAAATTGATATAAATTACACGGAGTGTGATTTTTTTGGGATTTACCCGTTAGTGCCTTTTAGCATGGGGACAAAAACAAAGTATCCGAATTCTTCTTGGTGTAAGGTATTTCCTTTTTTGGTATATCTTGTCATTTTTTGGGATTGGTCGGCCGGTCCTACGGGGGCCACCAAGTAACCACCTTCTTTTAGTTGGTTTATGAGGGTGTCGGGTATGGTTTGTATGGCTGCGGTAATAATGATTTTGTCAAACGGGGCATAATCCGAAAGTCCCAGATAACCGTCTCCGAAAAATGTTCTGATATCCAAGGGCTTGTCAAAAAATGCCTTGAATTTTTCATTGGCCAATAATTCGGAAGTTTGGGAATAGAGTGATTTGTGGCGTTCTATGGTATAGACTTCGGCGCCCATATAAGCAAGTATTGCAGCTTGGTATCCCGAGCCTGTTCCGATTTCAAGTATTTTGTCGCCTTGCCGTACTGCTAACAATTGTGTCTGGAAAGCCACCGTATAAGGTTGCGATATGGTTTGTTCGGCATCTATGGGAAGTGGTCTGTTTTTGTACGAATGTTTCAGATACGAGACGGGGACAAAAAAATGTCTTGGGACATTTTTTATGGCCTCCAAGACATTTTTATCGGTGATACCTTGTTGTGCCAGTTCTTCTGCCAAATAGAGTCTGGCTCCGTAAAAGTGCGGATAATCGTCCAGTTCTCTGACTATCATTTTTCCGCATAGGTTTGGTTAAATTCAATGGCTTTTTCCACCATTTTTTTGGAGCCTACATAAAACGGTACTCTTTGGTGCAATTCGGTCGGTTTAATATCCAATATCCGGTTTCCTTGTCCGTCCACTGCCATACCGCCGGCTTGTTCGGCTATAAATGCAATGGGGTTGCATTCGTACAGGAGGCGTAGTTTGCCATTGGGGGCTTTGGCTGTTTCCGGATAAATGAAAATGCCGCCTTTGAGTAGGTTACGATGAAAATCCGCTACCAAAGAGCCTATGTATCTGAGGCTGTAAGGGCGTTTGGTGGCTTTGTCCGTTTCTTGGCAATATTGTATGTATCTTCTTACCCCTTCGGGAAACTGAAAATAATTGCCTTGGTTGATAGAATATATTTTTCCTTCTTCCGGAGTTTTCACTACTTCTTCGGTAAGGCAAAATTCTCCTATTGAGGGGTCAAGGGTAAAACTGGTGGCTCCCAATCCTGTGGTATATACCAGCATGGTAGAACTGCCGTAAATGATATAACCGGCGGCTACTTGTTTATTACCGGGCTGCAGGAAATCGTCTTTGGTAACGGGTTTGCCCGGATCCGATATTCTGCGGTATATGGAGAAAATAGTTCCTATGGATACATTTACATCTATGTTGGAAGAACCGTCGAGCGGGTCCATACATACCACATATTTTCCGTTGAGTGACATTTCGTCGTCCAAAATAACGATGTCGTCGTTTTCTTCGGAGGCTATACCCGCACATATTCCCGTGCTTTTCAGGGCTGCTATGAATTGGTCGTTGGCATACACATCCAGTTTTTTCACTTCTTCGCCTTGCACATTAATATCGCCTGTTTCGCCGAGAATATCAATCAGACCGGCTTTGTTTACTTCCCTGCTGACAATTTTGGCTGCAATGCCAATATGCATCAGCAGTCTTGATAAATCACCTTTGGCATACGGAAATGCCGATTGCCTTTGAATGATAATTTCGTCCAATGTATAAACTTTCATCGTGTTGTTTTTTGAAATAAATTGATTGTTCGGGCGTGCAATTTACAAAAGTTTTTTCATATTTGCAGTGTACAATTTTTACGGATTATGAAAATTTTTAAGTTTGGAGGCTCTTCCATTCATAATGCCCGGCATATAGAGAATTTTGCGGATATAATAGCAAGTAATAGTTCGTGCCAACTTGTGATTGTAGCTTCTGCCATGGATAAAACGACCAATAATCTTGAACTGCTTCACAAATATTTTATGGAAGGCCGGCAGGAACTTCTTTTCAAGCAGTGGGAAAAAATAAAAAAATTTCATTACGACATATTGAAAGAATTGTTCGGTAGTGAGCATACCGAATGTAACAGGAAGGTAGAGGGGCTTTTTTTTGAGTTGGAGCAAATTGTAAACGGTAGTCCCGGAGGCAATGAGGATCTGGAATACGATAGAATCGTGTCTTATGGTGAATTGATTTCCACTGTGATTTTGAGCGACTATTTGAAGAAACGCGGTTTGAATAACAAGTGGTTGGATGCCAGAAAATTGATATGTACCGATGCTACTTATAAAGATGCCTCGGTGATGTGGGAACAAACGGAAGTGCAGATTAAAAGGGCTATGGATTTTTCTGTTTGCAACCGTTATATTACGCAAGGATTTATAGGTGCCGATACACAGGGCCGGACTACCACATTGGGGCGAGAAGGATCTGATTTTACGGCGGCAATAATAGGATATGTGCTTGATAGCGAAAATGTTGTGGTGTGGAAGGATGTGGAAGGAATTTACAATAAGGACCCGCATAAATATTCCGATGCCGAAAAAATAAAAATGCTTTCGTATCACGAAACCATAGAATTATCCTATTACGGGGCTCGTGTGATTCATCCCAAAACGATAAAGCCGTTGCAGAATAAACGCATACCTTTGTATGTAAAGTCATTCTATCTTCCGGAAAAGAAGGGAACGGTTATCAGTGCCGAAAACCAGAAAGTGTTGCCACCGATTTTTATTGAAAAAACAAATCAGACGCTTCTTACCATTTATCCTACCGATTTTTCTTTTATTGCCGAAAAGCATTTGGAAAAATTGTTTTTTTTGCTGAACAAGCACAAGATTAAAACTTCTCTATTGCAACACAGCGCTATAAGTTTTTCGATAGTTTTTGACGATCATCATAAGAATTTTGACACATTGGTAAAAGCACTGAAAACCGATTTTAAGGTGTTGTATAACACCGGATTATCTTTGATTACCGTTCGGCATTATACGGAGCGTTTATTAGAGAATCTAACAGCGGGAAAAGAAATTTTTATTGAACAAAAAACAAGAAAAACCGCACGGTTTGTATTAAAATAACAGGTTATGATTTCAATGGTGGTGGCCGTAGATAAAAACGGCGGAATAGGAAAAGACGGTAAGATGCCTTGGCATTTTAAGGAGGACATGCAGTATTTCCGCAAGCTTACATGGGGACATACGGTGCTGATGGGGCGTAAGACTTACGAGTCGTTACCGGACGCTTATCGTCCATTGCCCGGACGGAAAAACATTGTTTTGACATCTAATGCCAATTTCCCTGTTTCCGACGGCGTGGCAGTGATAACCCATCCGAAAGATATTGAGACTTTTTGCCGCGATGGTGAGTGTTTTGTGATAGGTGGTGCCGTTACTTACCGGTTGTTTTTGCCGTTTGCCCGCAGGTTGTATGTAACTCATATTGAAGCCGAATACGATACGGATACGGTTTTCCCGTTTGATATTGAAGAATATTTTAGGTGTGTATCGGAGCAAAAAGTGGTGGAAAAAGGGGTGGTGTTGAGATTTTGCGTTTACGAAAGAAATGATAGCAGGTAGATTCAACTAACAATTTTTTACCGACAAAATTTTTTTGTAAGATTTTTTCATAAGATAAAGCCGGCAGCGTCAACGCGGCCGGCTTGTTTTTTGTAATTATTTGATAAATCGTGTGTTAGAAGCTGTATTGGGCTTTTATGTAAATTTGGTCTTTATCTTTGATATTGGCAAACAAGCCGTTTCCCTCTCCGTCTATAATCCGTGTGCCTATTTCTATCCGGGCGTTATCGGTAGCTTGATAGGTGACGGAAGGCATATACACATAGGCATAATTTTCGGAAGGATGGTTCCAATCGTATATGGCGGCAAAAATATCAGCCGGAGCAATGAGTAGTTTTTCGTCAAAGAATTTCATTTCGAAATGCACGGATAAATAATTGTTCAGATTCCCTTGCCCTCTTTCGTTGATAAAACCATGTATGTATTGCACATTCAAATAATATCCGTTGGAGAAAATATAATCGGCTCCCAGCACATATCTTGCATACGGTTTTTTGTCCAATACCACGCTGTCTTCCGGTATGCCTTCGGCTTCAAATTGCAGCAAGGAGGAGTTTACCATTTCGTTGGGGTCGGGAGCATTTACGGTAAGCGTGTACTGTTTGTCCGGTACGAATATGCCCAATTCGCCTCTTACGCCGATATTTCCCAAGGTGCCGGCAAAATCGAATCCGAAAATATTGATATGCGGGTATATCAGCGTGTTGGATACAGACAAGTATGCCGTGTCGAGTGTGGAGGATGTGGAATCTATGGTGATATCCGTTTGATAGGGTAGCGGTAGTCCGTCATGTCCATACATATAACTGGCGGATAGGTCGAAACCGAAAAGGTGACCGGCAAGTTTGAAGCCGTATCCAGGCGTTTCGGAAAAGCGGTTGGGTGGGTAAAGGTAGTGGTAGGTTGTTGGGTTGTATTGTAATTGTACGGTGATAGGAGGCAATAAGTTGTGTGTTTCCGTTATTACCATGGTGTCGGGGAGCGGTTGGCCGGAGTCGAAGGCTTGCCACCAGTCTCCAAAAGGCATTCTGGCCGGAGTAAAATACGGTAAGAATACGCCTTCTATCTTGAAGTCTTTTATGTAATAGCGAAGGTCAAGGGCATCGCTTCCCAAATGATTGCCAAAATCCCAAATATCCGACAAGTCATAAGGGTTGAGGTTATCGGTCGGATTGATACCGTCTGCCGTGCCCCATGCTATTCTTTGTCGTCCTATGGTTATGTCGAGGTTTTTTACCAAGAAATCGTATAGTTCAAAATTGGCTTCCCGTATTTCATAACTAAACGGCAAGGTGATGTTTGAAGTATAAAACGGGTTTGTCATATCGGCCGGAGAAAAATTGAAACTTCTAAACCATACATCGGCATTGAATTTTCCGTATCCTTCTATTTTTCTTGTCAATTGCAAGTCCAGCCGGTTTTCGTTCCATGACCATGGCAGCGAGTCATTCAGCCGTATCCGGTTTTTGCTCAGTAATTCACCGCCAATGGTCAACGGGCTGTTGTCTTGTGCTTGGGTGGCTGCAACGGATAACAAAACTATCCCTAATGGCAAAAGCAGTTTTTTCATGGTTTTAAGTTTTTATTGAACCAGTTTTCTAACGGAAAAATCGTCTTTTGTAAATCCATTGTCAAAAGTAATATTCTCAAAAATCATTTCCGTTTTGGTTTTTTTGGTGCGATTTTCCATTACAAAGTCGGTGGAGGTCCAATATTTTCCTATTTTTTCCACTTTTTTGTTGGTCATCACTTTTATGAGTCTTCCTTTTTTGTCGTAGTATTCCACTTTTTTAGGGTAATAATTGTTTTTGAACAGGGTAATTACGAGTTTGGAATAGGCCGAATTTTTGTCTTTGGGAGTTACTTCCAAGATGTATCCGTCCGAGGTGGTTTTGGCCGATACAGGATTGTATTTTTCGCTGTACGGTTTCGATTCCAAATCTTCGTAAGAAAAATCGGTTCCCGCAAAATTTTGGGTTTTGACATGTCCGGCAATTCGTCGTTCTTTTTTGAATGCCGGTAGATATACATACATGATGTTGTTGGGGAGCGATAGGAATGCTATTCCTCTTTGCGATGCCGGTTCGGTAAAACGCATGAGTCGATAGTCGGATCCCATTTGTTTACTGTCGGCTTTGCGGATTTTTTGTTTTCCATTTTTGTCATAGATAATGATTTTGAGTTTGACTTTTTGGTCTTTGGGTGCGTAAATGACATTGTCCATTTTTTTCAACAGGTCTGCCGCATTTTGGGCAAATGTTGCCGATATGCCGGCTACCATCCATGCAATTGCTAATAATGTTATTCTTTTCATGGCTTTATGATTTTTTAGGTTTTTTCGTTATTATTTTCAGTACCGGTAAAATGGTCAGAGTGGATAATGCTGAGGTAAACATGGTAATAGCAACAAGTATTCCGAAATATTCCAATGGTACCAGTTGGGCAAATACCATTACAAGGAAGCCGAGCATTACCGATAACATGTTGATGACGATGCCTTTTCCGGTTACTTTCATGGTTTCCCGTATGGCATTGTTCAAATCCATGTTTTTCAAGTTTTTGGAAAGTCCGTTACTAAAATGAATGGCATAGTCTATTCCTATTCCTATGGAAACACTACCTACCAGAACGGTTGCTACATCGAGAGGGATGCCCAGTATGCCCATAGAGCCGAATAAAACTATAAGGGTAACGATGATGGGGATAATGGCTTCCAATCCTTGTTTGAATCCTTTGAGCATAAAGGATACGAGCAGGAAAACCAATATTATGCTGATGGCCAAACTTTTCTTTTGGCTTTCCACCAGACTTTCGTCCAGACGGGTATATATTACCGGAAATCCGGTAACTTTCATGTGGTTGTAATGCTTTGCTTGCAAGTATTCGTTGAGTTTGTCGATGATCCGGTGCATCACTTTGGTATCGGTAGAGGCTACCACACCTTGTACCACGGCTTCCGTATAGTCCGGTGTGATGTATTGGTTCAGGATGTCTTGTCCTTCCAGCATAAACCACAAGTTGTCTATTTTTTCTTGACTGTCCGGTATTTTGTCACCGTCTCCCATTACTTTGTT
>Ga0256833_1003722_pt1 | contig 10357 bp, 12 predicted proteins | sample 356284metaG_FD_190535 | JGI IMG/M metagenome (GOLD analysis project Ga0256833, IMG submission 190535) | Hydrothermal vent microbial communities from Mid Atlantic Ridge, Atlantic Ocean - 356-284 | ecosystem: Environmental > Aquatic > Marine > Hydrothermal vents | place: Atlantic Ocean: Mid...
GCCCGTGATCAGACCTTACTCCAAGAAGCCTCTGGTCGTGCCCGACAACCTCTTCTTCGTGGGGACGATGAACGAGAGGGACGTCAGTACCCTGCAGATGGATCAGGCCATACTCCGCCGTTTTCCCGTGGTATTCTTTGAACCGGACGAGGAGGAGTTGAGGGATTATCTAAAAGGGAAGGGGTGGTCTCCGGAGGACGTTGAGTGGGCCGTAGGTATTTTTAGGAGGTTGAACGAGGCCACCGGAGGTTCCATAGGCCACGCGTACCTCTTCGCCGATGACCCGGACGACCTTAGAGATAAGCTCCACTACTTCGTCCGTCCCCTGATCCGCTTCAAGCTGGGGAAGGACCTGAAGGACGTACTCGGAGACCTGATTTGAAGGGGAGGTTCGTCTTCTTCTTCCTGCTGTGGGTCCTGACCCTCTCCGGTATGGCCCTATCTTTCTGGGTGGTCAACAAGCTTGAGGAGAACGCCAAGAGCAGCTCCCGGGCCCTATCAATTCTGGTATCCACCCTCCTCATCTCCTCCCTCTCAAACGATGAGATCTACAATAACCTAAAGAAGGTAACCAGAGACATAGACTTCCCCGTGGCCATAATAGACAACTCGGGTAAGGTTCGGGTGGTGAAAAACGTAAGGGAGGACGAGATAGACCGACTCCACTTCAAGGAGGACATAACCTACTACGGCCAAAAGATAGGCGAGCTCCTGTACGACTACCCCCACTACACGCGATGGCTTCGTTGGATAAACGTCTCCCTCTTTCTGGGCCTCCTTACCATCTCTCTGATATTCTTCTACGCTGCCTATATGGCCGAGAGGTACGAGTACTCGGAGTTCTGGGCAGGGTTCGCCAAGGGGTTGGCCCACCAGTTAGCCACTCCCATCTCCTCTTTACACGGGTGGTACGAGGTAATAAAGGACAGGATACCGCCGGAGGCCCGGGAGGGTATGGCCAGAGACCTGAAGAGGCTAACCTCTATACTCCGGAGGTTCTCTAAGCTCGGAGGTGAGCCGGAGCTGGTTGAAGTCTCCCTTCGCCCGGTGGTGGAGGACGTGGTTGAGGAGATGGGGAGGAAGTACAGGAACGTCTTCATAGAGGTAAGGGTGGATGCGGAAGTAAGGGTGAAAGGGGACGCCGAGCTCTTGGGATGGGCGGTTGAGAATTTCATAAAGAACTCCGTTGAGGCCGGAGCCACCCGCATAAGGGTGGGCACGAGGGTGAAGGGTAAAGAGGTGTGCCTTTTCGTTGAAGACAACGGGAAGGGGTTTGACCGTGAGGGGAGGAAAAAGGCATTTAAGAAGTCCTTTTCAACCAAGCAGAGAGGGTGGGGCGTAGGACTAACGCTGGTTAAAAAGATAGCCCAGATACACCGGGGGAGAGTCTTCATAGAGGAGAGCGAGCCCTACTACAGGACAGTGGTCGTCCTATGTCTCCCTGCCGTCTGACACCTCCTTCTTAACCCACAGCAGGTAGTCCCCGCTCCCTCTAACCACAGGGAGGGCGATTATCTCGGGGACGGTGTAGGGGTGGAGTTCCCTTATCCTCCTCTCAAGGAGGTCGTAGGCGTCCTCCGTCGTCTTCAGTACGAGGAGAGCCTCGCTGTCCTTCTGCACCTTCCCCTCCCACCAGTAGAAGGAGGTTAAGCCTCCGATGACGTTAACGCACGCCGCCAGCCTCTCCTCCACCAAGCTCCGACCGAGGGCTTCGGCGACGTCCTCCGGGGCCGTACATAGTACGATCAGGACTCCTTTATCCTTTCCCATATCTCGTCCATCTCCTCAAGACTCATGTCCTTAAGTCTGCGCCCGCTCCTCTTAGCCTCCTCCTCCAGCTTCCGGAACCTCGCTTTGAACTTGGCGTTGGCCTCCCTCAGGGCGTCCTCGGCGTAGTAGCCGGCCTTCCGTGCGTACTGGGCTAAAGCGAACAGCAGGTCCCCCATCTCTTCCCTTCTCCTGTCCTCGTCCGGGGCGTTGAGGAACTCTTCGCACTCCTCCTTTACCTTGTCCAGCACATCGTCCGCACTCCTCCAGTCAAAGCCCACCCTCGCCACCTTTTCCCCGATGCGATGGGCCGTTATCAGGGCCGGCCTCCGGGTATCCACACCGGATAGTATCCCGTCCTTCTTGGTATTCTCCCAGTTCTCTAAGACCTCCTTCATGCCCCAGCCCTCCTTGTCCCCGAAGACGTGGGGGTGCTTATAAACGAGTTTGGAGACTGTCCTATCAACGATCTCCTCCGCCGGCGCTATCCCCTCGTCCTCGGCTATCTTCAGGAGCATCAGGGCAACCGTGAGTATATCCCCTATCTCCTCCACTATCTTATCCTTTTCCCCCCTCTCAAGGGCCTCTACGAACTCGTACACCTCCTCAAGGGCCTGATAGCGCATAGAGAACAGGGTCTGCTCCCTGTCCCAGGGGCACTCCCTCCGGAGTATCTCAACGATGCGGGCGAGCTCTACGACCTTTTTGAGAGCCACGAGAGTATTCTACCGCCGTAGGCTGCACGGCGTTCCTTTTCGGCCTTAAAATATAAACGTACGATGGTTAAACCTATGAAACTGGAGATTGAGAGGATCAACGCCTACGATCACCTGAAGGAATGGGAGGAGATCTACCGAAAGACCTTAAATACGGTCATATTCGCATCGCCCAAGTGGGCGATACTTTCGGCCGAATACACCGGCGGGGAGCCGAGCTTCTGGATGGTGGGAAACGGGCAACCGCTCGGATATTTCTCCGGCTCCTACTACGAAAGCCGTGGCACCCTCATCCTTCCAGTCTTTGACCCGATATTCGCCCCCTACTCCGACTTCTCCGTTGACCCTTCCTACCGTCAGGAGGTCCTTGATGCCTTCCTCAACTACGCGAGGGAAAACTACGACAACGTGATAGTGGGCCCAATACGGGAGGACTCGCCGACCTACACCTACGTCTCCAGGATGGGCACCCCCATAAGCAGCGTGCGGATACTCCGTACCAAGCTCAAGGGGGATCCCTTGGAGCACCTTTACCGTCAGAGAGCCAAGACCTTCATAACCGCCTTTGAGGGGATGAGGAAGAAGATGAACCTTAAGGTGGAGCTCCACGATTTCACGAAGCTGGACGACGTCCTGTCCTTCTCCTACAACCTGTCGCCCGAGAGGGAGTTCGCCCTGAAGTCCGTACTGGCGGCCTACAACGACCAGGTGCGGATCCTTGAGGTCCTTAAGAGGAGCAACGTAATAGGCTACATGGTCCTCCTTGACACCGACAGGGGTATATACGTCATAATAAACACGGTACCCGAAGAGGACAGCATGCTGGTCATATGGCGGTACATCTACGACTACTCCCGCTCGGGGGTCGTGCTTGAGATACCTGCTATAAAGCACGGCTTCGTTAAGGACCTCGGGTTCAAGGAGGTCCGGGCACACATCTACAGGCTCTGAGGGATGCTCTCCCTCCTGCTCACGATAAATAACGTAGTAAGGGAGCCCCGTTTTCCCGGGGATATGAAGGTGATCGTGAGGGATTCCCTGAGGGTGGTTGAGGATACCTTTTCGGTTTTCAACCTCCTCCCCGTACTACCGGAAGGTATGACTTACGACGAGTTCAAGTACCTTCAGCTCCGCATAGACTACTGGGATAGGATGTGGTCCATGGCTCTACCCGGGTACATACACTTCATAACCTACGATCGGAAGGGAGGGTTCCTCAGCGCAGGGGTAAGGACCCTCGGGTTCGCGCTTATGGGGTACGTTATGTACTTCGGAGCCCCACGGGCCGTTGAGGACCTTGACCCATCCGCCCTGAAGATGAACGCGGCCATCTTCGGTATGGGGATGTTCCTGAACTTCGCAGGGTGGGTGTACGACATAGTACACGGTGAGTACCGCCTTCGGGATATCCAGCTCCGCATCCTGTACAGGTACAGGAGGACCTTTAAATACCGCAGGGAGGCCGATGGTATGAGGTGAGGACTCCGGGATGCCCCGGGGTTCCATTTTTCGGTTGTGGGTGTTGCCGTGCCGGTACGAGCCTGCGGCTGGAGGGTGGAATCTAATGGGTGCCGGAAAACGGACGAGAAGTTCAATTAGGGCGATGAAAGTAAGCGCCTCCGTTATCGCAGGTGCTACTTCCCCGGGTTTTGTACCCGGAGTGATACCGCAAAGAGGGGGCTTGATCAAACGAATTAAAGGCGTAGCCGCAGACGGTATTCGGACCTAATCCCCATCGTTGTCAAAACAGGTAAAGGTGGGCATTTCACGGTCAAACACTGAGCCATTCCGGTAGGACGGGCCTTCCTATTCACGAACTGGTGTTGTCATTGAGACGCGCGCAACCTCTACCGCCCTGCACCCGAAGTCGTTCCGCTCCGGGATGATACCCCCTACCATCCCGCTGGTACAGTGTCCCGTCTTTAAAATCCTGCGTCCGGTGAAGAGGTTTGCTATTCTTCCGTTCGTCGTCTTACTCTACGGATGCGCCGGGGACGGGCCACGGTCCTTCCCGTCCTGGGCCTACCAGCTTCAAGGGGCCGAGCCGTCGCAGATTGCTGCCCTCAACTTCGGTCTTGTCGTCATTGACTACTCGCGGGACGGTACGGAAGGGGGAGCGTACTCCCGAAAGGAAATAGGGCGTTTAAAGTCCTCCGGAAAGGTCGTACTGGCGTACCTCAGTATCGGTGAGGCGGAGGATTACAGGTTCTACTGGAGGGAAGAGTGGAGGAGGGACCCCCCACCGTGGTTAGGTCCGGAAAACCCCGAATGGCCCGGCAACTACGTTGTCAGGTACTGGGAGGATGGGTGGAAGGGTATAGTCTTCCGGTACCTCAAGCGGATAGTGTCCCGGGGGTTCTCCGGGGTGTATCTGGATAAACTGGACTCCTACGAGTACTTCGGGGACTCGCTGGGGTACGGGGAGGCCGCCCGCAGGATGGCCAGCCTCGTTATGGAGGTAGCCGACTCCTGCCGCGCGTGGGCAGGGGAATGTGTAATTATTCCACAGAACGGTGAGGGGATCCTGAAGTACGTACCCGGGGTGCTGGAGTACGTGGACGGTTGGGCGGTTGAGGACGTCCTGTACGGGGACGGGGGTCCAGAGCGCCTCGCGACCATCCGCAGGGTCAGAGATGCGGGGAAGATAGTACTGTCCGTGGAGTACGTGTATGACGGAGACGTGTCCAAAGTTGAGGACTACTACCGCACGGCCCGGGAGGAGGGCCTTCTACCCTACGCTGCGGACACCTCCCGTAGGTTAGATAGGTTGGTGGTTATCCCGGGGATTCAGGGGGAGTGAAACGCTCAAAGATAGCATCAACGTACCGGTTGAAGTCTATTCTAAGTCCCTCCTTAAGGTCCTCCTCCGGAATTAACCCGACTATCTCCGGATGTTTCAGAGCCTCCCCGTAGATGCTCGTGCCCCTCTCGTACGCCCTCTGGGAGACCTCCTTCACCCATTCGTAGGCCCTGTCCCGCGATGCCCCGTGTTCGGTTAGAAGCATCAGAAGGACGGAGGAGAGGTAGAAGTCTCCGAACCTCTCCATGTTCTCCCGTGCCCTGTCCTCGTTAATTACGATGTCCCTTACTACGGAGGTGGCGAGGTTCAGAGCGTAATGCAGGGTGATGGTGGCGTCCGGAAAGGTGAATCTCTCAACGGAGGAGTGGCTTATGTCTCTCTCGTGCCATAGGGCGACGCTCTCGCTCTCGGCGAGGGCCCACCCCCTCAGGAGACGGGCTATACCGGTGAGTCGCTCGCTCCTTATAGGGTTGCGTTTGTGTGGCATGGCGGAGGAACCCCTCTGTCCTCTCCGGAAAGGCTCCTGCATCTCGCCGGTCTCCGTGCGGGCCGATAGCCTTATCTCAAGGGCCAACCTCTCAAGGAATCCCCCTATGAGGGCGAGGACGCTTAAGGCGTACGCGAAGCGATCCCTCGGTAGGACCTGCGTGGATACGGGCTCAACCTTGAGGCCTAAGAGGGTTAGGGCCTTCTCCTCAACCTCGGGAGGGTTAAGGGCGTAGTTCCCCACCGCTCCCGATATCTTCCCGTAAGAGACCTCCTCTATGGTACCCTCCAACCTCTTCAGGTTCCTGAGGGCCTCGGAGTAGAAGCTTAAGAACTTCAGGCCGAAGGTGGTGGGTTGGGCGAAGACCCCGTGGGTCCTCCCCATCACCGGAGCGTACCTGTACCTATCGGCCTTTTCCCAGAGGGCCCCGGCGAGGTCCTTCAACTTATCCCTTATCAGGAGCAGGGCTCTCCGCATCCTTAGGGCGTTGGCAGTATCCACCACGTCCGAGGAGGTCATACCGAAGTGGAGGTAGTTTCCACCCCTTTCAAGCCTCTCCTCTATTACGCCAAGGAAGGCTAAGACGTCGTGGTCGTACACCCTCTCCCTCTCCTCAACCAGCTTGGGAACCTCTTTCCACAGGTCGTCATCTTCCAGTAGCTTTTTCAGGGATTCCGAAAGTCCCACCTTCGGGATTACTCCCAGATCCTCCTGGGCCCTCGCTACGGCCCACTCAACCTTGGCCCACATGCGGAACTTCTCCCCCTCGCTCCATAGATCCCACATCTCGGGTAGGGCGTACCTACGAAGTGGCATGAAAAAAACGGCCCCAGCGGGACTCGAACCCGCACTACCACCTTGAAAGAGTGGCGTCCTAGCCCTTAGACGATGGGGCCGAAGAGGGTATTATATCGTGGAAAGGTCTATCCCGTCTGATCTGATGAAGGGGTAGCGTGCCTTACACTCCGGACCAATCACCAGTATAATACCCGCTTATGAAAGTGCATTCTTCGGTGAAGAAGAGGTGTGCGTACTGTAAAATAGTACGCCGAAAGGGACGCGTTTACGTTATATGCAGTAAGAACCCCAGACACAAGCAGAGGCAGGGCTAAAAATAAGGAGGGAAAATGGCCAGAATAGCGGGAGTTGATATACCGAGGGATAAACCTGTCTGGGTGGCCTTAGGTTACATCTACGGTATAGGTCCCTCCCTCGCCATGAAGATCCTGGCGAGCACGGGAGTGGACCCCTTCAAGAGGGCCAGAGAGCTTACGGATGACGAGGTCACCCGTCTCCGTGCGGAGGTGGAAAAGTACAAGGTTGAAGGTACCCTGAGAGCGGAGGTCCAGCGCGATATCAAGCGTCTCATAGATATAGGTTCCTACCGGGGGATCCGCCACAAGCTCGGCCTCCCCGTCAGGGGTCAGAGGACCCGACACAACGCCCGCACGCGTAAAGGACCGCGTGGAAACATCTTCGCCCGTCTGAAGAAGAAGAAGCAGGGATAAGGGGGTAAAGCATGGCGAGAAGGAGAACGACCAAGAAAAAGAGCAAGAAGGCACCGGCCGAAGGTATAGTGTATATACAGTCCACCTTTAACAACACCATCATCACCATAACCGACCTTCAGGGTAACACTATAACGTGGGCATCCGGTGGCACCGTGGGTTTCTCCGGCACCCGCAAGAGCACACCTTTCGCCGCGTCCAAGGCTGCCGAGGAGGCGGCACGTGAGGCTAAAAAGCTGGGTATGGAGAGGGTGGAGATAAGGGTGAAGGGAGCCGGACCCGGTAGGGAGGCGGCCATAAGGTCCATCGCGGCCGCGGGCCTTGACGTAATCGCGATCGTGGATGTGACCCCGATACCGCACAACGGAGTAAGACCACCTAAGAAGAGGGCGGTGTAGTATGGCGAAGTACACAGGTCCCGTTTGTAGGCTCTGCAGAAGGAGCGGAGAGAAGCTGTACCTCAAGGGGGAGAAGTGTTTTACCAGTAAGTGCCCCTTTGAGAGGAGACCCTACCCTCCCGGCCAGCACGGTCTGACCCGTAAGTCCTCCAAGATGTCCATATACGGCCAGCAGCTTCGTGAGAAGCAGAAGGTTAAGTGGATGTACGGTATGTTGGAGTCCCAGTTCAAGAGGTTCTTCCGTATAGCCGAGAAGATGCCCGGAGATACCGGAGAGAACTTCCTTTCCCTCCTTGAGCGCAGGTTGGACAACGTGATATTCAGGGCGGGGTTTGCCAAGAGTCGCCGTCAGGCCCGGCAGATAGTCCGTCACGGACACGTGAAGGTCAACGGTCATAAGGTTGATATACCCTCCTACATCGTGAAGACCGGAGACATCGTGGAGATAGCCGAGCATTTTAAGAACAACAGCGAAGTTAGGGACGCCGTAGCCCTCAAGAGAACCCCACCTGCCTGGTTAAACGTGGACCCCAACAACCTCACGGCCGAGGTCCTGAGAGAGCCCAAGAGGGCCGACATAACCCACCCCATAAACGAGCGTCTGATAGTGGAGTTCTACTCCCGCTAAGGAGGAACAGAGCATGAGCCAGAATAACGATAAGAGAAAGCAACCGGAGTATTACGGTACCGGCATGAACAGGGTGGTCCTGCCCTTTGGGGTGTATTACGAGGAGGAGGAAACCTACGGGAAGTTTGAGATAGCGCCCCTCTCAAGGAGCTACGGTATAACCCTGGGGAACCTGCTCCGCAGGATAATGCTCACCTCCACCTCCGGTGCCGCCATAATCGCGGCGAGGTTCAAGGGTATAAAGCACGAGTTCGCCGGAATCCCCGGCATAGTTGAGGACGTGCCCACGATAGTCCTGAACCTTAAAAAGGTGCGGTTCAGGGTCGCCCGTCCCTTCCAGAACATCATAGAGATGAAGCTGAAGTTCGTGTCTAAGGGTGATGAGCCCTACGAGGTCAAAGCCGGGGACCTGGAGACCCCTCTCGGCATAGAGGTGGTGAATAAGGATCAGCACATAGCCACCTTGGTGGCAAGGGATGCCGAGCTGATAGGTGAGATATACGTTACCTACGGGCACGGTTATATGGTGGGAGACGACGTGTACGAGGACCTGAAGAGGTCTAAAGCTAAACTGCCCGAAAAATCCGACATCATATTTATTGACGCCATATTCTCCCCTGTCCAGCGGGTTAATTTCGTCGTGGAAGACTTCCTCTTCGGTGGAAGGTTTGACAAGGAGAAGCTTACCCTTGAGGTATGGACGGACGGATCCCGCAAACCCTCCGAGGTTTTCTTTGAGGCTCTGGACATAGCCGAGAACATGCTCAGGGAGCTGCACAACGTCCTGAAGGAGCCCATCAAACCCGTGCGCGTCCTCCTACCCGACGAGGACCTGGAGTTTAGGAGGAGGAAGCTGGCTAACCCCGTGTCGGCTATACTCAAGAGCGAACTCCCCACCAAACTCGTGCGCGCCATAGAGAGGGCAGGTATAACCACCTTCGGGGAGCTTCTGAAATACACCCCCGAGAGCCTGCGGGAGGAGTACGGCTTCTCCGAAGAGGACGTAGCCTTAATAGAGGAGGCGGTGAAGCGTCTCGGATTTGAGATGGGTAAAGACTACTGGAAGGAGTTAGAGGAGGCAAGCCATGAGGCATAGGGACAAAAGGGTTAAGCTCGGTCGTGAAAGGGAGCATAGGAAGGCCCTCCTCAGGAACCTCGCGAGGGCGGTGATAGAGCACTACTCCATAGAGACGACCACCGTAAAGGCGAAGGCGGCCAAGTCCGTCCTTGAGCATCTACTCCATCTGGCGAAGGAGGCTAAGGAGAACCCCTCCCTCAACGTCCCCAACCGTCGTAAGGCTTTTAAGATACTCGCCGACAGGAAGTACGTGAATCGTCTCTTTGACGAGGTGGCTCCCAGGGTGAAGGGGGTGAGGATAGTTCGGGTACGTATAAGGAGAGGGGACGCGGCCGAGATCTCACGGTTAGAGTTCGTGCAGTGAGGGTACTGGTAACGGACTTCGGAGGCCTGAGGGTAAAGTGGGGGCTGTTTGAAGGCGATAGGTTGGTGGATAAGGGTTTTACGGACTCCCTATCCGTTTCCAATCCCGAGAAGTTCCTGTCTTTCCTCAGGGAGTTTGATTTTGATAAGTTCGTCTTAGGTTTCGCTGGCCTCGTACGGAACGGGGTCGTCCTTCACGCCCCCAACCATCCGAACTGGGACGGTTATAACCTCTACAGGATATTCGGCGACTACGACGTAACGGTAGAGAACGACGCCAACCTCTTCACCCTGGGCGAGGCCATCTACGGTGCGGGTAAGGGGAGGAACTTCGTTCTGGGGGTTACCCTCGGTACGGGTGTAGGGGGCGGTCTGGTTATAAACGGTCAGATAATACGCGGTGCGGGGGGCCTCGGTATGGAGATAGGCCATATCACCATAGGCATGGAAGGGCCCCCCTGCAACTGCGGTTCTTACGGTTGTGCCGAGGCCTATCTGGGTGGGGCCTACTTCGTGGAGAGGGCGGCACGGCTCTTCATCAGGCACGGGCAGTCCCCTCCTAAAAGTATGAAACATCTGGAGGAGTCGGCCCGGATGGGTGTAAAGCTGGCC
>Ga0256833_1003723_pt1 | contig 10355 bp, 8 predicted proteins | sample 356284metaG_FD_190535 | JGI IMG/M metagenome (GOLD analysis project Ga0256833, IMG submission 190535) | Hydrothermal vent microbial communities from Mid Atlantic Ridge, Atlantic Ocean - 356-284 | ecosystem: Environmental > Aquatic > Marine > Hydrothermal vents | place: Atlantic Ocean: Mid...
ATGAATAAAGTATTTAGCATGCCTAATTACTACCGTCCTATATAGTTATCCAAAATCCTGCTCCTGAAATGGAGATTCTCAAACCTCTATCTCCCATTGGATCCCGATAATACTCTCAAAAATCTACAGAAGAAGTTCTCCAGGAGAAGTTGCATTCTCCCCTCGACATCCCTTCCACCACAGCACCTCTGATAAAATTTCCACAACGACACTTACCCTCATTATCTGAAAATCGGGGAAAAATATCTTTTCAAACTACAACACTTTAGAATTTCACTCTAAAACTCAGCATGGGAACAGGATATTTTATGTCGTATATCTTCTGCTTGCTGGAAAACAGATTATAAATCCCTGCATACACTGTGGCAGGATGAGTTCTAATTTTGAAATCCCGTACATACATCATATCCAGGCGAAAAGAAACCGGCTCTCTTTCCCCTGTAATAAGGTAGATCGGAAATCTATCAACAACTCTTATCAAAAAGTAGACACCTTTTCCCCATTTTCTTGTCACCATCAGGTCTGCATTTACCCCATAATCGTGTGAGGGACTTTTTGAATACATACCCCATAAACTCAGTGCAACTCCAGACTTCTCCCCAATCCTCCGAACAAGTTTTCCATATAACCCATAGCCATAAAGGGAATCAGTTAAGTTCTTTCTGAAAAATGTCATAAATACCGTATTTTCCATGTTTATCCCAAAAAGTGTATAAAAAGTCCTCCTCCTTATGTCGAGTCTCTGTGGAAAATTCTTGTCCTTCTTGAAAAGCTTGAAAAACTGATTGGTCGTACCTACCGATAAATTTATATAGCCACTCATGCGGAGTTTTATACCCGGGTACACCCACGAAGAATTCCATACCCCTTTACCCGTAAAATACATCCCCTGATATACCGCATCTGCAAATGGAGCAATATAAAAGGATCTGAATCTCAATGGAACCCACACCCGGCCGATTAAAGCTCTTCTTCTGTAAAAACTTTCAAGAGTAAAATTCCCGTTTCCGGTTTCTAATTCCCCCTTATACCTTACATACTCCTCCACAAGATTCAACTTCCATTTTATAAATTTCCATCCCGTCAAAGCTCCTGCCGTGATGAATCCTTCATCCACTTTTTCAAGTGGAACTTTGTATTTATAAAATGAGGCGGCTATATAAGATGAAAAGTTGCCTGTGCTCAACTTTACCCCAAAGTCCAGAATCTTTGTGTTCTCTGGTTCATATTCGCCTCTGATATCCACCATTTCACCTAATCCAAAGCCAGTGAACAAAAAATTTCCGGCAATCCTCTTGTAAAACACATCAATGTGACCTATTCTACTCCTCCCTCTGGAAGAAAGCATGATTAATGGTGAGAGCGTATATACCTGGATACCACCTGACATCATAGGTCCTCCGTAGGAATAGCTTATTGTACCAAGAGGATCAAAATAAAGAAAACTACCATCTCCTCCTGAAGGTAACCTGACATCCACATGAGAAGAGGTCGTCCATCCTATTTCTTCTGGAATATCGAGTAGATAAAACCGGATTTTTCTCACAAGTGGTAAGGGAACGAGAGAATGAGGGTAAATAGGGAGAGCAATCACAGGCATTCCCTCGATTGAAAGCATATTCTCCCCCGGTTTACCAAGTGCAGCCGAATAATCAAGATCATTTGATGAAATTTCATCAAAACTATAGACAAAAGGGAGGGTCTTCACGAAAATAACCGGATCCTGTATCAACGGCATCGGTTGTAAAGAAAAATCCCTGTTGTTAACCGTCATAAATGACCTGATCGAGCTCTTTGGAGTGGAAATGACGGTATCAACCGTGTAAAGCTTGAGCTTTAAAAACACAATAGTGTCCCCAACATTTAAAATTGTATCGAGATCCCTATATCCATAAACTTCAACCCTTATCCTGTGCCATCCGGGAGATATTTCTGTGGTCACACAAGAATCAGACTCTACGATCCTTTTTTGACCATCGATCTTAATTAACCCAGTAACTTCATGACCAAAACAAATTTTAAATGATATTAAAAAGACTAATAGATTCATTTTCGTTGTTTATAGTTAATACGGAAGATCTATATATATCCAAATTCTTGAAGCACTTCCAGGAATATAATGTGGCCCTCCATACCTGTGTTCCATGTAGTAACCAACAAAATCGTCGTTAAATCTAAGTCCTCCATCCCTCTCCATAATTTTAAAGTAAAATGTCTCTGATGTTACAGGATGATAAAACACTCTCCTATGAAATCCTTGAAGAAAGTCACAAGAAATGTCATCACATGTTGGTAAATACCATCGGTTCGGATAGTCAACCTCTGCAAAATCCGTGGTATCCCTTGTATTAAATTGAGAATCATTCCAGGTGACTACATAAATCTCCATTGCACCACATGATCCCCAAAAATATGGGTCGAAACAACGAGAGATATATAAGCCATCAATATATGGTATGAGATAATAAGATTTAAGGTCTTTTACTTCTTTTTCCGTTTCTCCCTCAGCCGTTCTAAGTATAGCAATATCGCCCTCCCACCATTCTGGTGACAGAACCAAAATAGGATAATCATTGAAGTTTTCTATGCTGATTTCTTTAGCCAATTTCCCGTTCTTATACAATTTTACCACTTTGATCTGATTTTCATCTTCCAATGGATCGAATGTAAAATATGGCTTAACTTCTCCTTTCAGCCATTTTTTATACCATTCTTCCCAAATTATCAATACAAACATTTCATTTCGAAAATATGACTTTAGCTTCTCAAAATCCTCCTTCATTCCCAGTTTCTGCACAATGACTTCTACAGGTACTTTTCTGTCATTTCCTATCTCTGTCAATTTAAAACTTTTAATTGCATCAATGTTTGTCCCAAGTCGTTTCGATAACTCGATAGTAAAATCTTCAAGAATCTTGATATGACTTAATAGCTCAGGTTCTGTGGAAGTATTTTTTTCAACCTCATTGAGATTTCCATATTTACTGATGTTTATATTCTCAATATTAGGATTCCTTTCACAACCAACTATAATGATCCCATACATAATTACCGTAATTAAAATTGCCCTCTTCATACTTTCACCTCCTCTTTTTTATTTCTGATAGCGCGCTATCAATAATCATATATGCAATTTTTCCGCCATAAATGGGGTAGGAGTAAAATTCCGCTTGAATACTACTTTTTTAAACCCTTGCCTCTATGAGAAAGTCTGCAAAGTGTAACATTTTTGTGACAGCGATTTTCGGGGAGATGGCGTAAGTTATTATAACAACTAAACTTACACCGTTCGCATTTTTGTGAATGGGATCTCGTGGAAGAAAACCTAAATCCTGATTACATCACAACTTGCACTATTCGCATTTTTGTGAATGGGCATTTGTCTTTCCCCGATGGGAAACATCCCCCTGATTATTTTCTCAGAGATTGTCGCTTTTCCCCCAACCGACGCCGTGTTTACAAATTGTCTCAGGCCTTGTTCCACGCCTGAATCTGCATTAAACTCAATAAAAAGGAGGTGAGTGATGAAGGAGATTAAAACAGATAAGGCTCCAGGTGCAATTGGACCTTACTCTCAGGCCATTGATACGGGAGATTTTGTTTTCCTCGCAGGTCAGATAGGTATAAATCCTGAAACTGGTGAACTTGTTGAGGGTATCGAGAATCAGACCGCTCAGGTGATGGAAAACATCAGGGCAGTCCTCAAAGCCGCAGGCCTGGATCTCTCAAATGTTGTGAAGACCACAATATACCTAACAGACATGGAAAACTTTGCAACTGTAAACAAAATATACGGCAGCTACTTCAACCCTCCGTATCCGGCGAGATCAACGGTGGCTGTTAAAACCCTGCCCAAGGATGCCCTTGTGGAAATTGAGGTTGTGGCAAAGAGATGAAAAATTTTAAGATCCTCGTCATAAACCCCGGTGGTGGTTCCACCAAGGTGGCAATTTTTGAAAACGAGACCGAATTGAGGGCAAAGAATATCCGCCACTTGCCAGAAGATCTTGCAAAATTTGACACCACTCTCGATCAACTCCCCTATAGGACCGCACTTGTAAAGGAACTTCTAAAGGAATCCGGTCTTGAGGTTACAGACCTTGATGCCGTGGTCTCCCGTGGCGGCGCATTCCTGCCCCTCGAATCAGGAACATACCTGATTTCTGAAAAATTAATTCAGGATGTTAAAGGCGGAAAAGTACAGACAGACCATGCATCCAACCTTGGTGTTCTTATAGCTGGTGAACTTATAAAAGGTACGAATATTCCTGGATTTTTCGTGGATCCCGTTAGTGTTGACGAGTTCGACGACATTTCGAGGCTATCGGGTTTAAAGGAACTTCCGAGGAAAAGTCTGTCGCACGCCTTAAATACCAAGTATGTGGCAAAAAAGCTGGCAAAGGAGGTGGGAACTCCTTACGAAAAACTCAGGCTCATAGTTGCTCACCTCGGCACCGGAATTTCCATTTCACCTCACAGAGATGGGAGAATGTTTGATGTAAACAATGCCAATGACGGAGGCCCATTTTCTCCTCAGAGAGCCGGATCTCTCCCTACGACCGGTCTTATTGAGCTTGCGTTTTCGGGAAAGTACGATTTCAAATCCCTGATGAGGAAGACCATAAAGGAAGGTGGTCTGATAGATTACCTCGGTACAGACGATCTTCAGGAGGTGGAAAGGAGAATTACAAGAGGCGGTAAGTATGCGGAACTCGTTTACAGAGCCATGATTTATCAGATAGCGAAAGAAATAGGGGCCATGGCTGCCGCACTTCAGGGAAGAGTTGACTACATAATTATTACAGGTGGGATGGCGCACTCTGACATGCTCGTTGAAGCTTTGAAAGAGTATATTTCCTGGATCGCCCCCGTCAGAGTTTTTCCAGGTGAGAACGAGATGATTGCCCTCGTGGCCGGCGTATTGAGGGTGTTGAGAGGTGAAGAATTAGCCAGGGAATACACAGGTGAGGGTTTCAAGAACATTCAAGCTGACGGTTGAATACGACGGCAGCGGCTTCTGGGGATGGCAGATCCAGCCAGATGTGAGAACGGTTCAGGGCGAGCTGAAAAAGGCAGTTTCAAAACTGATTCATGGCAGATTCCGGATAATAGGAGCATCGAGGACAGACAGAGGTGTACATGCCACGGGGCAGGTGGCGAGCCTGCATGTGGAAGAAGCGGTTTTCTCTCCGGACGAACTCAAGAGGGCTTTAAACGCCCTGTTACCCGATGATATTTACATCCATAACCTTGAAGAAATGCCGGTTAATTTCAACGCAAGGTTTCACGCAAAGTCCAAAGTTTACCTATACAGAATTCTTCCCGACAAAAGATCACCGATAAGGCGTAAGTATGTATGGGATGGGATTAATAACTTTTCACCGGAAATTGCCAGAAGGGTTTTCAATTCTCTTACCGGGGAATTTGACTTTTCTGGTCTAATTATCGGCGATCCCAGAAAAGATACAAGATCCAGAATATCCCGTACCGTGGTGAGAGAGGTGGGTGACGAGTTTCACTTTGAAATTGAGGGTGACAGATTTTTTTATAAATTGGTGAGAATCCTCGTGGGTTTTACGGTCTCGATCGCTTCCGGAAGGGAGAGGGAGGAGGTTTTTCGGGATGCACTTAACGGTAGAAGGCCTGACATCTTCTGGATTGCGCCTCCCCAGGGTCTTACACTGCTGAAAGTTAACTATTGAATTTCCCGGCCCTTTCTGAAGAGGGTGACTTGTCTTTGATAAGATTACATTGACAGGGGTTGTGGTGGCGGTTAACTTTAATTACCATGGCAGAGTTCAGGTTGCATTCTCCATTCAGACCAACTGGTGACCAGCCGGAGGCGATAGAGAGGCTCGTAGAAAATTTCAAGAAGGGACACAGGTTCCAGGTCCTCCTTGGCGTAACGGGTAGCGGGAAGACATTCACCATAGCCAATGTTATAGCCCGTCTTGGCAGACCCACCCTCGTTATCTCTCACAACAAGACTCTCGCTGCCCAGCTTTATGGTGAGCTGAAGCAACTTTTTCCGGAAAACGCCGTGGAGTATTTTATTTCATACTACGATTACTACCAGCCTGAGGCTTATATACCCGAAACCGATACATACATTGAGAAGGACGCATCCATCAACGACGACATCGAGAGAATGAGGTTGAGAGCCACATCCTCACTCATGGAAAGGGAGGATGTGATAATCGTCGCTTCGGTTTCGGCCATCTACGGCCTTGGCGACCCAGAGGATGTAAAAAAGCTCTTCATCATGGTTGAGAGGGGGGAGGAGCTTGACAGGGACGAGCTTTTAAGGAGGCTTGTTGAAATCCAGTACACCAGAAACGATTACGAACTTCAGAGAGGAACCTTCCGGGTAAGGGGAGATGTTGTGGAGCTTATACCTGCCTATGAGGAGAACATCGTGAGAATAGAGTTTTTTGGAGACGAGGTTGACGCCATCACGGTGATACATCCTTTAACAGATGAGGTTATTGAGGAGAAGCAAAGGATTGCCATTTATCCGGCGGGACACTGGGTAACTACCCGGGAGAGGATCGAGGCTGCCATTGAGTCCATAGAGAAGGAGCTTGAGGAAAGGCTCAAAGAGTTGAGGATTCAGGGTAAGTTCCTTGAGGCTCAGAGACTTGAGCAGAGGACGAGATTTGACCTCGAAATGTTGAGGGAAATAGGTTATTGTCAGGGAGTGGAAAACTATTCCCGTCACCTTTCGGGGAGAAAGCCAGGTCAGAGACCCTGGACATTGATTGACTATTTTCCGCGGAATTTTCTCATGGTTATAGACGAGTCCCATGTCACGGTTCCCCAGCTGATGGCCATGTACAATGGAGACAGGTCGAGGAAGCTCACCCTCGTGGAGTACGGTTTTCGTCTTCCTTCTGCGCTTGACAACAGGCCTCTGAAGTTCAGTGAGCTTGAGGAGATGTGGGATAAAGTTATATTCATGTCTGCTACCCCGGGTCCATACGAGCTTAAAAAGTCAGGTGGTATCGTGGTGGAGCAGATAATTCGTCCCACGGGCCTCGTTGATCCAAAAATAACGGTTAAACCCACGAAGAATCAGATCGATGACATAATCAACGAGATTTCAAAAAGGGTTGAAAGGAAGGAGAGAGTACTCATCACCACCCTCACAAAGAGAATGGCGGAGGACTTTGCGGATTACCTCTTCAAGATGGGATTTCGGGTGAAATATCTGCACTCTGAGATTGACGCCATCGAGAGGGTTGAGATTTTGAGAGAACTCAGGCTTGGAGAGTTTGATGTTCTCGTGGGTGTAAATCTACTCCGTGAGGGGCTGGACCTGCCCGAGGTTTCTCTTGTCATTATCACGGATGCGGATAAAACGGGGTTTTTGAGGTCCGAAACTTCGCTCATACAGATCGCCGGTAGGGCGGCAAGAAACGCAGCTGGTGAGGTCATCATGTATGCGGACACTATCACACCTGCCATGAAAAGGGCCATTGAAGAGACAGAGAGGAGGAGAAAGATTCAAATGGAGTACAACAGGAAACACGGTATCGTTCCGAAGACCATCAAAAAGTCCGTCGATCAGGTTCTCAACACCACCAAAGTTGCCGACGAGAGGATTGTAACGAGGGAAGAGAACGAGACGATGGTGGAAATTGAAGAACTGAAGAGAAGTCTTGGTAAGTTTGAGCTTATAGAGGAGCTCGAGAGAAGGATGAAAATAGCTGCTTCTCTCCTTGACTTTGAAAAGGCTGCCCTTTACCGTGATGCCCTTTTTGAGGCGAAGGGAGTGAAAAAAAGGCATGGTAAACGGGCCTCGCGGAAGAAAAAATTTACATTCATCTGATCTGCAATGCTGAAGCTACTTGTTTTTACAATACTCGTTACCCAATCGCCGGCTGAAAAGAGTTTATCCATTGGCAGGTACCAAATTCCGGGGATGTCCGAAGTGGTCCACGAGGACCTCGGTCAGAGGCTTCCTCCCTGGAGTGGTATCCCGTTTGCAGGACTCCTCCTCTCCATAGCTATTTTGCCGCTGGTGGCTCCAGAGTTCTGGCACCGTAATTATCCTGTGGTTTCTCTCGTCTGGGCGTTGATACTCGCAGTGCCTTTCGTTATCGCCTACAAAGGAGCTGCTATCCACGAAATATTGCACACCTATCTTAATGAGTACATCCCCTTTATCATCCTCCTGTCGGCACTCTACATAGTCGCAGGAGGCATCTATCTTAAAGGGACGATTATCGGAACACCTAAGGTGAATGTTGCTTTTCTTGGAGTTGGCACAATTCTTGCTTCAATTATAGGTACCACGGGAGCAGCCATGGTGGTGTTAAGACCCTTTCTCAGGGCGAATATGTATCGAAAAAACAGGACCTTTATGGTCGCCTTCTTCATATTTCTCGTGGCAAATATAGGCGGTGCCCTGACCCCACTGGGTGATCCCCCTCTTTTCCTTGGATTTCTTCACGGAGTTCCATTTTTCTGGACTTTAAAGCTTATTCCGGAATTTTTGCTCACGGCCGGTCTTCTGCTGCTTATTTACTATTTTCTGGACAGGAGACACTTTGTCAGGGAGGAGTTTGACTTTACAAGGGTAAAAAGGGAACCCCTGAGACTCGAAGGATGGTACAACATCTTTGGCATGGCGGGTATCCTCCTTTTCGTCCTTTTAAGTGGAGTTGTTGATCTCGGTGAAGTTGAGATCCTGGGAGTCCGGGCTGGCGTACACGACATCGTTCGGGATGTTGGACTTATCGTAATTGCGGCTGTCTCTTATATAATCACACCACGAATCGTCCATGAGGAAAACGAATTTACATGGGAGCCGATAAAAGAGGTTGCCTACCTGTTTGCAGGGATATTCATGACCATGATACCTGTTCTTGCGATACTGAGGGCAGGGGAGCACGGATCAGCGGCCTTTATTATCAGGTTCGTAGAGAAACCGGCGGATTTTTTCTGGGTGACAGGTGGGCTCACATCCTTTCTGGATAACGCCCCCACATATCTCACTTTTTTAAACACGGCAATTGGTAAGTTTTATCCTGGTGTCCACACTGCTGCCGGAGTAAAGGCCCTTCTCCTGGATCACGAACTTTACCTCAAGGCAATATCCATGGGTGCAGTCTTTTTTGGTAGCATGACCTATATCGGGAATGCTCCCAACTTTATGGTGAGATCAATTGCAGAGAAGTCAGGTACACCCATGCCGGGATTCTTCGGTTATATTTTCAAGTATTCTCTCGTGTTTTTGCTCCCCGTCTTTATTTTAGTGAGTGTAATCTTTTTTTAAAGAGGAGGTGCTGTAATGAAGAAGGTGGCAATTTTACTTGAGGATTTCGTGGAGGAATCTGAATTTCTGTACCCTTATTACAGGTTTCAGGAGGAGGGATGGGAGGTGGTGATAGTTGCACCTGAGGTCAGGGAGTACAGGGGAAAAAACGGCCTGAAGTTCAAATCTCAGGTCAGGATAGAGGATGCTATGGAAAAGGAGTTTGATCTCGTCTTTATACCCGGAGGCTACGCTCCTGACAGGTTGAGGAGAAACAAGACGGTCCTGAATTTTGTCAGGGAAATGTACGAATCGGGTAAACCTGTGTGTACAATCTGCCACGGTCCCTGGGTTCTTATCTCAGCCGGTTTGATCAAAGGGAAAAGGGTAACGGGGTATTTTGCCATCAAGGACGACATTATCAATGCAGGTGGAAATTACACGGGAAATCCTTACGAAAGGGATGATAACATTTTTACTGCCACGGATCCCGGAGCAATGCCCGCATACATCAAATTTATTATAGATAACATCAGCTGAAACCGGGTTTTGTTTGGCTTCAGGGGTGTGAGAGGTTAAACTATAAGTATGAGGTGGGTTTATTTTTTTCTCATACCGGGGATCATTTTCTCTCACTTCAGATGGGTCAAGGATCAGGAGGTGGGTATCAGGATGCCCATCCTTTTAAAAGCGCCTTACGACTATCACAAACAGGTTTTTCGTATTCCGTTTTTTGAGAGAATTGGACTCTCAGAGGCAAGGATCAGGCTTAAATACAGGACAATCCGACAGGAAACATACACCCTTGAAATCAGGTTCAACTATCACAGCCTTTTTAAAGTACTGATTTCTGATACCGCGGGATTGCTGGAAAGAAAAATTCCACCTACCTGGCTTGGTAGATACAATACACTGGAGATCAACCTCTCCGGTGCGGAAGGAGTGGGAGATGCCGTTGAGATCGATTCCCTGTGGCTCTGGGTTGACATAAGAAAGAGGAGGGAATTTCTCACACTCAGAGAGTTTGTCTCAGTGAGTGAAGGTGTTGTAAATATAGTTTTCCCGGAGGAGAAAAATGTAAAGACCCTATCTGCCGTTG
>Ga0256833_1003726_pt1 | contig 10351 bp, 11 predicted proteins | sample 356284metaG_FD_190535 | JGI IMG/M metagenome (GOLD analysis project Ga0256833, IMG submission 190535) | Hydrothermal vent microbial communities from Mid Atlantic Ridge, Atlantic Ocean - 356-284 | ecosystem: Environmental > Aquatic > Marine > Hydrothermal vents | place: Atlantic Ocean: Mid...
GTAAAGCCTTGGGTTAAGTACTGGGTCCATGTGGGAATGGTTGAGATCTCCGGGGAAAAGATGAGCAAAAGTCTTGGAAACATAATAACGCTTAGAGAAGCCTTTAAGAAATGGCGTCCGGAGACCCTCAGGCTATGGTATCTCACGGGACATTACCGTAAACCACTGGTATTCACAGATGAAGCCTTGAACCAGGCATCTAAACTATACGAACGACTAGTTGCATCCATTCAGCTCATAGAGAAGCTAAGCAGAGAAGCAATCGATATGCATCGTATGGATGAACAGGACATTGCATTGCTTCATGAGATCCTCGAGACACATACACGGTTCCACGAAGCACTGAGCAATGATTTCAACACGCCTGGGGCATTGGCAGCTGCGAGAAAACTTACGAACATAGTATTTAAGGAGCTTCAGTACAGGCCAAAATACATGCTTATATGGACAACATACAGGTTATTCAAGGAATTCAATGTTGTTCTAGGAGTCCTTGACAAGTATTTCACAAGGACGCCTGAAGAGCTCGAGACATTTGTGGAATCACTGATAAAAATAATTGTTGACATTAGATCAAGACTTAGGCAGAGAAAAGAATATGAGTTATCCGACTTCATACGAGAAGAGCTCGCAAAAATAGGAGTTGTACTAATGGATCGAGGCAAGGAGACCAGCTGGATGATTAAGTGATGACGATATCGGCCAAACGTAAATGGAGGAGTAGCGAAAGAATAGCCCTATCCTTTCTCGAAGAGCTAGGATACAGGATCATCGATACTCATGTCCGTATAAAACAGCATGGTTTCGAAATAGCAGAAATAGATGCCATTGTCGATGATGAGAATGGGAATAGATATGCCGTTGAGATCAAGGCTGGAAGGATAGATGTTAATGGTGTCCGCCAAGCATATGTGAACGCTGTTGTTGCCGGATATAAACCGTTAGTAGTGGCCAAGGGATATGCGGATGACTCGGCACGAGAGCTTGCCGATAAACTTGGTGTTAAGGTGATACAGTTGAGTGATTATTTTCTAATTGAAGCGGAAGAGCTAGAGAACATAATAAGGGACACGATAACAAATACTTTAGCCGACTTCCTTACGATCATAGCTGAAGACAAACAAATACCTCTGGAAGACCTAAGACTTCTAGAGAAAATAGTGGCTTCTCCGACGATGAAAGATCTCTCGGAAAAGCTTGACTTGCATATACATGATGTTGTAAGAGAAATAAAGAGATTACAGAACAAGGATATAATCCCGAAGAATGCGAAGAGCTACGGGAAAGTCAGGCTCTATGCCGCTATGAGACTAGCGGGTTATCACTTTGGGCTCTTGAAGAAACTTATATCTTCTTTACACGAACAATGCAGTCAAGGGGAACGTACTTAGTCAGGAAAATACGATCAGTCGCATAGAGCAATTCATAACCATGCCTCTCAAGACACTTTGGGTCAATGATAAGAACAACGGGTTTACCGTGTCTTCTCCCTGTATCGATAGCTGATTCTTCTTCGTTTGTTAGATGAACATATTGGCGCTTCATAGGCTTAATCCCCTCCTTCAAGATGCTCTTAAGAGAAGACAGTGATGTTCCGTGATATAGTGGCTTATCCCATTTTATCCTGGGATAATTAATGGATACTCTGAAGCTATGGCCATATCTAGCACGTATCATTCCGTTTTTCAGCTCAAATCTACTCTTGGGGTCAAGCCTCGCTATAGCAACTACGTGCTCATAGGTTACCCATTGGTAAAACTCCCTGTTGTGCCAGCATTTCTTAATACCCCTGACAAGTTCATCTATTTTCACCCATCCTTCACTGTCGGGTTCTACACATGCTTCCTGCGGAAAATGTCTGAGGATACCACTAATCAATTTGCTAAGCTTGACGCGCCTGACAGGATCGATCAATAGAGTCCAGCCCCCAATACATTCATTCGGGTTCTCAACATATCTGCCATCCACACACTTGTATATCGGCCTCAAAGACTTCACCCTACGATACCATTATAATCCCAAAAAAGATATAGTCTTAGACCTAGCTATGAGGAACGCGCCGGAAGCTGGAGCCTCTCCGTAGGCCAGGGCGGAGAGGCCATGAATGAACACTCTTTCTCTGAGCACCATCATTGTTCAAGAACGATGTATGGATTATAGCTTGTCAATAATGGTTAACAAATACTCGATAGTCTTATCAGGTTTTGGCGGTGATATTTCAATTCTTAGCGACGCCTGTTTATACCTATCAATATTATTGAGTATATCGAGTATTTTAGAAGCAATAGTTTCAGGATCATTTGACGGACTATAAACTATGAGTCCCGTATCTTCGTATATCCATGCTAGACCCTGATCTTTTGACGTTATAACCGGGCGTCTGCTGCCGATAGCTCGTGCTACAATAGTGGTAGAGGTGTGATCTATATCTGTTACGACTACCGTTGTAACCCTAGGAATTATACCTTCGAGCGTATCGCTCATCACACATACTACATGTGGATCTATGTTGCAATCTACTTTATTCTCCTTGGTGAGCCCGATTACTATAAGTGGGGTCATTTCGACTTCTCTTAATAGCTCGATCAATCTCTTAACGGTCTCGCATTTAATCTTCTTGGATATCAACAATATCTTAGGAGGATCAATAGGTATCTCTCCTACGAACTTCTCTTTTTCCCACGAGTATATGGGGAGATAAACGTAATCAAACTTATCAAATATGAAGCCAAATAATAACCTTTCTCTCGGAGTAGTATATCCTATCATAATGTAGGTGCCACATGCCCTTAATCGGCTGAGAGCTAGATTAACTGTGGAAATCAATGCGATATTCTTAGAGCTAAAGTTATGGTGGGGATCAGGTGGTATTATAAACAACAGGAAGATGGGTTTCACTTTTGCAATTGACGATAGAATCACCGGGAGATGCTTGTCAATCCTAGAAATAATGACAATACGAGCATTCTTGGGAATTGACCTCAAGACAAATAATTTTTCAATATAAGTTCTAAGATTCTTAAGCCGAATATCATATAGAGAAATATACTCTGTTCTTGCCCCCATCTTCTCGAAAAGCTCGATCAATCTCTTATCAAACTCCGGGTCATATCTGCTTATAACAAATATTTCCCTGCGCATTATACATCATCAAATTAACTAAGATGACTAGCCTAGATAAATACTTGTAGGGAGATGAGCTGGTCTTGCCCAACATATTTGATGAAATCAACGCATTAAAGGAGGAAATCAGAGACAGACTCAGCAGTAAGCTTTCCAAGAAAGAAATACGTGAAGCAGTTCATGATCCCCATGCTCATAGGAGGCCCAGACCCTGTGGGTTAACAGTTCATACAGGTATAGGCTGCCCTCTACGATGTGTATATTGTTACATATATGATATGGGGTTCCAGCACAATATCAGGCAATATCCCTTGAGCCCCGAGCAACTAGTATATGCGTTAGCCTCTAACCCATATTTTATACCGGGTAGAAATGGTACGTTAATAGCTATGGGCTCGGTCACTGAGCCTTTTCTACCGCAAACTAAGGATCTCAGTATCAGGTATATCGAGGCGATAACTAAATATCTAGGCAATCCAATACAGTTTTCGACAAAAATGTATATCGATAAGCGGGATGCTTGGAGAATAGCCGATATAGATCCTGATATAAGCCCATTGATAACGATAATTACTATTAAGCATAGAGTCGAGCTAGAGCCGTACGCCCCGTTACCCGAGCTTAGGTTCAGGACCATAGAGAATCTCTTGGAGGCAGGTCTTAAACCAATTCTCTTTTACAGACCCATAATCCCTGGAATAGCTGAAGAAGAATATGAGGAAATACTTGTGAGGGCTAAGGCCGCTGGAGCTATAGGTGTAGTTGCTGGAGGACTGAGGGTCACAAAGAACATATTGTCTAGACTGTCCGAAAAAGGCGTTCCTGTCAAGGAGATTCTTCGACGGATGACAGGGCCTCTCCACGATAACGAGCAAGCCCCAGTCATGGTATCCGATATCAAGATGAGGATCAAGGATAAGGCTTTATCGCTGGGCTTCATCTTTTTCTCGCAGGCCTGTATGGCAAATATATATACCCATGGCATGTATTGCCTCCGTATGGTCGTGGAAAGAACGGTTTCAGCTAGGTTTAATTTACCATCTAGCACAGAAATAGAGAATATAGTTAAGAAAGCTGGCCTTACACCAATAAGAATACGTTTCACGCGCTACACACTAATTGTAAGGGTTAAGGAACCATGTGATAAGGTGAGGAAGTTTCTGTTACAAGAGCTTATCAAATATAGGTATAAGATCTGTGTCTCTATAAAATGTGAGAAAACATAATCACTTTGATCTTATCTTTGCAATAATTTCACTGGCGAGCTTTGCTAGGTCTTCTTCTGAAACTATATCCCTAACATGAGTCTTTAATACATATAGGTCTACCTTGCCCGTCAGCTTGTCTTTAACCCTGATGATGTCTCCATCTCTTCGATGATATATATCCAGTAGCTCTACCTGCTCTTTAGACAATAGATCAGCTAGTATCTTGCTCGGCGTTTTCGGCATGTTGTCCACCTTCCAGCCTACATCTTGAAACTGGGATATTTTGAATCGAAAGTGTAGTTAAATACTTTATCTGTCAATCATTGTTCTCTTGAAAGGTGTTCAGCGATGATCAGAAAGTATCTACGATGGAACAACGGATACGTTATGCTCGAACTAAGAGATTCAGAGTATTTATTACTATTTGCAAACAATACAATATTGTTTAGATCACGATCGGTATTTGTGGAGAAGAATGTAGCTGGAAACAAGGTTGTTTACTCCAAGAAAAAAAGATATGTTTATGTTATCTTTTCGAAGCATCTTCTTCCCTATAGCGAGTTCGGAAAGAAAGCTGTTGATGAATACATTGATTATCAGATCGAAGTACGCTACACTAGACTAAAATACGGTAACTATTTAACCTTAAACCTCCCAGGAGCCCATCTATATGATCATGTCATATTAACTGATGAACAAATGTGTATAGTAATATCGGCGAAGAGGAACGCTTATTTCGAGAGAACAGATGACGGGCTTACTGTCTATCTCGTTTAGTCTGCACATTTTATCATTGTACCAATAAATTCTTCGCCTTTTATGGCCCTAACAGCGTTTTCAATATCAAATCCTGACACAATATGGATAGGAGTGCCTATCTTACACGATAGATTATACATTTTAACAACCTTACCGACTATTCCACCAGTCGCATCAGTACTCGCATTTTTGGATATTTTATCGATAACATCCTCGTAGTTGTTCTTATCAATAATTCTGATGAGCTCAACATCATCGTATTTGGTAGGATCACGATCATATACTCCCTTCACATCAGTTAGGAGCACAACACGCACGGGTTTAATATGTTTTGACAGCTCTAGGAAAACATCTTCTGTAGATAGGACTCTAAACACTCTTGCTAGGGAATGAATACACTCACCATATACCATGGGCACAACATTGTTTCTAAGTGCGATCTTTATCGGTTCCACAAACACTTCAAGGCCCTGTTCCCCCTCGTATATTATAGCTGATGTCTGAAAAGAGACAGCAGGAATACCATTATTCACGAGATAATCAACAATTAAGTGATTAAGATCCCTTGTCGCCTCCTGGCATTTTACAAGCGTCGAAACAGATTCTTCTTCGCCACATAGGACTATTGGATGGGCAAAGCTGCCTCCTCCATTGCCCAGTAGGATATTGTATTCATTGACTACTTCTCTGAGTATCTCTACAGAATTTTTGAGGGCCGTGAAATTAATAGAGTAAAACTTATCCTTGTAAGTGATGAAGCTACCTCCAAGCTTAACAAATACTGTGCCTTCACTAGTCTTCAAGACTCGGTCACCCACCATCTTTACTATAATAAATTTTTATCAATCATTAAAACTATAATGAAGAAACGGTGTGGTCTACTAGTGGTAGCTCGAAGGAAATATGTGAATGGGTTTAAAGACGTTATGGAACGCTTTTGGCATAAGCGGGGGATTTTCTTTCTTGTATTGGCTAACATATATATTTTCATTGTTGCACCATCCAATTGGAATTATTATGATGTCAAATATTTTATCGAGTGGAGCAAAATCACAGTAACACATGGCTTATTCTCCGTATATGCATTAGCAGATAAAGTATCATATCCTCCTCTCGCTGTTGTCCTTTTTGTTCCTTTTTACTTGCTCGCAACTATGATCTCGAATAATCTCCTCGTTATTAGGTTCATAGTAAAACTTCCATTGATTATAGTATTTAATTTGATCTACTATGTTTTGCTCAAATATTATGGCTGGAATACTGCCAAGTACTGGCTTATTAATTATGGCGCATATTCAACGATTTTTGGCTATCAGTTCGATTTATATACGTCAATGTTTTTACTTTTAAGCCTTATAAGCATGGCACGGTACAAAAACCCTGTACTAACGGGCGTGTTCCTAGCACTAGCAATACTTATTAAGCCTCTCGTAGTTTTCGTGGGCTTTATTCCACTAATCAAATATTATGTTGAACGTAAAACTAGAGATCTAATACGCTATGTTAGTGCTGGTTTGATTACTGGATTAGTTATTGTATTGCCATTTATGATGTATAATCCTATTGATTTCCTTATGAAGGTCGTGATGTTCCACAGCGACCGTCTCCCTCAGGATCTAAGTATATGGGCTATTCCTTTGTACATTTTAAGGTATAACTATATGTTGCTCCCTTCGTGGGAGATCTGGTTGTGGTTACCAGCAATGCTTATAGGAGTAACCGCTTATCTGTACGTCTTCTATAGAAGTAATGAAACCAATGAATTATCCTTGGCAAAGGCATATGTAGCCATAATAATTGTATGCCTTATAACTAATAAAGTCGGCAATCTAAACTATTTGACATGGGTTATACCTTTCCTCACCATATTATTGTCTAGAGGAACACTGGGTTCATGGGGTATGAAAGCACTATATATAGCCTTACCAATAGTCTCGATGCTATTATATCCGTTTACGATATTTGGTTCAGCTGCAGTAGTACATGGCCAGGTATTCATCGCTGAAGATAAGAAGTTCTATTCAGCTGTATGGTTGATCCAGGAATCTTTTCTTGGTTCAGAATCTATAGTTCATGAAATGATTTCTATCGGTAGGGCTTACCTCTACAGCTTTATGGCGATATTATATTATTACAGATGGGCTTCAAGCATTCTATACGCAATAATATATAACTCTATGTTAGCCGCAATTCTATACCGTACGTATGGACTAAGAAGAATTGAGCTTGGTCTACCCCGTCATAAGAGGCCATCTAAAATCCTGCTTACAAGCTCTGCAACGCCCTGACCACTTGGCTTCGTGGTTACAAGGTCTACGAGTCTCTTGAGTTCTTCATCTGCGTTTCCAACGGCGACCTTTAATCCGACATATCTTATGAAATCATAGTCCATTACACTGTCTCCCACGCCAATAGTTTCTTCAGGTTTTATTCCTAGTTTCTTCATGACGTGTACAAGGGCTTTCCCCTTACCAGCATCTTTAGGAGTTAAGTGGATCGCATATCCGCTGAAACCTACCTTGATATTAGGGTCTTTCTCCTCGACGAATTTCCTTATTTCATCGACTATTTCATCGGCTTTTCTTCTGTACTCAGACCTTATTTTCAGGGCAAAATCATATGATCTGAACCTATTCTGCCAAGAGCCATATACGTAATCAGAAAATTCACCCAGTATTTCCTTGTAAATTTTCCGTGCAGAATACTTTGTCAATACCTCGAATTCATTCCCGCCCCAATAAATAATGCATCCTGTCTCCCCAATAGCTGGCCCAGATAGTCCAATGTATTTTTTGAGAGCCGCCACTACGGGAATCATATTGCTCGACACGAGTACTACACTAACTCCGTTTTTCTCAAAGGTCCTGAGAGCTCTCAGGGCATCGAGGTCAAGCTCCACGGTATTGCGGCTCACGGAGAGAGTTCCATCAATATCGAATGCGGCAAGCCTATATTTTGACATTTTATACTCCCTCGAATACTCGTTCTAATCGGCGTTACAGGATTGTAATAATCAATTATTAAATCATAGGTCCACTAGAATCATAGAAGGTGATGTAATTACAATGACACTGTACTTCGTTGGATTAGGACTAAGCAGTGGCCACCTAACATTGGAGGCAATAGATGCTATCAATGAGGCTGATAAGATAATCATTGATACCTATACGAGCATAGTATATGGTTTTACGCCTGAGCTGATTGCTAGTATTAACCCACGCGCAGAACTAGTACTGGCGCGCCGAAAGGATCTTGAGGGCAGATCTATAAAAGACATCGTCGATGAGGCTAAGCGGAAAAACATAGTAATACTTGTTCCGGGGGATCCCTTCATAGCGACCACTCATGACGCCATAAGAATAGAGGCTCTTGAGCGAGGAGTCACTGTAAAAACAATTCATGGGGTATCAATATACTCGGTTGCGGCCTCATCAACAGGTCTTCAGATATACAGATTCGGAAAAACAGTGACACTTGTATATCCTGAGGCTTTCAAGCCCTATTCGACAATTAAAACCATTTACGAGAATCTCGCAAGAAATCTTCACACACTTGTCCTGCTTGACCTCAGGCTGGAGGAGAACAAGGCCATGAGAATAGCTGAGGCTGTAGATATACTACTTGAGCTAGACGATAAGGGGATTCTCTCGAAAATAATAGCCGTAGGACTATCAAGGGCGGGGACAGCCGAACAAGTAATACACGCAGACTTGCTCTCGGGTCTCAAAAAGTATGATTATCCAGGTCCGCCAGAATGTATAATAATTGTTGCCACGCCTCACCCGGTAGAGCTTGATGCTCTTAAACTAATAGGAGGGTTGCCGGATACAGTTATTAATATGATCAATAATAATTATTCAAAACTGTTTAATCGGGGGTAAGTTCCCATGACCAAGTATCCTTATTTCCTAATAGCTATGCTAGTGGTAATAATGGTTCTACTATCCTCTATAGCTCATAGCTATCCTGTTGTAGTAAAAGATGCCCTGAATAGGACAGTTGAGATAAAGACAGTTCCAGAACATGTAGTATCATTGTCACCCAGCATAACAGAGATCATGGCATCGCTTGGGTTGCTGGATAAACTCGTGGGTGTAGACTCGGTATCATATAATGATCCATACTACGGTATCGCGAAGTACTGTAGAACGCATAATGTAGCCGATGTTGGAGGATACTGGTGGTCTGCAATAAAGACAGAGAAGATACTGGCATTAAAACCAGATCTAGTCTTGGCTGACGCTGGCGCCCATGTAAAGCTCCTCAAGTTCTTCGAGGATTATAATCTCACTGTAGTTTATCTGCACGCAGGTGCTTCTAAATCACTTGAGGATATATATTCTGATATAGCTATGATTGCGAGAATATTCAATGTATCTAAAACAAGGGTTTCACAGTTAATCCAGTCTATCGAGAACAACATATCCCTCGCGAGACAGTTCATTGCACCATACAAGTCCGTCAGAGCAGTCGTAGTTGTGGGATTCTATGAAGGCATATGGGTTGCTGGTAAAGCTACCTTTATAGATGATCTCCTATCAAAAATAGGGATAACAAATGTTGCAACCACTATCGGTTGGAAAGCAGTAAATATAGAGACAATAATGTCTTGGAAGCCGCAGATAGTGATAATCGATACAACCTACGTCACCAACAAGACCTTGACTGAGTATGGGCTCAACAAGATCAATGCGAAACTCGTTTTCCTAAACAAAACAGAGGTAGACCTGTTATCGAGGCCTGGGCCGTTAATTGGTGAAGCATCAGTACTCCTGGCTAAGAGAATAGCTAACATATTAGGTCCTGTATCAACACCTACTCCAGTAACTAAAACAATAGTTTCAACTAGCACGATATCTCATACAGTTGTTAAGACTAGTGTGACGACTGTAACAAAGGAATACGCCTCTGCTACAACCATAACTAGTACAAAGACTGTTCAACAGTCTCCATCCTACGGGGAGATAATCGGTGTTTCAATAGCTATAATTATTATTGGTGTCACGATAGGATATGCTATTGGTAAAAGGCACTAACTGTGATAAATTATGAGCATTTATAAGCTCCACAGAAGAAAGATAGTTGTTTTTTCCATAATTATAGTTGCGCTCTCCACGATCCTTTTCTTGTTGTCGTATTTGTTTCTCAATATGGGGTTTGGCTCTTCTAGAATAATATATCTGTATAGGCTCAATAGAATAATGGCAGCAGCTCTTGTAGGCTTAGTATTGGGTCTGACTGGCTCATTGTTGCAGTCAAGT
>Ga0256833_1003727_pt1 | contig 10351 bp, 7 predicted proteins | sample 356284metaG_FD_190535 | JGI IMG/M metagenome (GOLD analysis project Ga0256833, IMG submission 190535) | Hydrothermal vent microbial communities from Mid Atlantic Ridge, Atlantic Ocean - 356-284 | ecosystem: Environmental > Aquatic > Marine > Hydrothermal vents | place: Atlantic Ocean: Mid...
GGATTGGGTTAGTAATTCTTCTTCGGAAAAGTCGAAAACCTTTTGAGCCGCCCGGTTGCAGGAGAGAATTTTCCCCTCGAAATTGGAAATCAAAATGGCATCATACGAGGCCTGAAAAATCGATTTGAATTTCTTTTCGGAATTTCGAAGGGCGGTTTCGCTTTTTTTGCGATCGGAAACATCCCGAAAATCCAGAACAATCCCGAGGATTTTCCCTTTGTCGTTCATTATTGGAGCGGCACTGTCCTCAATGGGAATCCGACGCCCGTCCCGAGAAATTAAAACCGTGTGATTGGCCAGAGCCACAGTTTGCCGGGTTTGAAAGGCCCTTTGAATGGGGCTGGCAATTTCTTGCCCTGTCTTTTCGTTTACGATGTGAAAGACTTCGCTGGAATCCAGCCCGAAAGCATCTTCTTGATTCCAGCCGGTGAGCTTTTCTGCCACCGGATTCATGAAACGAATCCCCCCGTTTTCGTCCGTGGCAATGATGGCATCTCCGATGCTTTTCAAAGTGGTGGACAGCCACATTTCCTTTTCAATGAGTTTACGCTCCATCTGAGATTTGTAAAAGGCCATTTCCACCGCAATCAGAAGTTCCCGTTCCTCAAAAGGCTTGAGCAAATAGCCATAGGGGCCGGTTACTTTGGCGCGGTTTAAGGTAGCCTCGTCCGAGTTGGCCGTAAGGTAAACGATCGGGATCTTGTAATGATCCCGAATTTTCCTGGCCGTCTCGATTCCGTCCAAATCGCCTTTCAGGATAATATCCATTAAAATCAAATCGGGCGTAACTTTGTCAATCTCCTTGAGGATTTCCTCGCCGGAGGCGTAGGTGCCGACTACGTCGTAGCCGAGAGCAATCAGGCGGTCCTCAATTTCCATTGCCACAATGATTTCATCTTCCACAACGGCAATTTTAGCTTGCGACATTTGTAAGCCTTTCCTGTTACAATATTTAAATCTGGACAAAAAGGACTGAGAACAAATTCCACGTGCGTATCGCAAAAAATAGCCCGGAAACGACCAGGGGTTTTACACTTCGAAAAATAGCTAAAAAGTAATCACAAATTCGGTTCCCACATGATTGTTCAATTCCACATTGCCTTCCAATTGACTGGTTAGATTGTTCACCAACTGGAGGCCCAACGAATGAGTTTTGCGAAAGTCCACGTTGTTGGGGAAACCCACCCCGTTGTCCCGTACAATGAGTGTGTATTTTCCATTTTCATTTTGTTTGACAATGACATCTATCCTATTCTCGGACGTCACCCCGGTTTCTTTACCGTTTTTCTTGTGCGGAAAAGCGTATTTCAGGGCGTTGGAAACCAATTCGTTAATAATGAGTCCGCACGGAATAGCGGCGTTCAATGGGAGCAAAATGTCCTGGGCATTTACAACCAAATCAATGTGCCTGTCGCCGGTGCGGTAGGTACGGAGCAAATATTTGGTCAAGCTCTTGACATATTCGGAAAAATTAATATTGGCTAAATCTTGCGACTGGTACAACTTTTCGTGAATCAGCGCCATGGATTTCACACGACTCTGGCTGTCCCGAAAGAGGGAAAGGGACGTTTCATCCTTGATTTTACGGGATTGCAGGTACAGTAAACTGGAAATGACCTGAAGATTATTTTTCACGCGGTGGTGAATTTCCTTGAGTAGAATTTGTTTTTCATTGAGCGATTTGCTCAAAAGTTCGTTAGCTTCGGAAAGCTCCTCGGTTCGTTCAATGACCCGCATTTCCAGTTCGTCGTGGGCCTTTTGAAGCTCTTCTTCCGCTCTTTTTCGAGCCGTGATGTCCTGAGCCATAATAATGATGCCGCTTGCTGTCCGGTCATTGGCTTTTAGAGTGGAAATAGAAAGAAGTACGGGGATTTTCGCCCCGTCTTTGGTGGTGTACTGGCTTTCCCGAGGATCAGATTTTTTCTCCAAAAGAAAACGGGACAGCGCCTCTCCCTCGAAACCCCCGGATTCTTCCAGCACCATTTGAATGGATTGTCCGATCAGCTCTTCCTCCTTGTACCCAAGTAAGCGGCAGGTAGTCTGATTGACGATTTGAATTGTCCCCTCGCTGGAGGTTACAATCAGGGATTCGTTCATGGACTGAATAATATTGCTAATGTAATCCCTGGCTTCGATGAGTTTTCTCCTATATTCGCGAAGGAAATCGGTCATTTGGTTAAAGGAAGCAGCAAGCTGGTTGACTTCTTTAATGGAAGATCCCTCGACTCGGATGCGGAGGTCGCCTTTCATAATGCGCTTGGTTACGGTATTTAGGGAACGAATAGGGCGGCTGATTTGTCCCGCAAAAAGGAAAGCCAGAATGAGGCCAATGAGCGTGGCAAAAATACCAAAAAGAGCTGTACGTCGGTATATAGTGCGCAAATTGGTATCAAAATCCTTTGTGGAAATTCCAATATTAATCCACCCCCAGCGAATACCTGAATAATTGAGGGGATAGGAATAATGGAAGACCATTTGTTTGGCCAGGTCACTGTACAAAAAGCGTCCCGTTTGCTCAAAAGATTGGGTCGGACGCCAGATGCCCCCCAAATTTTGGTAGCTCCACCGATTGGCCAAATGCACAATCGACCTGCCCTGTTGAGGGGTCAGCACAATGTATAAAACGTTTTTCCGCTCACTGACGATTTTCATGGATTGTTCGATAATCGGGGTAAAATCGCCAGAAATGATTGAAGTCACCGCAATGTTGTCGACTGATGTGGCGACCAATTTGGCGGTCATTTCTAGATTCTTCACTAGAGCCCTTTTCTGCTGAGGAAAAATGACCAGCAAAAAAACAAAAATAGTCAAAACAATTACCGACCAGATGAGGGCCGTCATCTGGTACAGCAAACTGTTGGAACCGTGATGCCGCTTGGTCTTAGCGGATGTTTTTTGTAGATTGAATGAGTTCACGCGTCGTCTCGAAATATTGAGGTTTACAGGGAATCAGGTAATCCGTTTGGAAAAGTTTGAGAATTTGCCGTCCTGTCGGATCCTGCTGCATTTTTAGAGCCTTGGCAATAATTAGATTTTTTATATCCTGAGGCACATCTTTTCGAAAAGCAAAAAAAGTTGACATAAAAACGGGGGAGTGCTTGAGGACAACCAAATCTTTTCCAAGTTGAGGGTTCAATTCCATGGCCAGTTTAAAAGAATTGTGTGTAACCAGACAAGCATCGGTTTGATTGAAAAAAACCGCAAAAATGGCGGCGGAAGGTTTGTTGACATACCGAATCCGAATCGGGATGGGATGATATCTTCCATTTTTTCCGGAGGACGTGATGGACTTGAGCCACAATTTAATGATTCGGCCCATTTCGTAATTTTGGGGAATCACCAATTCCCTATTTTTCAATTGTTGAATGGATTGAATGGCGGAACGGCGGTGAACCAGAATGTCGAGTTGGTAGCCGAGACTGCCGTTGGTAATGCGGATTAGAGCCGGTGAAATCTTGATTGTATTTTTATTTTGCAGATAATCCAGTGCCGAAAGAACCACCATATCCAATTTTCTTTTTCTAAAATCTTTCAGTAATTCTTCAGAATTGGCGTAGATGTGGGTAATGGGAATTATGTTTGGGGAAAGCCGTTCCACCATTTCTTTTGTAAGCATTTCCAGCGCCAATTTGGCATCTTTGAGGTTGACATTTGTAAAGACGCCCAAAGGGTAGCCGAAATTAATTTTCCTGGTTTTAACGGCATTTTCCTTTGCCAATCCAAGTGAGGTAAAAAAGAGGATACTCACCGCCAGTAGCACGGAATGAAATCGAGTATGTTTCATTTTTCTTCCTCTGCATGTAAGCGGTTGTTGACTTCTCTCCAGACGATGAACTCCAAATTGGTACGGGCTACCATGGCATCGTAGAGAATCTTTTCATATTGTGCCTTTGAAAGGGATTCCATTATTTGAGATTGAATGACCTCTTTTATCGTGGCCATTTCCACCTGGTAGGCCCGTTCATGCAAGTCCCTGTTTTCCGCGGCAGCTTCCAGTGCGCTGCGCAAGTACTTTTCCTGTTCCTGAAGTTGCACCAGTTGCAGGAAATAATATTTCACCTGAAGCGCAATCCCTTTTTGCAAAAGAATCTTATTTTGCTTTAATTTTTCGAGGCGCACCCGCGCTTCCTGAACCTGATTTTTGTTTCGAAATCCCTGGAAAATTGGTAGCCGCATTCCGAGCCCCACAACCCAGAGGGTTCGGTTCCGGGGATTGACAATCCCTGCCTGGTATTTGTTTTCCACGTGCGTCAGAGTGCCGGTTAGGGCGAGTTGGGGAAAGTAATGGCTTTGTGCTTCCTTAATTTTGCCCTCGTAAATTTTGAGAGTAGCCGCCAGTTTTCCCCAATCAGGATTAAAGCTGTACGATTCTGCCACCAATTTTCTTAGGTCAAAGCGGGTCGCAGTGAAGGGAATGGTCGTGTCAGCCGGTGTAACGGAACTGTACCAGGGGAGACCGAGCACATTGACCAGTGCAGCGTCTGCCATTTGTCGGTTACTCTTCAGGCGAGCCACCATTGAGCGTACGTCATTAACGATCATTTTGGTTTGCAGGTAGTCCGTTTTTTTGACTTTCCCCGACCCCTGCTGGTACAAATTTTTCGTCAAATGGAGCAAAACCTCCAGGCGCTTTTGAGCCTCCAGCCCGATGCCGTACAGTTTGTTAGCCAAAACAACGGCGTAATAATACTTTTTTACGTCGCGCGCCAGTTCGAGACGGGTTTTGCGTAGATTTTCAGTGGCCAACAAAACGGCATTTTTTGTTTGTTTGGAAAGAGCACTGCGCAATCCGCCGGTGAAAATGGGGTACAAAACGCCGAGGGATGAAGAAAAATGAACCCTGTCCATTTGTTTCACGTATTTGGGAGGAATGTCGACCGTCAAGTTCATGGGGGTGAGAAACCCGCTCACATGATAGGTGGCTTTTTCCTCAGGGTACAAGAAAACCGGGTCTTTGTCCAGACGAATCAAAGACGCCTGAGCCGAAATCTGGGGCCAGTAGGAGGAGAGGGCTTGTTTGTGTTGTAATTGGGCCATTCGGATTTGAAGTTTAGAAACGGCTTGCCTCCGGTTATTTTGCCAGGCAATGGCCAAACACTGCTTGAGGGACAGCACCCTGGAGTGGACAGTGTCCGCAGAAGAAGCGACGGCTGTGTAAGTAAAGCGGTTTCCCGACGACGGGCTTGCAAAAACGGGCGGCAGCGCCCAAATAAAAAATAAACTCGTCGTGAGAAAAATAATTTTCTTCATTTCCTTTTCCGTAGTGTGGTGTTTTTGTGTCAATCAAAATAATTATCGGCCGATTTGTTTTTTTGTTTAGCCAAATCCAAGGGTCATTTTTTTTCAAGGCAATGAACTTGAAAAGAGAAGAAACACCGTAAGGCGAAAATTTTAAGGTAGCAATTTGGCACGAAAATTTTTATATTGAAAACTGTAAAGAGTACCGATTTTTCCTCAAAAAGGTGAGTGCCTAATAGCGAGAAAAAAAGAAAATCGACCGAATTTCTGTTTTGGGGAAGGCAATTGGGAATTGAAACCTGACGTCGAACGAACGTGAACCGCGTGTTTTTAAAGGCCAAACGCTTTTTGGGATTCGGGTTGGCCCTTGTTTTGTCGGGTTGTGCAGGCCTGACGCCGAGGCCCTACCCTTCAAAAGGGCTGCCGTTTGTTCGGGTGCGAATAATTTCCGACACACCTGTTTTGTCCGTTTCCTCCTCCAAATCTCTTCTTTTTAAACACGGTTCTCATCTCCTTTTGACGCTAAAAGCGCATGAAAAGGCTGCTTTGTCGGTCACGCCAACGGGGCAGTGTAGCATTCAAATTCCGGGCAGCCGAATGATTCTCAAAACGTCTTCGGTGCGAATTGAATCACCTCGTGGGAAGTTGATTTCAGTCAACGGGAAGCATTACCGCGGGGCAGTGGAAATCACTCGCAGCCCCACCGGCAATTTTTCCGTCGTAAACGACCTGGATTTGGAATCCTACGTCAAAGGCGTGGTGCCGATGGAAATCGGCCGGGGAAGGCGAGAAATTTTCGAAGCCCTAAAGGCGCAAGCCGTCGCTGCCCGCACCTACGCCTACCGAAGACTTGGTGAGAAGGCGGTACAGGGGTCGGACCCGTTGGAATCGACTGTTTCGGATCAAGTGTACGGCGGAGCGGACGCCGAAGCCCCGTGGACCAACCGTGCTGTAGAAGAGACGAAAGGAGAAATCCTCACTTATTTGGGAAAACCCATTTACGCTTTTTATTCGTCAACCTGTGGCGGACGTACGGAGCCGGTTTCGGACGTCTGGCCCCAAATCCACGCGCCGTACCTACGGGGAGTCGCGGATAATTTTGGCAGGGGGGATTTTTGTCGCGCTTCGCCTCACTACCGCTGGATGGAATTGTGGACGAGAGACGAGTTGGATTCCCTGCTCCGCGCCGAGTTAACCGCACACGGAAAATACCGGGCTTCGTGGGGCCAGGTGACCAATCTGCGTGTTAGAAGCCGGTTTCGTTCCGGCCGAATTCGGGATTTGGAGATCGATTTTCAACACGGGAGTACAACCCTGCATGGCAACAGTTTGCGCTGGTTTCTCAAACCGACTGGTCGTGCGTTGCTTCGAAGCACGCTTTGTCGATTTCTCGTTTACCGCGGCCGGAGCGGACTGGAAGCTGTGTTGGTGGTGGGAGCCGGAAATGGGCACGGCGTGGGAATGTGCCAATGGGGTGCCATGGGAATGGCCGAAGCGGGGTATTCTTATCGGCAGATCTTGGGCCATTATTACCGAGGCGCTCGTCTCAAGCAACTGTACTGACAATCGTTTTTTGGAAATGAAAGCCATGAAAAATCTGATTCTTCCCGTACTGTTCACCCTGCTTTTATCTAACTGTGCGGGGTTGACGCCGCCCGCCCCCGGAGTTCCCGAAGCACAATACGAAAAGGGACTTCGTTTTTCAGAAAAAAATTTTGCCCAACCGATTGACATTTTGCAGGGAGTCTGGAACCCGGCCGATTCCGCCGTTCATCCCGAAACACCCGGAGCAAAAAGTGCCGTCAGGCGTGGAAGTTTTCGCATTCAAATTATTTCGCTCAAGAGCGCAAAGCAGGCCAAACGGTTTCGTCAACGAATGCAAGAAAAATTCCCGCACAGTCATTTTTTTGTTCTCAAGCGGGGAAAATTTTGGGCTGTACAGGTGGGCGCCTTTGCCACCCGCTCCGAAGCTTCGCGAGCGCTCAAATCCACTTGGCGCCGTCAATTCCCCGATGCCTGGATTGTTCCCAGCAAGTAAACCGAAGGCCCTTACCGATTTTCCTCCCCTTCCCGTCCAAATTTTGCTTGATTTTCACCGTCCGACATCGTACTTTTAACTCCGCCTCTAAAGGGACAGTCAGGACACGTGGGCAAAAAAAACAAACCTTTCAATCGGAATTTCATGCAGAAAAATATGAAAACAATTTCGTCGGTGGATGTGAGCAACTGGCCGTATCAGGACTTTTTGCAGAGGTTAGGTCGTGTAGCGGACGAAGGTCAATTTGACGTTTACGTGGTGGGGGGGTATTTGCGGGACAGGTTCGTTGCGCAGACAGAGGGAAAAACTGTCCGCAAAGATATTGATTTTGTGGTACTGGAAGATGCCTTGAAATTTGCGCAGTTGGTAAAGGAAGAACTTCACGGGCACGGGCTGGTTGTTTACCGACAATTCGGCGCGGCAATGGTAGAAGTCGAGGGGTTCAAATTGGAATTTGTCACGGCGCGAACGGAAAGTTACGAGGCAAATTCCCGGAAACCGTCGGTACAAAAAGCCGATTTGTACAGCGATTTGAGCCGACGCGATTTTACCATTAACACGCTGGCCATGGGGCTCAACGCCCGAAATTTCGGCGTTGTGTACGATCCCTTTGACGGGCTGTCCGACATTCGCAAGAAACTCATTCGCACACCCTTAGAACCCAGCGTCACGTTCAAAGACGATCCGCTGCGCATTCTACGCGCCGTACGGTTTGCCACCTTGCTCGGGTTTGACATTGAAGAAAAAACGCGGAGGGCCATTCGTGAAATGGCGCCCCGGTTGGAAATCCTCTCCTGGGAGCGGATTCGGGATGAATTTTTGAAAATTCTCGGTGCAGAAAAACCCTCCCGCGGCATTCGGCTTCTCGATGAATTGGGACTTCTGCCGTATGTGTTTCCCGAATTGCTGGATTTGAAAGGGGTGGAGCAGCGCAAAGGTTACCACCATAAGGATGTGTTTGTGCACACCCTTCGGGTACTGGACAATGTGGCGGCCAAAACGGACAAAATCCCCCTGCGTTTTGCGGCTCTGGTGCATGATATTGCCAAACCGCGCACCAAGGCCTTCAAAGAGGGGGTCGGCTGGACTTTTCACGGACACGACGAAATTGGTGCGCGAATGATGGAAAAAATTGCCCGCCGAATGCGCCTTTCCAATGAATTTAAGAAATACGTGCAAAAGCTGGTTCGGCTTCACCTGCGCCCCATTTTCCTTTCCACCGACGAGGTAACCGACTCCGCGATTCGTCGCCTGATTGTTCAGGCAGGGGATGATTTGGATGATTTGTTTATTTTGTGCCGGGCGGACATCACCTCCGGAAATCCCGAAAAAGTCCGGCGCCATCTGGCAAATTTCGATTTTGTGGTACGGCGCGTGCAAGAGGTTCGGGAAAAGGACGAGTTGCGGGCTTTTCAGTCCCCGGTTCGTGGAGACGAAATCATGGCGCTGACAGGTCTCAAACCCGGCCCCCTCGTTGGAAAATTGAAAAAAGCAATTGAGGAGGCGATTTTAGAGGGCATTATTCCAAACGATCATGACGCCGCCCGCGACTACCTGCTTCAAATTAAAGACCGCTTTTTGCAGGAAGACAATCGCCTTCGATCGGAAAAAAAGAAATAGAAAAAGCTCAATCCCGTCGTACCCGCGGGAAGCCTTCATTCCGGTTTCACGCGTCAAAAATTTTGGGTGAATGAAACCCTCTGAAAAAATCGAAAGCTGAGAAGAAATGAACACACAAATCCAGTGGAAAGTTTTGGCGGAAAAGGTAGATTCACAGCGAATGATTGCTCTTCTGGAATCCTTTCCCGACCAAATCGCCGAAGCGGAAAGACTCGGTGCCGCCTGTGATTTGTCCCGTTTGAGTACGCCGCCCCGTTCGGTCATTTTTGTGGGCATGGGCGGCTCGGCCATGGCGGGAGATTTAATGAGTCTGCTCGGAGCGGATTTCCAAACCGTGCCTCTGGAGGTGGTACGATCGTACAGTCTTCCGCATTGGGTGGGGCCCAACACATTGGTGGTCGGTCTCAGCTACTCCGGCCAAACGGAAGAAACCCTGACGGCTTTTCAAGAAGCGCGGAGACGGGGAGCCGATGTTTTGGCGGTTACATCGGGCGGCCAATTAGCGGCGTTCTGCGAACGCGAAAATCTTCCCTGTCTTCGCATTCCGAACGGTCGTCCGCCGCGGACCGCTCTGGGTTATCTGTTCATTCCCCTTCTGCTCATTTTTCATCGATTGGGGATATTCTCGAACCTTCGGGAGGCGTTGGATGAATGCCTCGCTCTTTCCCGAAAAAAAGTGCAAGAATTTTGTCTGGAATCGGAAGAAGCTGCAAATCCGGCCAAACAGGTGGCCCTGAAATTGTGGAAAAGGCTTCCCGTTTTTTACGCCTCGACGCATCTGGCGCCGGTGGCGCTTCGGTGGAAGGCGCAGATCAATGAGAATGCCAAACAGCACGCCTTTTGGAATGTTTTGCCGGAAATGAATCACAATGAGATTGTCGGATGGCAAATGAGCGGGCAGGAAGCCGTTCGAAAATATCTGCAGCCGGTTTTTCTGCAGGATTCACAGGAGCTGCCGCCTCTGCGCCGGCGACTAAAAATCACCGAGCGGATTTTGCGAGAAAAGGGTTTTAAGGTGATTCAATTGAAAACAGAGGGGCGTAGTCGGTTGGCACGGATTTTTTCCCTGATTTTATGGGCCGATTTTACCAGCTACTACCTTTCTCTTCTCAACGAGGTGGACCCAACGCCCATTTCGGTCATTGATTCTTTGAAAAAGCAGTTGCAGGAGAACCGTTAGCCCATGTCTGATTGGACAGATTTTATTGAAGTCGCACGCAGCATTCGGCAGGCCGTTCTGCCGGTGTTCGGGACGCGGGCTGGCAAACAGCTCGCAGGCGTAGCCGAAAGCGGCGACGCCACCTTCCGTTTGGACGAGATTGCCGAGCACGCCCTTCGAGAGGCGCTGTTGGCCCGAGAGCTTCGAGTGGCTTATTATTCGGAAGACCGCGGTGTGGTCAATTTGCACCCCTCTCCCGACTATTTTCTTTTGGTCGATCCAATTGACGGTACGCG
>Ga0256833_1003728_pt1 | contig 10348 bp, 13 predicted proteins | sample 356284metaG_FD_190535 | JGI IMG/M metagenome (GOLD analysis project Ga0256833, IMG submission 190535) | Hydrothermal vent microbial communities from Mid Atlantic Ridge, Atlantic Ocean - 356-284 | ecosystem: Environmental > Aquatic > Marine > Hydrothermal vents | place: Atlantic Ocean: Mid...
TAATAGACCATATAGAAGAGCCTTATATTTTAGCGACAATTCATACTCCACAAGAATATATTGGTCCAATTTTAAAACTCTGTGAGCAAAAAAGAGGGATTCAGAAAGAGCTTAAATATTTAAATTCTGGAAGAATTGTCGCTGAATATGAGCTTCCTTTAAATGAGATAGTTCTTGATTTTTATGATAAGCTAAAATCAGTTTCTCGTGGTTATGCTTCAATGGATTATATATTTTCTGGATATAAAAAATCAGATCTTGTTAAACTTGATATTCTTATTAATGGAAAACCAGTTGATGCATTATCTGTAATTGTCCATAAAGATAATGCTTATTATAAAGGTAGAGATTTATGTTCAAAATTAAAAGAGATTATTCCAAGACAATTATTTGAGGTTGTTATTCAAGCAGCAATTGGTTCAAAAGTAATTGCAAGAACAACAATAAAGCCATTAAGAAAAAATGTCTTAGCAAAGTGTTATGGTGGTGATGTTACGAGAAAGAGAAAATTACTTGAAAAGCAAAAAGAAGGTAAAAAAAGAATGAAAGAGATAGGAAATGTCAATGTACCTCAAGAAGCATTTCTTGCGGTTTTAAAAGTTTAGTGGAGGGGAAAATGAAAAAAAATGGTTTAAAAGCCAAAATTTATGATTGGATTGAATCAATAGTTGTTGCATTTATAATTGCAATGTTTATTAGAACTTTTTTTATCCAAGCTTTTAAAATTCCATCTTCATCAATGGTGCCAACACTACTTGTTGGAGACCATCTTCTTGTAAATAAATTTATCTATGGAACTCATATTCCATTTACTGATAAAGTAATATGGCGAATAAAGAAGCCAAAAAGAGGGGATATTTTAGTATTTAAATGTCCAATTGAACCTGATAAGTATTATGTTAAAAGAGTTATAGGTCTTCCAGGTGAAACTATTGAGATTAAAAATAAAGTTGTTTACATAAATGGAAAAAAATTAAAAGACCCATGGGGAGTTCATTACGATAAAATAATTTATCCAAGAGAAATGAATCCGAGAGATAATTTTGGACCTTACAAAATTCCAAAAGATAACTATTTTGTAATGGGAGATAATAGAGATGAAAGTTTTGACAGTAGATTTTGGGGACCAGTTGCTTATAAATATATTAGAGGAACACCAATGATAATCTATTTTTCATGGGATAGTAAAGCTGATTGGCTTCATAAAATAAGATGGAAAAGATTTTTTAAAATTCCGAGGTGAGCTATGAATGGAATGCATTATGAAGGAAATCACATAATTAGACCTCCAAGTGAAGCAAGAAGTATACTACTTCAGGTAACTGTTGGATGTTCCCATAACAAATGTATTTTTTGTCCAACATATAAAGGAGTAAAATTTAAAATAAAACCTGATGAGATTATTTTAAAAGATATTGAGTATGCAGCCAATTACTATTTTAATGTAAGAAGATTATTTTTAATGGATGGGGATGCGTTAATTATTCCACAGAAAAAGCTTGTTTGGATTTTAGAAACAATAAATAAAAAATTGCCATTAGTTGAAAGAATTGGAATTTATGCAAATGCTAAGGCTATAAAAAGAAAAAGCTTGGAAGAATTAAAGGAGTTAAGGGATTTAAAGCTTGGAATTATTTATTACGGAATTGAAAGTGGAAATGATGAGGTTTTAAAATTTGTTAAAAAAGGAACAAGTTCATCTGAATTAATAGAACAGGGTAAAAAGGTTATTGAAGCTGGAATTAAATTATCATGTACAGTTTTATTGGGAATTGCTCCAAGAGGACTTAGTTTTTCACATGCAGTTGATACTGGTAATGTATTAACTAAAATTGACCCAGATTATGCTTCAGCTTTAACTGTAATGATTGTTCCAGGAACAGAATTGTATAATATGGTTAAAGAAGGAAAATTTAAACCATACAACCAAAAAGAGCTTTTAGAAGAGCTTAAAGTAATGCTTGAAAATACAAATATGACTCATGGACTTTTTACAAGTAATCATGCGTCAAATTATTTACCTTTAAAAGTAAAACTACCTGAAGATAAGAAAAAGGCATTAAATATGATTGAATTAGCTTTAAAAGGGGAAGTTCCTTTAAGAGAAGAATGGATGAGAGCATTGTAATAAATATTTTAGCATTAACAGGCAAATCTTATACTCCATCTACAAGGCTAAGAGTATACGAGATGAGTCCTTTTTTAAAAAAATATGGAATTAATATTCATATTGTAAGATATCCAAAAAGTTTCTTTACATTAAAAAAAATTTTAGAAAAAGAGAAAAGATTTAATATATTATGGCTTCAGAAAAAAATGCCAAATTTTTTTAAATATTTTTTATTTAAAAATCTAAAAATTCCAATAATTTTTGATTATGATGATAATTTACTTGTTAGGATGATTCCAAAAAATAACTCTTATGATAGTTTATCAAGAAAAATAAAATTTAATTTAATAAAAAATTTCTCTTCTGGATTCACATGCGGAAATAAATTTCTGGCAGAATTTATTTTAGATACAAATAAACCTTTTTTAATATATCCAACCCCAGTTCCAATAGATGTTCCCAAAAAAGATAAAAATAAAATAAATAACCCAATAATTATTGGTTGGATTGGGTTAAGTGGAGGATTTATGTATTTAAAAAAGATAATGCGACAATTAATAAAATTGTGGAATGAAGTAAATTTTAAACTTGTAATTATTTCAAATGAAAATTATCCAGAAAAGTTACCATTTATTGAAAATAAAAAATGGAATTTGAAAACTCAAGAATATGAAATTGCAAATTTTGATATAGGTATCATGCCATTAAATACATCTTCTCCGTATGATAAAGGTAAATGCAGTTACAAATTGCTTCAATATATGGCTGCAGGAGTAATTCCAGTTGGAGAGGCTTATGGAAATAACACGGAAGTTATAAAAAATGGAGTAAATGGTTTTTTAGTTTATAATGAAAAGTGGTATGAGACTTTAAAATTTATAATTTCTGATATTGAGGGTATTTATAAAAAAATGCAGAAAAATATTTTAGAAAGTATAAAAAAATATTCTTTTGAAGCTCAAGCTGAAAAATTAGCTAATTTCTTTTTCAAGTTCATTTAATTGTTTTTTATACTTTTCTCTGATTTTTTTCAGATAATCTCTTATAATTTTTTCTCTATAATCAGGATATGTCCAGTTTAAAGGATGAAATTCTTTTTTATGAAAAATTAAAGTTAAATCAGCATAAATCCCGCTTTCAAGATAAATTCTATGTGTATAATTTTTTGTGGTAAATAAAATAAAATTTTCAAGTGTAATATATCCAGGGTCAATATTTATCTGTCTTTTTCCATTAATTGAAAATTTTTCTTCAACTTTATTTGTAAATACTTTTACAAGAGCAATATGTTCTCTTGGTATTAATGGTTTTATAACAAGAAATCTTCTAAATAGATTTTCTCCAAGTTCAGGAGTATAGTAATTTGTATGAGTAAATTCAAATTTTTCACTTATTTCTTCTATTTTACCATACTTTTCAGATAAAATTTTTGAAACTTCAACTATTAATTTTTCTTTATTTGTCAATAAACTAAATAATAATTTAACATCCTTTGGTTTTTTTATCTTTCCCACAGGAATAAGCCAGTTAAATTATCAAAATTTCTAATTAAAAACTTTCCCTCAACTTCAAAAATTTTATACTCAAATGCAAAAACTTTTGTGCCTTCAAAAAGATGACCACCATAAACTTTACCATCTTCATCAGCACACGTTATATGACAATGAACAAATGGAGAATTTTCTTTAATTGAAATATTTCCAGTTAAATTTAGAACTTCTAAAGGTTTGTTTATTGTAATAGTTTTATATTCATGTTTTTCTTGGTTGTAAAATCCAAAATTTAGGTTTTGTATCGCTCCAATACCTAAAATTATGCCACAGTTAATTTTATTTTCTTTCACTATTTCATTTAATTTTTCAAGCAAAAAAGAATCTTTCTTTATTTTCCCAATTATTATGTTTTTAATTTTCATCATCTTTTCCTTTTACAATTATATTTTTTATTCCTCTTTCAAAAGCTTCATTTACAATAAGCCAAAGATTATCAATCTTAATCTTTTCCCCTTTTTCAGGAATTTTGCCTAATTCATTTATTATAAAACCTCCTATTGTATCAAATGGTCCTTCATTAATTTTCACATTAAATTTTTTTTTAAAATCTTCAATATTCATTTTAGCATCCACAAGAAAAGTTGAATCTCCTATTTGTTTAATCTCTTCAACTTCTTTATTTTCCTCATAATCAAAATCACCTACAATCTCTTCCAAAATATCAACAATTGAAACAAGACCTGAAATACCTCCAAATTCATCAACAACAAGTGCAAATAGAGTTTTTTTATTTTTAAATTCTTTCAATAAGTCTAATATTTTTTTTGTTTCAGGAACAAAAAAAGGTTTTCTTAAAAAATTTTTAATTGAGAATTTTTCAACTTTTTTACCACAAAGTTCAATTATATCTTTAATATGAATAATTCCAACAATATTATCAATGTTGTTTTTATATACTGGAAGCTTAGATTTTTTATGTTTCTTAAAAGTTTCAATAAGCTCTTGAAATGAAATATCCTCAGGAACAGCAATCATTTCTGTACGTGGAATCATTACTTCACGTATAACAGTATCTGTTATTCCAAAAAGGTTAATTAAAATTTCATAAAATTCTTTTGAAATTAATCCTTTTTTAACATATTCAATTAAAATTTTATCAAGAGTTTCAGTGCTACTTTCATTTTTAATAATTTCAATTAAATCTTTTAAAATCTGATTTACTTCCATTTTAAAATTTTACCGCCATAAATTGAAATATCACCTAATTCTTCTTCTATTCTTAAAAGTTGGTTATATTTAGCAACTCTATCAATTCTACAAGGCGCACCTGTTTTTATCTGTCCAGTATTCATTGCAACTGTAAAATCTGCAATAAAAGTATCTTCAGTTTCTCCTGAACGATGAGAAACAACTGATGTATATCCAGCCTGTTTTGCAATTTCAACAGCTTCAATTGTTTCAGTTAATGTCCCAATTTGATTTAATTTTATGAGAACTGAATTTGCAACTTTCAATTCTATTCCCTTTTTTATTCTTTCTGTATTTGTAACAAAAATGTCATCACCAACAAGTTGGATTTTTTCTCCTAATGCTTCAGTTAAAATTTTCCATCCATCCCAGTCATCTTCACTTAAACCATCTTCAATGGAAAAAATTGGATAATTATCAATTATTTTTTCATAAAATTTTACCATCTCCTCTGAAGTTAATTCTCTATTCTCTGCTTTGAGAATATATTTTCCATCCTTATAAAATTCACTTGCAGCTGGGTCAAGAGCAATATAGATATCTACTCCTGGAGAATAACCTGCTTTTTCTATTGCTTCAACAATCAACTCTAAAGGCTCTTCATTAGATTTTAAATTTGGAGCAAAGCCTCCTTCATCTCCAACAGATGTGGAATACCCTTTTTCTTTTAATACTTTTTTTAAAGAATGATAAGTTTCAGCCCCCATTCTTAAAGCTTCTTTAAAACTTTCTGCTCCAATTGGTGCAATCATAAATTCCTGAAGGTCAACATTATTATCAGCATGTTTTCCACCGTTTAAAATATTCATTAAAGGTACTGGAATAATGTGAGAATTTACTCCACCAACATATTGATAAATTGGAATACCAAGATAATCACTTGCAGCTTTTGCCACAGCAATGGAAACACCCAAAATAGCATTTGCTCCTAATTTTGATTTATTTTCAGTTCCATCAAGTTCTATCATAAATAAGTCAATATTTCTTTGATTTAAAACATTCATACCAATTATTTCAGGCGCAATAATTTCATTTACATTTTCAACTGCTTTTAAAACCCCTTTTCCTCCAAACCTATTTTCGTCATCATCTCTCAATTCAATAGCTTCATGTTCTCCAGTAGAAGCTCCTGATGGAATTGTTGCTCTACCAAATGCACCTGATTCTGTATAAACTTCAACTTCAACAGTTGGATTACCCCTTGAATCAAGCACTTCTCTTGCAATAATATCTTCAATAAATGGCATTTTACTCCTCCTTTTTCTCATTTTTTATCTCTTCTTTATAAACTGTTGCTACGCTAATTACTTCAATTCCTGCATCTTTGAGCGCTTTTTTAATATCACTCTCTTTTGCATCTTTAGTTTTTACAATAAAATTTACAAGACTACTCATTTATAAATTCCTCCTTATATTTTGGATTAAATGTTAATACTGGACAATGGGCAAGTTTAACGATTTTTTGAGAAACACTTCCAAGTAAAAATTTAGTAATATCTTTTGCAAATTCAAGTATCTCTTCATATACGATACCGTCTCTTACTGCAATTTCTACTTCTAATCCTTTTTCTCTGAAATTTTTTGCAATTTTTTCAAGGTTTTCTTTTATGAGCTCTTTATGTTTTTCAAAAATTTCCTCAGGTAAAACTAACTCTCCATATCCAACAGTTCCAATTTCTGAGACAGTAAGAAGAAATATTTTACTGTTATATTTTTTACCAATATCAATAGCTATATCAATAGCTTCCTTTGCTAATCCTGTAAAATCAACTGGTAATAAAATTTTTGAAAACATATTATACTCCTTAAAATTTATTTTGAATAAATTTTTTCACATAATAGAAAGATTTCAAATATTTATTTTTTATATTTTCAAATATTTCTCTTGAAAAGTCAAAATTATAAGTGTGAACAAGCAAATTTCTATCATCAATCATTTTCATCCATATCAATTCATTATCTATAATTCCATTTTGAAAAGCATATTTAAAACATTCTCTTGGAGATTTACAAAATATTCCATTATATTCGAGAAAAGATTTGATTAATTTCCATGATAATTCATAAGTAAGTTCAAACCTTTTTATTGTTCCGTCAATATCTAAATCATCTTTTGCTATTTCTGTTGCTTTTTTTAAATTATTTAACGCTTTTTCAAAATCATTAAATATTATCTTAATTTTTTCGTTCATATAAGATAATACCTTCATTTAAAATTTTCTTTTTAAATTCTTCATTAACCCTATTCAAATCAATAATATCAAAATTGCCTGGGAAATCAAAGTAACTTAAAGGACGATCAGTATCAATTGCGAAATCTATATCGGAAAATTTATTGTAATTGTTTTTTGCTAATGAGCCAAAAAGAATAATCTTTTTAGGATTTAAACTTTTTATAATTTTAGGTAACAAAAAGTTAATTATTTCTTTCTTATTCATTATTTAAACCTATAATTTTTTGGAATAACAACAATTCCATCATCTGTTACTGTAAATCTTTTCCTGTCCTTTTCAAGGTCATAGCCAATTTCCTCTCCTGGTGGAATATCTACAAATTTATCAACAATTACTCTATATAATCTTGCTTTTCTTCCAACATTTACTCCTTCAAATAGGATACTGCTTTTAACATAACTAAAACTATTAATCCTTACATTTGGACTTAATATTGAATTTTCTACTTTTCCACCACTTACAATTACTCCATCACAAATAATTGAATCTAATGCATGTCCCACTCTTTGTTCTCGGATATTTGCAAATACAAATTTTGCAGGAGGACTTTGAATGTTATATGTTCTTATGGGCCATTCTTTATCATAAAGATTAAATTTAGGTTCAACATAAGCAAGATCCATATTTGCTTCATAATATGAAGAAATTGTCCCCACATCTCTCCAGTAATCTGCATCTCCTGCTATCCTATTTTTATTAAATGGATATGAAAATACTCTGTAATTTTCTTTTACAAGTTTTGGGATAATGTCTTTTCCAAAGTCATGAGAACTATCTTTATTTTCAGCATCTTCTTTTAAAATTTCAACTAAAATTTTTTTATTAAAGACGTATATACCCATTGAAGCAAGAGAAGAACTTTTGCCTGGAATTGTTGGTGGATTTTCAGGTTTTTCAACAAAATCAATAACTCTAAAAGAATGGTCAACTTTAAGAACTCCAAAAGATTTTGCCTGTTCAGGTGAAACCTCAATAGTGGAAATTGTTAAATCTGCATTGTTATTTATGTGATATTCAACAAGTTTTGTATAGTCCATTTTATAAATATGGTCTCCAGAAAGAATTAAAATATATTCAGGTTTAATATGATCATACTCTTCATCAAGTAAATCCAAATTTTGATATATTGCATCTGCAGTTCCAAGATACCAATCTTTACCAATTCTCATCTGAGGTGGAACAGGAATTATGAATTCTCCAATTTCTGGATTGAAAATTGACCAGCCTCTCCTTAAATGAGCCATTAAAGAATGAGATTTGTATTGTGTTAGAACAAAAATTTTTTTTATTCCAGAATTTAAACAATTTGAAAGGGTAAAATCAATTATCCTATATTTTCCACCAAAAGGCACAGCAGGTTTGGCCCTATCTTTTGTTAAAGGATATAATCTTTTACCTTCTCCACCAGCTAATATAAAAGTTAATAGCTTTTTTAACATATTTTAATTAAGAAAACTTCTTAATTTCAATCTTAAAGCATTTAATTTAATAAATCCTTCAGCGTCCTTATGATTATATATTTTATCCTCTTCAAATGTAGCAAGTTCAGATGAATATAACGATTTTTCAGACTTTCTTCCAGCAATTATTACATTACCTTTATAAAGCTTTAATTTTACAATCCCAAAAGTATTTTTATGTGCCTCATCTATAAATTTTTGTAAAGCTTCCCTTTCTGGAGAAAACCAAAATCCATTATAGATTAACTTTGAATAATAAGGAGCTATTGTATCTCTTAGATGCATAACTTCTCTATCCATTGTAATTGATTCAATAGCTCTATAAGCATGATAAAGAATAGTCCCTCCTGGAGTTTCATAAACACCTCTTGATTTCATTCCAACAAACCTATTTTCCACAATATCTACTCTTCCAATACCATGAATACCTCCAATTTCATTTAATTTGGAAAGTAAATCTGCAGGGGATAATTTCTCCCCATTAATTTTTACAGGAATACCATTTTCAAATTCAATAGTTATATACTCAGGTTTATCTGGAGCTTTTTCAGGTGAGTTAGTTAATACAAACATTTCTTCATCAGGTTCGTTCCATGGGTCTTCAAGTATTCCACCTTCATAGCTTATATGCAGAAGGTTCCTATCAGAGCTATAAGGTTTTTCCTTAGTTACAGGAACTGGAATATTATTTTTTTTTGCAAATTCAATTAATTTTTCTCGTGAAGTTAATTCCCATTCTCTCCAAGGTGCAATAACTTTTATATCAGGTTTTAAAGAATAGTATGTTAATTCAAATCTAACTTGGTCATTTCCTTTCCCTGTAGCTCCATGTGCAACAGCATCTGCATTTTCCTTTATTGCAATTTCAATCTGTTTTTTGGCTATTAGTGGTCTTGCAATTGATGTCCCAAGAAGGTAATAATTTTCATATAGCGCTCTTCCTCTAAACATTGGGAAAACAAAATCTCTTACAAATTCTTCCTTTAAATCTTCTATATAAACTTTGCTTGCTCCAGTTTTTAATGCTTTTTCTTCTAACCCATCTAATTCTTCCTGTTGACCAATATCAGCACAAAAAGCTATAACCTCACAGTTGTATTTCAATTTAAGCCATTTTAATATTACTGAAGTATCAAGACCTCCTGAATATGCAAGCACAACTTTTTTTATATTCATCATTTGCTCCCAGAAAAGAGTTTAAAAATAATTGCTTTTTGAACATGCAATCTATTTTCTGCTTGAGTAAAAATATATTTTGAAAATTTTTCAAAAACTTCTTCTGTTATTTCTTCTCCTTTATGTGCTGGCAGGCAATGGAGAATAATTGGCTCTTTTGTGCAAAGTTTTAAATAGTCTTCATTTATCTGATAATTTTTAAATATTTCTCTTCTTTTTTTTGCTTCTTCTTCCTGCCCCATGCTTGCCCAAACATCTGTATTAATCACATCAACATTTTTAAAAGCATCTTCAGGATTATTTGATAAAATTAACTTGCCTAAACCTTTTTCTTTGACTTTCTTAACTATTTTCATATCTGGGTTATATCCTTCAGGAAAAACACATATTAGTGTAAAATTTAATCTCAATAAAGCAGTTATCCACGAGTTCATCATATTATTGCCATCACCTATAAAAGATATTGTTTTCCCTTCAATTTCACCTAAAAATTCTATAACTGTAAAAATATCTGTTAACACTTGGCATGGATGTCTTTTATCTGTAAGAGCATTTATCACTGGCACTGAAGAATATTTGGCAAATTCTTCAATTTTTTCATGCTCAAATGTTCTTATAATTACTCC
>Ga0256833_1003729_pt1 | contig 10347 bp, 7 predicted proteins | sample 356284metaG_FD_190535 | JGI IMG/M metagenome (GOLD analysis project Ga0256833, IMG submission 190535) | Hydrothermal vent microbial communities from Mid Atlantic Ridge, Atlantic Ocean - 356-284 | ecosystem: Environmental > Aquatic > Marine > Hydrothermal vents | place: Atlantic Ocean: Mid...
TATCGATGCTTTCCAATCTTGCATTTCTGCCGAGTGATTTGAAACCCGCATGCTTTCCGTCATTAGTAACGTCAAATACTTTTACCGTGTTTACCGACAGATTTTTAACAGAGCCGTAAGCGTCGTCAACGCGCACTGCCTTGAGGATATCTTGCTGAGCGTCTTTTCCGAAAACTTCATTTTGAGGATCTTTTATGTTCCTGAGTTCTCTGCTCCGCCGCCGCTTGTCTCGTATGTTTGATATCTTCTCGATTTTTTCTTCCAATTGTCGCTTTATTTTAGGATGCTCTTCCAGATAATACCACATCAAAAGCGTACGCAAGCTGCCTTTGAGCGATGTTGCCGGAATGAAAGGAATATTTCTTGCATCTTTTACGAATGTTAAAATTTCATTTGAATACGCAATCGGCTTTTCCGCATTTATCGTATAAAGTTCGGATTCTTTCAGCACGTTGCCACTTACCATCTCGAAAATGCTTCCACCGTTTTTCAGCTTTTCGGAAATTTTTTCAAGGCCGATTCTGTCTCCTGCTGCTCGTTCGAGAATCTTATCGAAAGAGTAGAACACTGCACGATTTTCTATTATTTCGACATCTTGCCCGAAAACAGCGCTCTTTCCGGAACCTACGAAAACCGGGGTAAGCAGTGCCATTTTGAGAGGTATTTTTTCGGTTTTTCCGCTCATTTTTCACCTCCGTCTGGCGGTGCCGGTACCGGAAGCTTGAAAAGTTTACCGTATCTGTATATTCTGTGCGTTATTCTGCCGATTTCTTGAGGAATTTCCGGAGTAACGTCCGGTATGTCGCCTTCCGCACCTTCCGTATTTTTAAGAATACTTCCTTCGGTAAACATTCTTACGCTTTTGCTCCGCACGGGACGGGCAACTCCGTTTGAGAAAACCCAATTTTGCCTGTTTATAGTAACGAAACGTGCATTTTGCAAGAGCCCGTTTTTGATTTCCCGTTCGGTAGGGTGGTAAAGGGAAATGTTTATAAAGTAATCTTCGCCTTCTTTATAACTCCACTGAAACGTGCCGCCTTCTTCCGTTTTGAACATTCCGTGTCCGGAAGAACGCTTTCCGCCTATACCGGTATCAGAGAGCAAATACATTGCCGCATCGAAACGTTTCTTTTCCGCTTCGTCTTTGAATTGCACGAGAAAATAAAGCCCTGCATCTTTTGAAAACGAGACGCTACTCGTGTAAAATATATGTGTTTCGCCGGTAGAATTGGAAACCGAAGAATGAGGGCGTTCGGAAACAGTGTATATCGGGCCGTCGATATCTTCTTGGAAAAATTCTTGCTTAAAGGAATTTTCGTTTATCGTTATCTTCTCTTGCGAAATAACTTTTTTCAGCATTTCAATCGGTATAAATTCCGTTTTTTTGATCTTCTTGCGGAATTTTTCGCGCGATTCGCTGTCAATATTCCATTTTACCGGGATTGTTTTTATAAACAACGTATTTTTGTAAAACGGAAAAGCGGACGATATGAGAAAAGGCGGATCTTTGAAAAAACCCTCGTCTGCCTCAAAAAGCGCCGCATAGCTGTTTGCAATCGCAGAGAAAAGTGTGTCGGAATGTATCATTACTTCGCTTTTTTCGAGGGAAAGCGGATCGGAGTTTACCTGAAGAGGCGCCGTAAAATGAAGCTTATAAATAAACGCTTTCATTTTGCCCTCACTCATTATCTGCTCTTAATTCTTTGGGAATTTCCAAGTCTGTGTATTTTTCTTTATCTCCGAGCTCTTTGTAAATATTTTTTGTTCTGAATGAAAGCTCTTCTACGTTAAACTTAACTTTCCCGTATCCTCGTGAGCCGCTCCCTCCTAAAAAATCGTCCTGAACGAGCATCATTCCTTTGAATACTTCTTTTAATATTTCTTTTTCGTCATCACCTTCGTATATATTCACTATTATTTCAAAACCGAACTTAGTGCCTGCAGGTACGCGTTCCATCTGGCGCGGATTCGCTTTTGACGTAAGCCTGTTTATCGTAACTTCGGTTTTTACTTCGCTGTAAGGAAGATCCGTTTCCAATTTTTCAAGTTCCTTTTTGCTCTCGGGTTTTATAAACGCATCGCGCACTATTATGCGTGAAGGTTCGTTCAAATCGCTTTCCGCAGGAACGCCGAAAAGTTTTCCTATCATTATGCCCTGCGGCGGCGCGTTTTTGTCCGGGACATAAATAAACGGTTTTCCGCTCGGACTGTTTGGCTGCAATCCGTAAAGCTTTTCCAGAAGAGAACGCATCTTTCCCTTTATTGAAGAGCCGGGGATATACGGCACGTTTGTCAAAGGGTCACGAACGACAACATTATCCACACCGCCTATTGATAGCGCCTGATCCGAACCCCCGATGTGAAGCCCGCTTTTGCATTGAATAGTTCCTTTTATAAAAATCTTTTTTGTTAATTCTACTTTTTCCATTTTTGCCTCCTTTATTTATTTTCCGCCATAAAATTTATGGTAGGAAAGGATTGATTCGAAAAGATCCATGAATGTTTTAAATTTTTCTTTGTTGTTTCCTACTTTTTCTATAGATTTGTCAAAAAGCTCTTTGAGTACGGTGAGAGCCGTGCCAACATTTCTACCATTTCTTCCTATTACGTATGCGAGTTTAGGCGATAACAGGTAGAGTTTTTTTAGAGTCGATGCATCTAACGTGTCGCTTTTGCTGTCTATTCCCATATCTATTCTTTTCACGTATCCGAAGATATTTCTTATCTGACTGCTTGTTACGCCTTTTTCTTTTAGGTATCGCCCCATAGATTGAGAAAGCAATACCAATGTTTTTGCATTTCCTTCTTCGAAAATTTCTTTCGAAAAACTTCCGAGATTGGATTTTATCATATTTCCTATTCTGTCTGCTTGATCCCTTTGAACTCTGTCTTCTTCGATAAATTTTTTTAGTTCTTCGATTTCTTTCATTATTTTTACCTCCTTATTGTTAAGTCCGCCCAGTTTGTCGGGACGTCAAGATAAGAGATTATCGGTTTTTCACTCTTTATGTTTTTGTCTTTAATCATATCGTTTATCAACGCATCGCCTATACTATTAAGGCGTTTGTTATTGCTTCTGCCTATGTAGTAAGCAAGCATCCACATCCATTTTGACCATTTTGCCTTTTCCGCCACTTCTTCTTCGGACAGAGTTTCTTTGTTTTTATACTTCTCTTCTGCAAGTTCGTAAAGCGAATAAATCTTTTTGAGTTTCCATATAACGGATTTGTCGTTTTTCTCCTCGTAATATTTGACAAGGGCATCTTTTAAAATCCTTGCCACGTTCAGATCGTTCCAGCTCAACGCTTTTCCCAAAAAGCTCAATGCGTCTTTTGTATGTCCTTTGTATGCGTATTCTTTTGCCATTTCTTCCATGTCTCCCGCAAAACGCGCCCCGCGTGAAATCGGATATTTGTCCTTTATCAGGAATATGCCGCCGGATATCGTAAGGCTCGGATTATTGCATGCATATTCGGTAAATTCGTCACGCACGATTGATGCAAACTCCGGGATTGCGTCCCATTCACCAAGGGCAAACAAATCGTCTCCGCCGGCGTATATCACGTATATGCTCTTTTTAAACGATTCCGAAACAATTTCTTTTATTCTGCCTTTGAAGAACAACGATATTGCGCTGCTGAGCTGTGATTTGCGGGAAAGCGTTGACATTTTTTCGGGTAATCCTTTCATAAATATGCTTCCGAGATTATCGATATCCATTCGCAAGACGCCTATTCTGCTTATGCCCTTGCTTCTTTCGGTGAATTCGTGCAGTTCGTTAACAGGAGGTTTTACGGTAACGTTTGGCATAAACCCTACGTCTGTTTTTTCGTTGCCGTATAAATCCGTTCCTGACATATTGAGTAAAAGGGTTCTTCCTTCCGTTTGCACGTCGTAGGGGGAGTTAGCAAAGAAAATTTTCAGTTTAAACCCTTTCACCGTAATTTCGAGAGCTCTGTCATTGCTTACTCCGTTTCCTATAATGGCAAAAAGCTTATTAGAATCGGTTTTATTTCCGATTTCGATAAACGTGTTGCACTCCCTGCATACCTTTATGTCTTCCTCGCCTTTCAGAGGTTTTGTTTCGGATTCCGGTACCTCTTTCCTGCATATCGGGCAGATTACACGCTTGTCGCCTTTGCCGCTCTCGTCAAAAAATCCGCCGCTCTCACGCGGTTCAAAGAATTCGGAGTAGTTTTTGCTTATAATCCCTGCGAATTTCTTTTGCCTTTCCTCCGTGAGCCTCGTCCCGAGCAGTTCCCATGTGTCCGAAATTTTATCTTTCGAAAGCGCCTCTGCCGATACGGGTATTGTGGCAATTGTTACGGATATTCTGTCTCCGAACTCATCGAACAGCATTTCTTCAATCTCGGAGCGTAGTTCGTTCACTCGTTTTTGGGCGGTAATCGGAAGCAAAACATACGCTTTGCCGCCGCCCGAATAGATTACATTCGCTTCGTAAAGGTTTATATCTTTATCCCACAGGATTTTATGTAGGATAAGAGAGGAAAGGAGCTCGACGTATAGGGAACGGCCCTTCAGGCTTTTGAGCGCTTTTTTGGATGAAATCGAATATATAAATTTTTGAATGCCGTTTACATCGATTGCAGTGAACAAATATCTCTCTTCCTTTCGATCCTTTACGATTTTTCTCATTTCCGAAGGAGGAAAGCCGTCTTTGAAGAGTTCGGGATGTATTTCCTTTAACGTACGATACATTGAAGTTGCAATTGCAGCGGTTACCTTTGAATGTTCGAACAATGAAATATCAGGAACCGATTTGTAGTATGCAGACGGCACGCACCAGAGGTATTTTTCCAAAACGTAATAAAGCGTGTCCGGAGAAAGTTTTTTGACGACGTTTTTATACTCTTCAAAGAAATTTTTCCAGTGAGCTTTGTATTGCTCTTCCATCTGTTTTTCCGTGATACTCCCTTTCTTAGGCAATATCACTCCTTCGTTTTCGAACGAAAGCGGTTTTAAGTCAAAATAGTAATTACCATCAGACGAACCTTTGCCGATATCTATGCTACTCAAAATCGGTTTTAGCATCTGAAGTTTTCCCTCTTCGGCGCCTTTCCGTTCCGCACTGGATATGTTATCCGCTTCGGATATTATTTCGGCAAACAGGCGCAGTAATCCGGAACCCCCTGACTTGTCAATGTCTTTTTCATGGTGATGTCCTGTAAGAAAACTTAATGCAGAGACAAATTCTTTACTTTCCGTGTACTTCACCTCCGAAACATCGGAAAAGAAAATTTCCGAAAGTTCCGGATGCGAGTACTCCTGCCTTGATTCGGAAAACCCTCTCTGCATGAATTTTCCGATGTCATGCATCAAGGCAGCAACGGCAATCAGCCTTTGTTCATCCACCAATGCACCTCCTTATTTTAAAATGTAATACCCCTGGCCAAACGAAGTGTTTTTTCCAACCCGCGCGTAGTGCCCGATCTCGATAAGCTTACAGAGTTTTTCGGTGATTTCCGGTAAAACCGCTTCGCCGACAATTCCACCCATAGGCATAAATGATTTGGCACGCATGGAATAGCGTTCCACATTTTCCCAACGTATGTTTTTTTCGGTAAAGTCGATTTTTTCCGATTGTTCTACAAGGCTTGCAAAATCCGTATTCCATTCTTTTCCGTAAAAATAAGAAATAAGAGACAAGCGCCTCACCAAATTCCTGAAAAAATACGTAAATCGAAAGTTCGATTCCGAAACGTATCTTCCGTTATGCTTAATTCGAAGCGGTGTTAGAAAGCTAATTGTTTTCCTGTTTGTGCATTGTATTTCGGAAGAGCTTATATATGTGAAATCACGAGACAGATCTCCGTTTTTCAAAAGCTCCCTATTACCGTTTTTTATGCTTTTTATCCTGTATTTTTTAGGCTGCCGGAGCGATTTGAAAACGAGGTAAAAGTAAGGAAAATATTCGACATAATCTCCGAAAAGAACGATTCTTACATCGAGAATGTGTCCGTCTTTAAGCGGAGTCATTACAAAAGGATGCGGTATATCTCTGTATTTTTTCATTACCGCGCTGTCAGGCGGGCGCTGTGTTTCGAAGAGTTGTGCATAAACACATTTGTTAGAAAGAATACATTTGCTGCAATTATGAAAATACGACGGATTTACGCAGAAAAGCTTTTTTGCCTTGAACAAAACGCTTCCCCTCACGGTTCCGCCTGTAAAATGCTCGGTAATAAACGGGCTGTCCTCCTCAGCCTCGATTTCCAGAGCGAACTCTGCAAATTTAAATTCCGGCAATTCGGGTTCCATGTTCAAAGTTTAGCACCGAAACGAAAAAAATAAAAATTAGTCCGAATGCGAGTTTATGAATTTTATTGTTTCTTCGCAGATCAAATCCTTGTCGAAATCCATTGTTGCAACGTGATAGGAATTTTCCAAATATATGAGTTTTTTATCCTTTGAAGAAACGTGCTTTAATGTGTATTCCGCATTGTCGAAAGGCACGACGTGGTCTTCTTTCGATTTGAAAATAAGTATCGGCTGCGTGACTTCGGAGAGGTTTTTCCTTGTAAGGTTTACGAGCTTTACCATCTCGGCGGCGCCTCTTGTCGGCGTTCGATCGTATGCGATTTCTTTTTGTGAGGGATCTTTTATGTCGGATCCGATTGCAGGCGTCGAAGCGATGAAATACTTCAGAATCGGAAGAAGCGGTATGCGCGGGTCGTGAAACAGAATGGCGTTGTTTATCGGTATTACGCCTTTTATTTCCGGATGGGTTTCGGCAAGGTAGAGCGAAAGCGTGCCTCCCATAGACAATCCCGAAACGAATATTTTGCTCGCACGTTTTTTGAGTTTTTCAAGCGCTTTTTCCACATCACCGATCCAGTCCTCGTATTTTACATTGTTTAGGTCTTGCCACTTCGTTCCGTGTCCGCTGAGGCGGGGGCCTTCCACGTTAAAGCCCGCTTTTGCAAGGCATTCTCCGAGATAGATAACACTGCTCGTTGTGCCTGTAAACCCCTGAAGCACGAGCACGCCGATGTCCGATTCGTTTTCAAAAGAAAACGGTTCCGCACCTTTCATTAATTCCATTCTACACCTCCCATTTTTTGACTCTTTCGACTGCTTTTTCGTATGTTTTGAACATTTTTTCGCGTTCTTCCATTGTCATATGCGGAGTGAATACCCTGTCTATTTCCGAGAACTTTTCAACGTCTTTCGGGGAAATCAAGCCCGCTCCCACCGCCGAGACAAGCGCCGCACCTTTTGCCGTAATCTCTTTGAGTTTGGGCCGCATGATTTTTATGTTGGATATGTCGGATTGAAGTTGCATAATGTAGTCGCTGTTCGAAACACCGCCGTCAACGTGCATTTCCTTTATTTCGATGCCGTTTTTACGCACGGCACGGAGCAGTTCCTCGGTTTGGAGCGGTATCGACAGCACTGCTCCCCGCACGATGTCCTCGCGCCTTGTGTCTCTCGTCAGCCCGAACATACCTCCCCTTGCCTGCGGGTCCCAGTGAGGCGCACCAAGTCCTGTGAATGCAGGCACAAAATAGATATTTGTTTTTGTTCCGTTCTTTAAAATTTCGTTCAGTTCGTTTACGTCTTTTATCAGCCCGACGTCTTTCAGCCAGTCGATCAGCGCGCCCACGATAAATACGCTTCCCTCTATTGCGTATTGCGTTTTTCCGTTTATCTCGGACGCAACCGTTGTGAGTATCCCTCTTTCGAAAAATTCCGGCTTTTCTCCCGTGTTTACGAGCAAAAAGCTTCCGGTTCCGTAAGTGTTTTTTGCCAATCCTTTTTTTATTCCGCCGTGCCCGAAAAGCGCAGCCTGCTGATCGCCCAATATGCCGCTTATCGGCGTTCCGTCAAGAAGAGGCGGGACGTTCTTTATTTTTCCGAATATCGATGCGCTGTCCTGAACCGAAGGAAGAGCGCTTTCATCTACTTTGAACGTATTCATCAAATCTTTGTCATACTGCATTGTGTTTATGTTAAACAGAAGCGTTCTCGATGCGTTGCTCGGATCCGTTTTGAACGAACGCCCTCCGCTCAGTTTGAAAACGAGAAATGCGTCTATCGTTCCGAACAGGGCGTTTTGCGCTTCTTTTACGTTTTCTTTGAGCCAGCGGATTTTGGAGCCCGAAAAATACGGATCCAAGAATAAACCCGTTTTTCTGTGCACTTCTTCCTCTATGCCCGTTTCTTTAAGGCGGTTTATCATTTCCGTTGTCCGTCTGCACTGCCAGACAATCGCCCTGTGAACGGGCTTTCCGTTTTTATCGAACGGAACGATCGTTTCCCTTTGGTTCGTTATGCCTACGGATACAATATCCTTTCCGCTCACATTGCCTTTTTCCATCGCTTCCTTTATCGTTTCAAGGACTTTTTCGTATATTTCGTCCGCATCGTGTTCCACCCAGCCGTTACGGGGAAAGAACTGCGTAAATCTCTTTTGAGACGATGCGACAGGCGTCATTTTGTCCGTGAAAATGATCGCCCTCGTGCTTGTCGTCCCTTCGTCGATTACAAGAACGTATTTTTTCATAGGCTCACTCCTCGTATATGATTGTTACGGTTTTTGTTTCTCCGTCCCACAAAACTTCGCACCCCAACGATTCCGCAACGAAACGAATCGGAACGAACGTCCTGTCGTTTGCTATGATCGGGCAGACGTTGTGATTGTTCGGGTCGATCCAGACGGTTGTGCCGTCCACCTTTGCAAGCGGTTTGTTTATCCACATATTTATCGTTGTCGTGTTGAGAATTATCCACACCATACGCGTGTCAGGCTCCCACCCGACCGTGCCGCCGAGCGATTCCACTATTGCGCGTATCGGGACAACCGTCCTGTTCCAGCCGTTCACTATGAAAGGCTTTGTGCCTCTGCCCGGATCTATCTCCATTTCGACACCGTTCACCGTCATCATCGGATTTCCTATTTGAAGTTTTATTATGATGCGCTTTTTGCCCGTGTAATACACTGTGCGTTGAATTGTCGTCTGTTCGCCGCCCTTTGCAACTGCCGACACCGTGATGACATTCTCCTCAGAGTTAAGCACCACCGTTGCAGTAAACGAGCCGTCCGGATTTACCTTTACCGTTTGCCCGTTTACAACGACTTTTACGTCAGGGTCCGTTTTTCCTGTGAACGAAAAGTTCTGCTCTTCCGAAGAAATGCCGTTTGATAGGTTAACGAACAGGTAGGGGTTTACGGTGATTTGCCCTGCGCTTACGTCGAATTCCGTTTTTATGCCGGCAGGGTTTACGTAATATGCGTCCGATATTTTCACGAGGTTTTTGGATATTTCTTTTCCGTAGAACGTTGCAACCGCAACTATGCCCGAACCTGAAACCGACTCTCCGCCCGTCAGGGAAACGGCAAAAACGATCGTCCCGTTTCCGGAATTTGTTATCAAAAGCCCGCTTTCAAACATACTTCCTTTTTTGATTTCTTTCAGCTCCAGTGCCGCTTTCGGCCATGACAGGGTAAACGTCACTCCTTCGGTGCTGTCGAGCCCGTTCGCATAAATAGGGACGCTAATACTCTTTCCTTCCATTACGCTCGTGTCCTTTATGAGGATTTTCGGAGGGACATGAGTCGAAACGATTACCTTTGCCTTGAGCGTTTTTGTCTCGGTTGCCGATGACACGGTTATCGTAATTTCCGCGCTGTCTCCGTCCTTTGCATTTACCGGGGTTTGAACGGAAAGGTTTATGTTTGCGCTTCCGCCTTGCGGCAGGGAGACACTGTTTTTCGACAAAACGACTTTCCAATTTGGCGGCACGTTTTGCGTTGCGAAAATGTTATAGTTATCCGGTGACTTACCCGCATTCGTTATGCTGATTTTGAAGTCCGCCTCTCCCCCAGGCCTCACAGTTTCGCTCTGCGGGTAAACGGAAGCAAAGAATATGTGCTCTTTTTCCTCGCTGTTTTCGCTGAGTATGCGAATTACGTTATGGAAGCAGTCCGCCGCGATAAGTGTGTCGTCTTCGCATTCGAGCGATGCGATCTGATAGAAGATGCGAGGGCTCTGATAGACAAGCGTCCCGTTTTCGTTGAACACCGACAGCCTGCCGTTCTCAGTATCGGCAACGATGATGTTTCCGAACCTGTCAACGGCAACGTCATCAGGGACGTAGAATTCGTTTTTTCCGCGCCCGCTTCCGCCTATCGTGCGAATTTGCTTGAATGCGGACGTATATACGTAAAGTTTGTTATCGGACAGAGAAGTGATATAAAAATTGCCGTTTTTGCCCTGCGCAATGCCTGACGGAAATTTGCATACCGGATATACGGATGTGAGGCCGTTTAACGTGAACTTTGCCACAGCGTTTTTGTCTGCAAGCGTTGCATAGAAAAACCCTTCT
>Ga0256833_1003731_pt1 | contig 10347 bp, 9 predicted proteins | sample 356284metaG_FD_190535 | JGI IMG/M metagenome (GOLD analysis project Ga0256833, IMG submission 190535) | Hydrothermal vent microbial communities from Mid Atlantic Ridge, Atlantic Ocean - 356-284 | ecosystem: Environmental > Aquatic > Marine > Hydrothermal vents | place: Atlantic Ocean: Mid...
ACACTCTGATCCGAAACAATTTTGTCATTCTTTTTCTCAAAAAGAGGATACTTCAAAGAGAGAATGCGATAAAATCCTTGTACTACAATACAAAAGGAGATGTGATGAGTTTTTGGAAAATAGGGCTGCTCTCTGTGGCGGCAGTCGTTACGCTAAGCGCAGGAGATTTCAAGCCTGCAGTGGTCTTTGATCTGGGAGGCAAGTTTGACAAATCCTTCAATGAGGGTGTCTATAACGGTCTGGAGAAGTTCAAGAAAGATACAGGTATCAGCTACAGGGGCTTTGAGGTCACCAACGCCACACAGCGTGAGCAGGCGATCCGAAAAATGGCAAAAAAAGGCAGCAATCTCGTACTGGGTATCGGTTTTGCGCAGGGACCTGCGATCGAGAAGGTAGCAGGCGAATTCCCCGACACCAAATTCGGCATCATCGACATGGTGGTCGACAAGCCCAATGTGCAGTCTATTGTCTTCAAAGAGCATGAGGGCTCTTTTCTCGTAGGCATGCTCGCTGCCATGGCCTCCAAGAGCCACAAGGTAGGCTTCATCGGGGGCATGGATATTCCCTTGATACGCAAATTTGCCTGCGGCTACACACAGGGGGTCAAGTATGCCGACCCCAAAGCGGAAGTGATCCAGAATATGACCGGCTCTACACCCTCGGCATGGAACGATCCCAGCCGTGGCGGTGAGCTGGCCAAGGGGCAGTTCGACCGCGGTGTGGATGTGGTCTTTGCTGCAGCCGGCGGTACCGGGATCGGTGTCTATCAGGCGGCCAAAGATGCAGGCAAACTCGCTATCGGCGTAGACTCCAACCAAAACTACCTGCAACCCGGCACGATGCTGACCTCCATGGTCAAGCGTGTCGATGTGGCGGCCTACAACCTCTTCAAAGACGGAAAAGAGGGCACCTTCAAGGGAGGCATCCAGGCGCTGGGTCTGGCAGAGGACGGAGTGGACTGGGCACTGGACAAATACAACGAGAAGCTCATCACTCCAGAGATGAAAAAGGCAGTCGACCAGGCCAAAGCGGACATCATCTCCGGCAAGATCAAAGTACATGACTACATGTCGGACAACAGCTGCAAGCTCTAAAAACAACCAGGTGAAAGCATAGCCAAAAAGTCGGGCACGGCATCTGCAGGAAGTGGAAGCCTGGTCTCGTTTCACACCATCCTCACCAAACGAGACGAGGCTGAACTCTTTGTATCAAATGGTGCCTGTGCGGATTTTTTCGGCAAGTGCAAACCCAAACCATACCACAAGCGAGGCATGCGCATGCAAGACCATTCCCCCTCCATCCCTCTGGCTATCGACCTCAGGGGCATCTCCAAATCCTTTGGTGCCGTGCAGGCCAACAAGGATATAGACCTGCGTGTACCGGCAGGCACTATTCACGGTATCGTCGGTGAAAACGGTGCGGGCAAATCCACTCTGATGAGTATCCTCTATGGCTTTTATGAGGCGGACAGCGGAGAGATCTATATCAATGGCAAACTGACACAGATACGCAACTCCACCGATGCGATCGCTGCGGGGATTGGCATGGTGCATCAGCACTTTATGCTGGTAGAGAACTTCACGGTGCTTGAGAATATCATGCTCGGAGCAGAGAGCGGCGCACTGCTCTCTGGCAGTATCGCAGATGCCAGTACGGAGGTGATGAGGCTGGAAGAGGCGTTCGGGCTGCAGGTCGACCTGCAGGCGCGTATCGACGAGATACCCGTAGGGCAACAGCAGCGCGTCGAGACCATCAAGGCACTCTATAGGGGAGCCAGGATCCTTATCCTCGATGAGCCCACCGGTGTACTGACCCCGCAGGAGGCCGATCAGCTCTTTGAGATCCTGCGCTCTCTGCGTGAGCAGGGTGTGACCGTCATCATCATCACCCACAAACTGCGTGAGATCATGGATCTGACAGACAATGTCTCCGTCATGCGCCAAGGCCAGATGGTCGCCCATGTCAAAACCTCCGACACAAGCAAGGAGGCACTGGCAGAGCTGATGGTAGGCAGAAAGATCAGAATGGATCTGGACAAAACACCCGCCATACCCAAAGAGACACGCATAGAGATCAAAGATCTGGGGCTTGTAGATGCCCAGAAGATACGGCGGCTCGATGCTCTCTCCTTTGAGGTACATGCGGGAGAGATCGTGGGCATCGCCGGTGTCTCAGGCAACGGACAGAGTGAGCTGCTGGAGATCCTCTCCGGCATGCGCTCCTGCAGCGAGGGGGAGATCCGCATCAACGGTCTGACCATCACCCCTCAGCAGACAAGCGATCCCGAAGAGATCAGGCATGCCGGCATCGCCCATGTACCCGAAGACAGGCTCAAGCGAGGGCTCATTCCCCGGTTTTCCGCCAGTGAATCCAGCATCCTCGGTTACCACAACAGCCCAGACTACAACGGCACGATCCTCACCAAGGCCGCAGCGATCAAAAATCACTGCCTGCACCTCATGCAGCGCTTTGATGTCAGACCTGCCGATCCCGACCTCAAATCCGCCAATTTTTCAGGCGGCAACCAGCAAAAACTCATCCTCGCCCGTGAGATGGATCCTCAGCCCAAAGTCCTGCTCATTGGACAGCCCACCAGAGGGGTTGATATCGGTGCGATCGCCTTTATTCATCAACAGATCATCAGTATGCGTGACCAGGGCTCAGCAGTACTTCTGGTCTCAGGAGAGCTGGACGAGCTGATCTCTCTGGCCGATCGCATCCTCGTCATGTTCGACGGCAGGATCGTGGGAGAGGTGCAGGCAGAGGAGGCGGATGAGCGCACACTGGGCCTCATGATGGCCAATGCCCACAGCACAGAGGAGAAGGAGGCAACGCATGTCTAGCACCAAACAGCCGCTTCCGGCATGGGCAGATATCCTGCTCATCCCGCTCATCAACCTCTGCATCGCCTTTGCGGTCTCGAGCATGATCATCTACCTGATCGGAGAGAATCCTCTGGAAGCGTTCAAGGTCATGATAGAGGGAGCCTTCGGCACCTCTGAAGGGCTTGGCTACACCCTCTACTATGCGACCAACTTCATCTTCACCGGCCTGGCCGTTGCGATCGCATTTCATGCCATGCTCTTCAATATCGGTGGAGAGGGGCAGGCCTATATCGGCGGACTGGGTGTCGCCATAGTACTACTGGCACTGGATCAAACGTTGCCGTTTTGGGCGCTTTTTCCACTGGCTCTCATCGCAGGTATGCTCTTTGGAGCGGCATGGGCAGCGATCCCTGCCTACCTACAGGCCTATCGCGGCAGTCATATTGTCATCACCACCATCATGTTCAACTTCATCGCTGCCAATCTCATGGTCTATCTTCTGGTCAATATCTTTATCGTGCCCGGCAGCATGACCCCGGAGAGTCGGGTCTTCTCTGAAGCGGCACAGCTGCCGTTTATGCATGAAATACTGGGGTGGCTGGGTATCACAATCTCAGAATCACCCCTCAACCTCAGCTTCATCGTCGCCATCGTGGTTTCGATACTGTTTTGGATCTATGTCTGGCATACTCGCTGGGGCTATGCTCTGCGTGCGGTAGGCTTCAGCGAAAGTGCCGCCACCTATGCAGGGATCGACCCCAAAAAGATCATAATGGTCACCATGCTGATCTCTGGTGGACTGGCAGGACTGGCAGGACTCAATGAGGTGATGGGGGTGCAGCACAAGCTCATGCTTGACTTTGTCGCAGGATATGGCTTTACGGGTATCGCTGTCGCCCTCATGGGACGCAACCATCCTGTGGGTATCATCCTCTCAAGCATCCTCTTTGGCGCACTCTTTCAGGGCGGTGCCGAGCTGGCATTTGAGATGCCATCGATCTCCAAAGAGATGGTCTTTGTCATCCAGGGGCTCATTATTCTCTTCAGCGGTGCACTTGCCTACATGAGCAAACCTTGGCTGGAGAAACTTTTTTCTCTCTTTGCCTCGAAGAAACACAGCGAAACGGAGGTGGACTAATATGGACTTCGCACTCAACGATCTACTCTCTATGCTGGCAGCCACCATCCGCGTCTCTACTCCACTGATCTTTGCTGCAATGGCAGGTATCTTTTCGGAGCGTTCCGGTATCGTCGATATCAGCCTGGAAGGCAAACTGCTTGCCGGTGCTTTTGCTGCTGCCAGTGTCGCAGCGGTGACAGGCTCCCCTTGGCTGGGGCTGTTGGCTGCTATCGGTGTCAATATGCTACTCAGCCTCATCCACGGTTTCGCCTCCATCACCCACAACGGTGACCAGGTGGTCAGCGGCGTAGCAATCAATATTATCGTCTCAGGACTCACGGTGGTGCTGGGGATGGCGTGGTTCCACCGTGCAGGTCAGACCCCTACCCTCTCCAGTGATGCACGCTTCATGCCTATCGACCTCCCCGGCACCGAAGCACTCTCCTCCATCCCTGTGCTGGGCGACATCTACAGCAAACTTATCAGCGGGCACAACCTGCTGGTCTATGTGGCATTTCTCTCTGTGGCGGTGACCTGGTGGGTACTGTTCAGGACCCGCTTCGGACTGCGCCTGCGTGCCGTAGGAGAGAACCCAAAAGCAGTCGATACCGCCGGTATCTCCGTAGCCTTTCTGCGCTACAGAGCCGTACTGATCGCCGGTATCCTCACCGGTATCGGCGGCACCTATATCTCCATCGCTCAAAATGCCTCTTTCATCCGCGATATGTCGGCGGGTCAGGGCTATATCGCTCTGGCAGCCATGATCTTTGGCAAATGGAAGCCCCTGCCTGCCATGTTTGCCTGCTTTCTCTTTGGTTTCCTGGATGCGCTGGCGATGCGCCTGCAGGGTGTCTCCCTGCCCTATATCGGAGAGGTACCCGTACAGCTCATCCAGGCATCACCCTATATACTGACAGTGATCCTTCTCGCAGGCTTTGTCGGCAAGGCCATTGCACCCAAGGCAGACGGTGTGCCTTATGTGAAAGAGCGCTAGGAAACGCTGAGCTGCAACAGGGAGGTCATTTCTGGTTTGGTATACTGTCCCATATCTCTATGTCGTCTATCCATTGCCGTTTTGGATTGCCATCGCCGTAAATCTGCGTAAGTATGATAAAATCTATGGGTCTATTGTTTCGCGTGGTAGCCCCTGAGTGCCTGGCTACAATGTGACCATTGATTTTCCATAAGGTTTCACCATCATCTCCATTACTCCAGTGCCAATAGTATTCTGTCAAAAACCATTTGTTCAAAGGGACAGGGATCGTCGTATTGTCTATTTCCCATACAGGATGTTCCGCATCTGCATCGCCCTGCAGATGCCAGTAGGGCTTACCACTATCATCGGTATAGATAAACGCAATAAGCCTGTAGCCTTTGCTCCCTTCTCCGGGGTCTCTGTACTCTTTGGTTTTGTACTCGAACAGAGCCCTCCATGTGTCGGCTTTGTTCGTATTGTTTGCATCTATTTTCATCCAATATTTTACATACAGGTCTTTGGTGCCTTCTTGTATATTGAGGATTTCATAGGGGAATTGTGTATCATGTTTGGCTTCGTATTGCTCTGCACTGTAGAGTGCCCTGGTTGGTTTGCCATCATGCCCGATCACCGTCTGTATGTTTGCCTGTACCGCCTGTCCCTCATCATCGCCGATAGCATGCAGGGCACTCCCTGAAGACCCAAGTATATCGATGGGCCACGAAAACCCGGTAGTGCTGTCTCTGCCGCGTATATATCGGTAGTCTTCATTGTCGGGAACAAGTTTTTCATCCAGATACACACCCGCTTCAAAACCGGAGCTGAAAAGCAGACGGGCGGGAGTCGTAACTTCTGAAGCGCTGCTCCCTCCGCAACCATTGAGCAGCAGGGTAAGCAATATAGGCAAAATTAGATTTTTCATGCATGATTATAACATAAGAAAAGATCAAGGCAAGCCTCTGTATTGGTCCAGAATAAGAAAAATCTGTCATTCTGAACTTGATTCAGGATCTCATCGGAGCACAAATCCGACAGACTCCCGGAAAAGGTGCATATGGTATACTCTCATCATACTATTTCAGGAGGAAAATAATAAAAACACTGCTCGCGGGTCTCTCGCTGATCGCTGCCGCCACACTCTATGCGGGTACGGCACCCAAACAGCCTCTCTCTGCAGATCCTACACATCAATGACCACCATTCACACATCGATCCTGCCAAACTGGATCTCAAATTTGACGGCAAGAGCAAAGCCGATGCAGAGATGATGAATGCGATAGGCTTCGATGCCTTTACACTGGGAAACCATGAGTTTGATAGAGGCGATGAGGTGCTGAGGCAGTTTATCAATCAGGCAACATTCCCTGTCATTTCCGCCAATGTCGAAGCGGTCAAAAACCTCTTCCAAACTTCTCCTTGCTGTCCAGACCCACATGCTCCGCTACACTCTCTGCCATATCGGCAAAGCCCTCGCGGATACCGATGTCCCCTATCTCTCTGCCTTTGACCATGCCAAAGACCGGTACCAGCTCACGGGTGTGATCACTGCCAGACCATGTCGGATCACAGCCATGATCAGCGGTCAGCAACAGCATATCGCCCTTCTGCAGCCTCTCCAGCAGCTCAGGCAGCCTGCTGTCAAAATAGACCAGCCCTTTGGCATAGCCCTCTACATCCCTGCGGTGCCCCCACTCCATATCAAAATCCACGAAATTGGTCATGAGGATGCCCCCTTCGGGGAGCTGATCCATCTGTGCCAGTGTCACGTCCATGAGTCCCTCAAGCCCGTATGCCGAGACCTTTTTACTGATGCCGTCTCCACCAAATATATCATGGATCTTGCCGATACCTACCACCTCTCTGCCCTGTGCCACAGCAAGCTCAAGTACAGAGGTGCCGCTGGGTCTCATGGCGTAGTCTTTGCGGTTTTTGCTGCGCGCAAAATGCCCACGCTCCTCACCAAGAAACGGTCTGGCGATCACCCTGCCCACACCATAGGCATCACAGACCTCTCTGGCAATCTCACAGAGCCTGTAAAGCCTCTCCAGCCCGAAATGTCTCTCATGCGCAGCGATCTGCAGTACTGAATCTGCACTGGTGTAAAAGATCGGCTTGCCTGTAGCGATATGCGCCTCTCCCAGTGTCTCTATCACCTCCAGCCCACTGGCGTGGCGATCCCCCAGGATACCGTCTATATCGCTCCGGGAGAGAATCTCCTCGATCATACTGACCGGAAAGGTCGGAGAGCTGTCCGGGAAATAGGTCATCGCCACATCCATCTGCACCCCTGCCATCTCCCAGTGCCCCGAAAGGGTATCCTTGGCATCCGATGCCTCTATGGCAGCGCCATAAAAACGCTCCGTCAGTGGCTCTTCCTGATTCCCAATAAGAGGCAGTGCCTTGCCGTGAATATTTTGGTACAGTTCGGCAAGCCCCAGTGCTGTCAGATTGGGCAGAGCCAGGGGGTAGTGCTGAGCGATGTGACCCAGTGTGTCGGCACCCTCATCTCCAAACTCTGCTGCCCTCCTGTCACCCCCGACCCCAAAAGAGTCCAGCACCAGCCAGATCACCCGTGCCATCAATAGCCCCCTTCGGCATGAAACTTGCTACCCTCGACGATCGCCACCCCGGCACTCACCCCCAGTCTGGATGCGCCGGCCTCTATCATGGTTCTGGCGGTCTCTGTGTCGCGAATGCCTCCTGAGGCCTTGACCTGCATACGCTCGCCTACTGTCTGCTTCATGAGCCTGACATCCTCCACCGTAGCACCTCCTGCAGAGAAGCCAGTCGATGTCTTGACAAAATCCGCTCCAGCCTCCATGGCAAGTCTACAGGCCAAAACAATCTCCTCTTGATCCAACAGTGCTGTCTCCAGGATCACTTTGAGCAACTTGTCACCACAGGCTTCCTTGACCCTTGAGATATCATTTTTGACCCACTCGGATTCGCCCGCTTTGAGCCAGCCAATATTGAGTACCATATCGACCTCATCTGCACCCTCCGCAATCGCCGTTTTTGCTTCAAAGGCTTTGGAGGCTGTCTGCATCGCCCCCAATGGGAAGCCTACTACGGTACAGACAGCCACGCTGCTCCCCTCAAGCTGCGCAGCTGCCAGAGGCACATGACAGCTATGAATGCAGACAGAAGCAAAACCGTATTGTTTCGCCTCTGTGCAAAGTACAGCGATCTGCTCTGGCGTCGCATCTGCTTTGAGCAGGGTGTGGTCAAGATATTTTGCTAGATCATTCATGGGCATCCTAATATGTGTATAGGATCAAAGTATAGCCAAATTTTTCCAATCTGCTCGTAACTATTCTGAAATTTTGGATAAAATCATACTATGAAAAGCACAATCAATACACTAATTCAAGCAGCGACTGATGCCTATGTCCACGCCTATGCACCCTACAGCCACTTCTGCGTCGGTGCAGCGGTACTGGATGAAGTAGGGGCTGTACACACTGGTTGCAATGTCGAAAACGCCGCCTACCCTTCCGGATCCTGTGCCGAAGAGCAGGCGATAGGCAGCATGGTGGTAAATGGGGGCAGACAGATCCGTGCGATCCTGATCACCGGTCTCTCGGATCAGCCCATCACCCCCTGCGGTGCATGTAGGCAGAGGATCAGGGAGTTCGCACGAAGCGATACAGTCATCTATATCCACGATCAACACAGAGGAGTACTCGAAAAGTACAGTATCGACACACTTCTTCCAGACTCCTTCGGTCCGGACAACCTATCCAAATCATAGAGGAACGTAGATGTTTATACCCCAAGAATTTATTCGCAAGAAGCGGGACAACCAGCCACTCTCCAAAGAGGAGATCGCACAGTTTATTCACGGGGTCACAGATGGCTCTGTCGCCAACGAGCATATCTCCGCTTTTGCTATGGCAGTCTACTTCAACGGCATGAGCCTGGATGAGAAGACTGCACTGACACTCGCCATGAGAGATTCCGGAGAGTCGCTCCGCTGGGATCTGGATGGCCCTGTCGTAGACAAGCACTCTACCGGAGGGGTAGGTGATGTCGTCTCTCTGATGCTCGGACCCATGCTCGCAGCCTGCGGTGCCTATGTGCCTATGATCTCCGGTCGTGGCCTGGGACACACCGGCGGTACGCTGGACAAATTCGAGTCTATCCCCGGCTACAACGTACTCCCTGATACGGCATACTTCCAGAAGGTAGTGCGGGAGTGCGGTGTAGCGATCATCGGACAGACCACTTCACTGGCACCTGCCGACAAGCGTATCTATGGCATACGGGATGTCACCGCCACCGTAGAGAGCGTGCCAATGATCTCCGCCTCTATCCTCTCCAAAAAGCTGGCAGAGGGACTTGACAGCCTCATCATGGATGTCAAGGTCGGCAGCGGTGCCTTCATGCCCACCTATGCGCGCTCCGTAGAGCTTGCCCGATCCATCGTGGAGATCGCCAGGCATGCCGGCGTCAAGACCAAGGCCGTGCTGACCGACATGAACCAGTCTCTGGCCTACAATGCAGGCAATGGACTGGAGGTACATGAAGCCGTAGAGTACCTGATGAACAGGCGCAAAAATCCACGGCTGCATACAGTGACGATGGCACTCTGTATCCCTGCATTGACCGAAACCGGACTTGCTGAAAATGAGCTCGAGGCTGCCCAGAGGCTTGAAGAGGCACTCTCCAGCGGCAGAGCACTGGAGATCTTCGCCCGTATGGTCACGATGCTGGGCGGACCTGCTGATTTTTGCGAGCGTTACACGCACTACCTCCCCAAGGCACCCTTCATACAGCCTCTCTATGCAGCTCAGGAGGGCATCATCGCGTCCATGAATACGATCGCCATAGGAATGAGCGTAGTAGGGCTGGGAGGCGGACGCATACGGCCCGGTGACCGTATTGATCACAGTGTAGGGCTGGAGAATATTATCGGTCTGGGTGCACACGTAGATACCCAGACCCCCCTCTGCACCATTCATGCCAAGGATCAGCACAGCTGGAAAGAGGCCAGACGAAGAATACTCGCTGCGATCACTGTAGGAGAGAGGATACCGGAAGTCAAAGAGGTGTATGAGGTGATAGGCTAAACTCTATTGATGGGTGTGTGGTAGGCGCGCTACACACTTAGGGGATGCGACTTCAGTCGCATGTCAGCGACTGAAGTCGCTGCTCCAAAAGGCAATAATCCCATGCTGTCAGACAAAAGAAGCGGACGCTAGTTTGTCTCCTGATCTACGATCTTGTTCTCCTTGATCCATGGCATCATGGCTCTGAGTCTCTCTCCGGTCTTCTCTATGCCGGTCTCTCTGAGGTTTTTTCTCTCGGCATTCATCCTGGGATAGCCTGCCTGACCCTCCAGGATAAAGTCTTTGGCGAATTTACCGTTCTGGATCTCTGTCAGGATCTCTTTCATCGCCTTTTTGGACTCTGCGTTGATCACCCTT
>Ga0256833_1003732_pt1 | contig 10345 bp, 9 predicted proteins | sample 356284metaG_FD_190535 | JGI IMG/M metagenome (GOLD analysis project Ga0256833, IMG submission 190535) | Hydrothermal vent microbial communities from Mid Atlantic Ridge, Atlantic Ocean - 356-284 | ecosystem: Environmental > Aquatic > Marine > Hydrothermal vents | place: Atlantic Ocean: Mid...
GAAAGCCGCCGGGGGGTGTTTTCAAGCGGCTTTTTCGTCCGCCGGGGTGAAATCCTCGCAGGCATAGTATCCGGCCAGATAGATGTCATGCTTGCCGCACAGGCCGTCGGAAGCGCGCACCGAGGCCCAGCCGGAGCCCATGACCTGCAACCCGGGGATTTCATCCTCCATGAGCGCGGGCGCATTGCAAAAATGCGCGCAATCGAGACATTTGCGTTTTCTGGCGTAAGGCCGCGTCATGATCCGCTAGCTCCCTTTCATCTTTCCCTCCCCGGACGATTCCGGGGAGGGTCTTTGGTGGGCGGGGCCGGGCGTCCTCAATGGCTGAGGTTCGACCAGTAGCTGGCGAAGACCACCGCCGAGAGGATGAAGCCCAGGATCACGTTGACCACCACGCCGGTGGTAAAGGCCTGGAAGGGCTTCATGCCCACCGAGGCCAGCTCGCGGAAGCGCGTGGTCAGGCCGATGGAGAAGAAGCAGAAGATGAAGGCCCAGGTGCGCAGGGTCTTGATCGGGCCCACCAGCTCCGGCTTGACGATCTTGCCATAGTCGGCGAAGGAGTAGCCCTGCGAAATGGCGGTGATGATCAGGGAGGCGAGGATGAAGCCGATGACGAATTTCGGGAACCGCCACCAGATTTCCGCCGCGTCCGGCTTCTGACCGGCCTTGCGCTCCCACTTCATGGTGGAGATGAGCGCCAGGACGAAGGCCCAGATGCCGATCCAGATATCGCGGCCCACCACCTTCATCAGGGTGAAGGCCCACACCGCGTCATCCTGCTTGCCGGGGATGTCCTTCAGGTTCTCCGCCAGCGCGCCATAGGCCTGGGCGGCGGCGAATCCGGCGGCATCGGCGAACTCCGAGGTGCCCACCCAGGCGCCGGCAACGCCCGCATGCAGCCCCATGGCGCGCGACACCAGCGGCAGGAAGAAGATCATGACGATGGCCCACAGGATCACCATGGTGATGGCGATGGGCGCGTGCTCCTTCTTCGCCCCCACCGCGCCGGCGATGGCGATGGCCCCGGAGACGCCGCACACCGCGCCACCGGCGCCCAGGGTGGCGCCCAGACGCCGGTCGAGCCCCAGCTTCTTGGCCACGAAATAGATGGTCATGAAGGTGACGATGGAGACGATGGAGGCCTGCACGATGGCCACCGGACCGGCCCAGATGATGAGGGTGAAGGGCAAGGTCGCGCCCAGCAGCACGATGCCGATCTTGATGTAGTATTCCACCCTGAAGCCGGTATCCATCCATTTGGGCAGGCCGATGATGTTGGATATGAGCATGCCCAGGACGAGCGCCACCAGCGGCGGCTCAAGATTGTAGTGATGGGCGTGTTCCCATGCGCCGATGACGAAGATGATGATGGAGAACACGAAGACGAAGATGAAGGACGGAATGAATTCCGACAACTTGTGCCCCATGATCCGGACCGAAACCGTGAACACGGCCAGCCAGAGCACGAACATGGCGATATATTGCGGCAGATGGGCGGTGAAATGCCCCACCGCCTCGCCAAGCGTGGACCAGCGGCCCGGCTTGATGGCGATCCACTTGATGGAGCCGCCATTGAGGAAGAACAGCACCGCGACGATGACGATGCCAAGGCCGACCCAGATGGCCCACCAGTCCTCCTTCAGCCACAGCTCCTTCCAGCCCACCCCCTTGATGCGGATATCGTCCGCTTCCTCATCCCACGCCTCTTCCGTCGGCGTAAGGTTGGGATCCTTGCCGTTGCTGGTCATGCCAGTTTCCTCCCTGTTGTTCTGTTGTCATGCCGGAACCTTCCCCCTCGGATTAGCTCCGGCACTTTTTCAGAATATAAAAGACAGAGACAAAATCAAGTAATTATTGATTATTATCCAAAAAGGCCTCATTTATACATAATATCAGAATATGATGATATTATTTATTATGACATTATTATATAAGAATATTTCCAATTACTCATGATATGGGGCCATGAAAAACGCTTGCGCGCCCATCCTCACCTCCTGCCATCCACCCCGGTCATGGGACGCTGCGGGTGGTTGGCAGGAGGTGAGGATGGTCTTTGAGACCGCTGAGGGAGATGCCCAAATGCCCCGCCGCTTTCCATCTTGCGCTTTGACCGCCGCCACCACATATTGAACCCAATGCAGGCAATGATGGATCATTTCCCATGAACTATCTCAAGACGACCCTTCTGCTCGCCGCGCTGACGGCGCTTTTCGGCGCCATGGGCTATCTGCTGGGCGGCACCGGCGGCATGGTCATGGCGCTGATCTTCGCCGCCGGGATGAACATCTTCTCGTGGTGGAACTCCGACAAGCTGGTCTTGCGCATGAATGGCGCCGAGCCGGTGGACGAGGCCTCCGCGCCTGAGCTTTACGCCCTGGTGCGCACCCTGGCCGAGCGCGCCGGGCTGCCCATGCCCAAGGTCTATATCATGCACACCGATCAGCCCAACGCCTTCGCCACCGGGCGCGATCCGAACCATGCCGCGGTGGCCGTGACCACCGGCATCATGCAGGTGCTCGACAAGGAAGAACTGGCCGGCGTGCTGGCCCATGAGCTGGCCCACATCAAGCACCGCGACACCCTCATCATGACCATCACCGCCACCATCGCCGGGGCCATCTCCATGCTGGCCAATTTCGCCATGTTCTTCGGCGGCGGCCGCGATCGCAACAACCCGCTGGGCATCATCGGCGTGCTGCTCATGGCCATTCTCGCGCCTTTGGCGGCCATGCTGGTGCAGATGGCCATTTCGCGCACCCGCGAATATGCCGCCGACCGCGAGGGCGCCATGATCGCCGGCAATCCCCTGTGGCTGGCCTCGGCGCTGGAGAAGATTTCCGCCGCCGCCCACGCCATTCCCAACCCGCGCGCCGAGGCGCACCCGGAAATGGCCCATCTGTTCATCGTCAACCCGCTGACCGGCAAGGGCATGGACAACCTGTTCTCAACCCACCCCGATACCGAAAACCGCATCGCCGCCCTCATGGAGCTGGCGCGCGAAATGGGCTCCGGCCCGGACGGCATGAAGGCGGATGAAAGACCCCGTTTCGGCAATGCGGGCCGCTACCGCAGGCCGGATGACTATTATGCCTCCAAGGGCCGCCCCGGGCCGTGGTCGAAAGCCGCAAGGCCGCCCCGCCGTGGCCCCTGGGGCTGATGAACATGGCCCGCCGCCCCCGGCCGGAGAAATCCGCAGCCAAGGACACGGAGCGAAAAGCCCGGCGCGGCAAGAGCGCCAAGGGCGGGCGCGCCATCCCCTCCGGGCTGGCGGCGCGGCAGGTGGCGGCGGCCCTGGTGCGGCGCATCCTGCACGAGGGAACACCATTGGGCGAGGCGCTGGCGCGCGAAAGCGGCGCTCTTGAAGCCTTGAGCGCGCCGGACCGGGCGCTGGCGCAGAACATCGCGCGCACCACCTTGCGCCGCAGCGGACAGCTGGACGAGGCCATCGGCCGCTTCGTGAAGAAACCCCTGGCGAAAAGGGCCGCCCTTGCGCGCGCCATCTTGCGCATCGGCGCCGCCCAGGTGCTGTTCATGCGCATCCCGGCCCACGCCGCCATCGACACCGCCGTGCGCCTTGCCAAGGCCGATGCCGCCGCCCGCCCGCTTGCCGGATTGATCAATGCCGTGCTGCGCAACATCTCCCGGCAGTCTGACGGCATTCTGAAGTCCCAGGATGCCTTCGCCTGCAACATTCCCGCTTGGCTGCGCCGCAACTGGATCGCCGCATATGGCGAGCACACGGCCCGGCGCATCGCATCCTCCCTGCTCAAGGAGCCCGCCCTCGATGTCACGGTCAAGGACCCCGCCCAGGCCGCCCGGTGGGCCAAGGCCCTGGATGCCCATGTTCTGCCCACCGGCAGCTTGCGGCTGGACAGGGGCGGGCGCGCCATCCCCTCCCTGCCCGGTTTTGCGCAAGGGGCCTGGTGGGCCCAGGATGCGGCCGCCGCCCTGCCGGTGCGGCTGCTGGGCGATATCGCGGGCAAAAGGGTGCTCGATATGTGCGCCGCACCGGGCGGCAAGACGGCGCAACTGGCCGCCGCCGGGGCCCATGTCACCGCCCTGGACATGTCCGCAAGGCGCCTTGAGCGGCTGCGCGAGAACCTCGCCAGGCTGAATCTGGAGGCGGACATCGTATGTGCCGATGCCCTGACATGGCAACCGGAAACGCCCTTCGACGCCATCGTGCTCGATGCGCCCTGCACCGCCACCGGCACCGCGCGGCGCCACCCGGAGGTCTTGCATTTGAAAACCCCTGGGCAGATGACGCAGCTGATGGCGTTGCAAGGAGCCATGCTGGAGCGGGCCCTGGGCATGCTCCAGCCGGGCGGAAAGCTCATCTATTGCGTGTGCTCCCTGCAGCCGCAGGAGGGCGAAATGCGCATCGCGCAAGTCTTGCAAGACCATGCAGACCAGGTAAGGCGCCTGCCCATTGCCGCGCAAGAGCTGGCCGGGCAGGCACAGATGATCACCCCGCAAGGCGATCTGCGCACCCTGCCCTGCATGGCCATCGGCGAGGAGACCGGCCTCGATGGCTTTTTCGCCGCCCGCCTGACGCGCCTGCAAGGGCGGCTCGCGACCGCGCCATCCTGGAGCAGACCGTTTCAGGACACGAAGCGCGCCCCATGACGGTGCTGGGCGACGGCATTTCGGGGTGGCGCAGCGAGAGGCGGAATCAACGAGATATTCAAGTAAAACATGTCCCGGTTTGTGCCTCAGACGCTTGCATAATGCATTTTTTTGAAAATTTCGTGTTTTTGTTAACCTTCTGGTAATCATGTTTGCGTCAATATGGTTAACGTAATCCAGACATCTGGATTCCTCCCGAGTGGCTCCTGTCCACTCTGTTTGACGCCTCCTAAAATGACTTCGAGCCGCGCTTTTCGTGCGGCTCTTTTTTTGTCTGGCCCGATGCTTGCAGATGGCTCTGCGTGACATCGCCGCGCTGGCTCATATTGACCTGAGCCTTTGCGCATATCATCATGATTGAAAATTCCGGGGTGTAAAGGAAGGGTTGGACTATGACGCATCAGGGACAGGCCGGACAGGGAGAGGGTGAAAATCTGGTGGACTTCATGACCCGGTTCACCGGGTCACAGCAGTTCAACCGGGTATTCCAGGAAGGCATGAGCCTGGTCGAGGAGACAGCCGACTATCTCGATGGCCCCGGCCGCGCCGAGGCCCGCGAACTGCCGCGTCCGGCGGCCCTGGCCTATGCCAGCGAGAGCATGCGCCTGACCACCCGGCTGATGCAGCTGGCCTCCTGGCTTTTGCTGCAAAGGGCCATCAGCAGCGGCGAGATCTCTGCTGGCAGCGCCGCCGAAGAACAGGAGCGCATCAACCTGGAGGAAGCAGGCCTAGGCAGCGATGGGCCGCACCACGAGAACCTGCCCCATGGCCTGCTGGATCTCATTGCCCGCTCGCGCCTTTTGCATGCCCGCATCGTCAAGCTCGACGCCAGACTGAAGGCCCGCGCAACCCCACCGGCCCACAACCCCGTGGCCAGCCATCTGGACATGCTCAGCCAGGCTTTCGGCAACAAGCGTTAGGACAAGACAAGGCCGCCGGCATCTTGCGCATCTGCCTTTGGCGGTCTTGAAAAAGGCGTGCGCGGCCATCCCGGCGCGGGCGGTTATGCCCCCTGGATTTCAGCCCAGCAGGTCGCGGGCGCGGTAATAGAGCATCCCCAGGGTATGCGCCGGGCGCGCCAGAACACCGCCGGGGAAGGGCATGTGGGGGATGCGGGCAAAGAGCTCGAAACGCTCGTCCGTTCCCAGGATGCTGCCTGCCATGAGCTTGCCCATCATGCCGGAAAGCGCCACCCCGTGGCCGGAATAGCCCTGGGCATGCCAGATATTGCCCGCCTCGCCCGTGATCCCGGCATCGGGCAGGCGGTTGAAGGTAATGCCGATATGCCCGCCCCAGGCATGCTCGATGGCCACATCGGCCAGTTGCGGATAGACCTTGAGCATGCGCGGACGCATGTAGGCGGCCAGATTCTGTGGATGCCAGCCGGAATAGGAGCACCGCCCGCCGAACAGCAGCCGGTGATCGGCGGAAAGGCGGAAATAGTCGACCACGAAGTTTTCATCCGCCACCGCCTCGTCATGGCGGATCAGTTCGCGGGCGCGCTCTTTGCCCAGCGGCTCGGTGGCGATGATATAGCTGGCCACCGGCATGATGCGCCGCGAAATGGGCGGATAAAGCCCATCGATATAGGCATTTGTGGCAAGGATCAGCCTGTCCGCCGTCAGCGTGCCCGCATCGCAGCGCAGGCGGATTTTCTTCCCCTGCTCCAGGGCCCGCACCGGAGTGTGGATGAAGATCCGCGCTCCCTCTTTCAGCGCCGCCGCCGCCAGGCCGTGAACATATTTCAGCGGATGCAGATGCCCCGCGCCCGGATCGCGCAGACCGCCGTGATAGATGCGCGTGCCCAGATAATCGCTCTCCAGCCTCTCTTTCGGCAACAGTTCACAGCCGCCATAGCCGAAACTTTCCAGCTCATCGATATAGGCCTTGAGCTCATCCATGTGGGCAGGCTTGTTGGCGCAGATGAGGTATCCCCACTTGATCTCGCAATCGAAACCGTAAGCCTCGGCGCGCTGCGTGATCAGCCTCTTGCCCTCCTCGGAAATGTCGAAGGCCGCTTGCGCCCCCTCCCGGCCGAGGGCGGAGACGAACTTCGCCATGCCGGGCGAATAGCTGGTGCAGATCTGCCCGCCGGTGCGCCCCGAGGCCCCCCAGCCCAGCGGCCCGGCCTCCACCACGGCGGTCCTGACCCCCGCCGCGGCCAGTTCGATGGCCGCCGAAAGACCGGTGAAACCCGCCCCGATGATGGCCACGTCCACATCCATATCGGTGGAAAGCTGCCCGCAGCGGGGAGGATCGCCCGCCGAGGCGCGGTAATAGGTCAGAGCATCGAGAACACCGAGTTTGCGCATCCTGCATCCCCTTTCAGGCGGTTGTCAGATACCAGTCGTAATCCAGTTGCGGAATGGTGAAATGGTGCTCCTGCAGCTCCTGCCAGCGGGCGGCCAGATAGGCGCGCCTCCATTCGGCATCGAAGTAGCCCCCTAAGATGCCGCCGCCGGCAAAGGCCTTCAAGGCTTCCGGCCAGAACAGCGGCAAGGGCGCTCCGCCCTGTTCATAGCCATCTCCCGCCACCGGCGCGGGCGGCTCCAGTTCATGAACCAGCCCGTGATGAATGCCGGCCAGCACCGCCGCCGCCACCAGATAGGGCGAGGCATCGGCGCCCGCCACCCGGTGCTCGATGCGCGTATCGGCGTCATCCCCGCCGGGAATGCGGATGGGCAAGGTGCGGTTGTCTCCGCCCCAGATGGCCGAAACCGGCGCATAGGTGCCGGGCCGCAGGCGGCGGTAGGAATTGGCATTGGGAGCGAAAATGGCCATGCCCTCGCCCATGGTGGCCACCAGCCCGGCAATGGCCTGTTTCATGCGCGCTGAAATGGCCCGGCCGATGCGCCCATCCTGATCCTGCCCGGAAAAAATGTTGGCCCCCGCCTCGTCCACCAGCGAGACATGCACATGCAGCCCGTTTCCGGCCCGCTCGGCGAAGGGCTTGGCCATGAAGGTGGCGATGGCCCCGTGGCGCAGGGCGCAGGCCTTGATGGCGCGCTTGAGCAAGACCGCCTGGTCGCAGGCAGCCAGGGCATCCGCGCGATGCAGCAGGTTGATCTCGTATTGACCGGGGCCATATTCGCTCACCGCCGTTTCCGCATCCAGCCCCTGGGCGGCACAGGTTTGCGCGATATCGGCAAAAAGGGCGGAAAACTCGCCCAGATCGTCCAGTCCATAGACATTGACCGTGCCCGGCCTGCGTCCGGAAAGCGGCAGCCGCGCAGGCTCTATCCTGCCTTCGCGCATGGCCTTTGCATCGATGAGATGAAACTCCAGCTCGATGGCCATGACGGCCCGCAGCCCCAGCTTGTCCAGCCTGTCCATGACGCAAGCCAGCACATGGCGCGGATCGGCGAAATGGGGCCGCCCTGCGGCATCAGCCATGGAGGCCAGCACCTGCCCGGCGCTTTCGGCCGCCCAGGGCACGGGAGCCAGGGAACCGGGCACGGCATGGCAGAAGAAATCCGGATCGCCGTCGGCCCCGCCATATTCCAGCCCGTCAATATTGCGCCCGGTGGCATCCAGCAGGTAGTTGGAGCCGGGCAGGCGCACCCCTTCCGCATCCTCGCCGAAGAGCTTGCGCGCCGCCTTGGGCGACAGCCGCTTGCCGCGCAGCTGGCCGCTCATGTCCGGCACCATGAGCTCGATGTAGGTGCAGCCGGGATGCTCCCGGATGAAGCGCTCCAGTTCATCCATGCCGGCGTAAAAAGTGGTCATGTGGCCTGCCGCCCCCTGGTTCTTGCGCCCCCTGGGCAAAAAATGCGATACATCCGGGCATCTTAGAACCAATCGCCGCCATGGTGAAGCGGCCAAAAGACGAAAAGAGGCTCCGTGCCCGATACAAAACCCAAGGACTGGATCGCCAGCCGCGGCATCGACGAGGTGGAATGCCTGGTGCCCGACATGGCCGGCGTGCCGCGCGGCAAGATCCTGCCGGCGCAGAAATTCCTCAAGGGCATGCACAACGGCACCTTGCGCATCCCCGAGGAGCTGTTCATTCTCACCGTCACCGGGCGCTACTGGACGGACGCCACGACCACCAATGACGCCTCCATCGACATCAGGCTCATCCCCCAGATGGATACCCTGCGCCCCGTGCCCTGGCACGACAACCCCACCGCGGAGGTCATCTGCGATACCGCCTATGCCGATGGCGCGGTGGTGGACATCGCCCCGCGCGCCGTTCTCAAGAGGGTGCTGGCCGAATACGGCAAGCGCAACCTTGCGCCCGTCATCGCCCCGGAGCTGGAGTTCTATCTGGTCAAGCGCAACCTCGATCCGGATTATCCCCTGGAGCCCGCCGTCGGCCGCACCGGCCGCCAGGAGGCCTCCGGCCAGGCCTACGGGATCGACGCCGCCAACGACTTCGACGACGTGGTGGAGGACATCTACGACTGGTGCGAGGCACAAGGGGTGGACATCGACACCATCTCCCACGAATCGGGCCCGGCGCAACTGGAGATCAACTTCAACCACGGCGACCCGCTGGATCTGGCCGACCAGGTCTTCCTGTTCAAGCGCACGGTGCGCCAGGCGGCCCTCAAGCACGGCATCTACGCCACCTTCATGGCCAAGCCGCACCAGGACGAGCCGGGCTCGGCCATGCACATTCACCAATCGGTGCTGGACAGGGAGACGGGCAAGAACATCTTCGTCACCGCGCGCGGGCGCTTTTCGGCCAGGTTCCTGCACTTCATCGGCGGCCTGCAACGCTACATGGGCGCGGCCATGCCCTTCTATGCCCCCAATGTCAATTCCTACCGCCGCCTGGTGCCCCATTCCGACGCCCCCACCACCACCCACTGGGGGGTGGACAACCGCACCGCGCCGCTGCGCGCGCCCATTTCCGCGCCGCAGAACACCCGCATCGAGAACCGCGTGCCGGGCGCCGACGCCAACCCCTATCTGGCCATCGCCGCCTCCCTGGCCTGCGGCCTGCTGGGCATGAAGGAGCGCATCCGGCCCTCCGACCCCATCGAGGGCTCCGCCTACCGCTATGTGCACACCCTGCCGCTGACCATGGAGGAGGCCCTGGGCAAGCTGCATTACGCCAGGCCCCTGAAACAGCTCCTCGGCGAGCGCTTCGTGGAAACCCATGCGGGCGTCAAGGAGGCCGAAATGGAGCAATGGCGGCGCGTCATCTCCTCCTGGGAGCGCGAACATTTGCTTCTCAATGTCTGACGGGGAGCCCTCCATGCCGGATCAGCGCGCCTCCTACAGCGGCCTCGTGACCTTCATGCGCCGTCCCGTCACGGCGGATTTCAGCCATGCGGACGTGGTGATCACCGGCGTGCCCTTCGACCTTGCCACCACCAACCGGCCCGGGGCGCGTTTCGGCCCCAGGGCCATCCGCGAACAGTCCCTGCAACTGGACTGGGGCCCCATATGGCCCTGGGGCTTCGATCCCTTCGAAAGGCTCAAGGTGGTGGATTTCGGCGACGTTGCCTTCGACTGGGGCCGCCCGCAGGAGATGCCCGGAGCCGTCAGCGCACACATCGAACGGGTTCTGGAAGCCGGAGCCATTCCCATTACCTTGGGCGGCGATCATTTCGTCACTCTGCCCATCCTGCGCGCCATCGCCGCCCAGCATGGCCCCGTGGCCCTGATCCATTTCGACGCCCACCGGGACGTGGAAAGCGCCGCACGGGACGGCCGCCTCGATCATGGCATCGTTTTCTCCCGCGCCCTGCACGAGGGCCTCATCGCG
>Ga0256833_1003733_pt1 | contig 10344 bp, 9 predicted proteins | sample 356284metaG_FD_190535 | JGI IMG/M metagenome (GOLD analysis project Ga0256833, IMG submission 190535) | Hydrothermal vent microbial communities from Mid Atlantic Ridge, Atlantic Ocean - 356-284 | ecosystem: Environmental > Aquatic > Marine > Hydrothermal vents | place: Atlantic Ocean: Mid...
CTAAATTGCGACCACAACGCCAAGGCGCAAAGCTTTTGAAATTCTTTGCTCCTTGTGCCTTGGCGTTGAAATGCCTTGTATCAGCGCCATCGGCGTTCCATTTTCATCGGCACCGGCGGGCAGCCGCCCGTGGTGCATCCTTCGTTTTTCGACGTTGACTTTTGTCCGTGAGACTACTATAATAGCTACATAAATAGCCATTTAAGCGATCGATCTGGAGGAGGTGCGATGGAAGAAAGAATCACAGCGACCGAAGCGAAGCTCCGCTTCGGCCAGGTCATGAGGCGAGCAGCCGAGAAGGACGTGATCGTGGTCAGTCGCGGTCGCCCCACGGTGGCCATTCTCAGCTATGAAGAGTACCGGGAGCTCCAGAACCTGAGGGAGAGACTCCGACGGGAGAAAGCGCTGGAGAGGCTCGAAAGGCTTGCCGTGGAAGTTCGACAGCGCAACAGCGATTTGAGCGAATCGGAGGCAGAGGAGCTTTCCGACAGGTTCACCCGAGACACGATAGAGGAGATGATCTCCAGAGGAAAAGTGCGCTACAGGGGCGAGGAGTGAGCGGTGCGGGTACTGGTGGACGCCAACCTTTTCATCAGCTTTCTCCTCACACCGGACAGGGAGAGCGCCAGCAACGAGGTGATCAGGAAAGCCGTACTGGGAGAGTTCACGCTTCTGGTCCCGGAAGGTTTGCTGGAGGAGATATCGTCCAGCGCCCGGAGGAAGCGGTACCTGCTGGAGAGGATAGGTCCGGGGGAAGTGGACGAACTGATGGAGATCCTGTCGTCGATGGCCGAGTTCGTGCCGGAGATAGAGGAGCCAATTCCTGCTGTGGTGAGGGACCCAAAGGACGATTACCTGCTCGCCTATGCGGTGGTGGGGGAGGCGGATTATCTGGTCTCCGGGGACAGGGACCTGCTCGTTTTGAAAGAGGTGGAAGGGGTGAGGATCCTCAGCCCTCGGGAGTTCCTTCGTACCCTTGGCGAGGGGTAAGCCCTTACAGCTTGTCTCGTGGATCCGGTTCTACATCAGGCACCTTTGACGTCGCTCTATCGAACTCCTCCCGGTTCTCACGGGACGTTCGCTCTGCCGTGATGACTTCGCTCGACTCTGCTAAATAAACCGTGGTCAGGATGATAATACCGTCCCTCACTTTCTCTTCACATTCGCTCCAGGACCTGTACCGTCACCTGTTGCCTCAGGACACGCACATCCTCATCTGTCACCTTGAGGTCCAGTCCTTTCCGCAACCAACCCAGAGTCACGATATCTTGAGGTTTCTGAACGCTATATTTGAACCTGAGAAAATCAAGGAACTGCTCGACACCCTCGGCAGGCAACTTCTCCATGGCTCGATACACTTTCTGCCTGACGGCCGGATTCGTGCCAATCGTTCTCCACACATCGCGAACTTACTGAAGGGACTGACTGAGCGTATCGGTCGTTTTCTCGGGTATATGGCACATGCCTTCGCGTTCGGCCCATCTACAGCTCGCTGAGGCCGTATCGGTTCGCCGCTTCGGGAAGAGGAATGTACGTCGGAAGAGTAGCTACAGCTTCCATTTTCGTCGCTCCCTGTGCTTTCTAACGCAAAAAACCCGACCGATTTGGCCGGGCCAGTTGTACTTATCTTGCCGGGTTTGGCCCGGCCTCCACTTCAGGCTGGGGGACAGGGACTCGAACCCCGACTTACTGATCCAGAGTCAGCTGTCCTGCCAATTAGACGATCCCCCAGTACACTCACTATTTTACCCAATCATGCCGGAGATGCAAATTTCGCAGATTCGGTTCGAAAGGACACTCTCTCATTCGGAGTAAACGGGAAGAGTAAAGAAAAAAGTCGAGCCTTTCCCCGGTTCGCTGTGCACCCACACTCTGCCTCCATGAGCTTCGACCAGCGATTTCACTAAGTACAAGCCCAAACCGGTTCCTTTCGTGGAACGCCTTTCGCTGGTATCGACCCGATAGAACCTCTTGAAGAGCCTGCCTTGCTCCTCCGGCGGAATCCCTATCCCTTGATCGGCTACGTAAACGGTCACCGTGTGATCGTTGCTCCAGGCCCCAATACGAATGATCCCACCATTCGGAGAGTACTTTATGGCATTGCTCACCAAATTGTCCAACACTTGTCGCAGCCGAACCGGATCGGCTGACACCAGGGGCAGCTTTTCCGGCAGATCCTCCACGAACCTGTGCCTCAAAGTCTGGACGCTGAACCGCTCTACCACGTCATCGATGACGCTTTTCAGGTCGACCGGCTCCGGTCGGATTTTCAGAACCCCGGCCTGTATCTTCGATACTTCCAGCAGATTGTCTATCAACTCGGCGAGACGGTCGCTTTCTTCTTCGATCGCCGCCAGCCCGGCTTCTATGGTCTTCCTGTCCCAGTTGGCGTCTTCCCGACGCAGTGTACCCGCGTAGCCTTTTATCACGGCTACCGGGGTCTTCAGTTCGTGGGAAATGATCGAGATGAAAGTCGCTTCCATCTCCTCGGCTTCACGGAAGCGGGTGATGTCCTGAGCGGTCAGGATTATGTTTATAATCCGTCCTTTGCTGTCTTGGAGAGGGGTGCACGTAACACCCAGAATGCGCTCCTTTTCCCCTTCCCGTTTCAGAACCCCTTCTGAGTAAATGCTTCCGCGGATATCGTTGGCTCGGACACAGCTGCAGACATCGACACCTTTCACTTGCTCCAATCTTACGACGTCTTCACAACGCTTGCCGGTCATCTCACGGGATGGAATCCCGGTGAAATCTGCAAAGGCTTTGTTTGCCATCCGCACCGTACCGCTGCTGTCGAGTATGAGGATGCCGTCGGGGTTGTTTTCGACGATTGCCTCCAGTAGAGCTTTTTCCCTCTGTAACTGCGTGACGAGCTGTGCATTGCGCACGGCGATGGCAGCTTGGTCGGCGAAGCCTGACAAAATGCGCCTGTCGCTTTCGGTGAATGTCGCGCTGCCACCTCGAAGCACGTAGATTATCCCAAGGAGTTCCTCCTCGAACACGAGAGGCAGCGACACGATTTGTTCGAAAGGAAGGCCCTGACGGGAAACCTCTTCCAGCCGTTTCTCCAATCCAAGCACAGTCCATCCCGCTCCGGGGATCTTTATCGGTTTTGCAGAAACCAAGGGCTCGAGCAGGTAGAGTAAATCCATGGGAATGCCGTAAGCAGCCCTTACCTCCGGTTCTCTTTGGCTGTAGAGCACGACTATTCCTACATCTCCACGCACCATTTCCACGGCGCTCTTGAGTATCAACTTCAGAACCGATTCCAGGTCGAGCCGTGAGGTGATCGCCCTGGCGATTTCCATCAGATATTCCATCTGGCGGATCGAATACTCGTAGCTCAGGTCGAACATTTCCCCCTCAAATTATCAACATGGCGTCCCCGAACGAGAAGAAACGATACCGTCGTTCGATTGCCTCGGCGTAGGCTTTGTCCAGAAGCTCCTTCCCAGTGAACGCCGCGACCAGCATCAGTAAAGTGGAGCGTGGGAGATGAAAATTGGTTATCATTGCATCTACCACCTTATATTCGTAGCCCGGGTAGATGAACAAATCGGTTTCCCCGCTCCATGCCCCGACGTGCTTCCCCTGTTCGGCGAATTGCGCTGCCGTTTCGAGCGTCCTGACCGATGTGGTGCCTACCGCCACTATTCTACCACCGGATCTCTTGACCCTGTTGATCAGATCCGCTACTTCCGGAGTCACGGTCCCGAACTCCGAATGCATCTTGTGTTCCTCTATCACTTCCTCTTTCACGGGCTGAAATGTGCCGAGACCCACGTGGAGAGTGACGAAAGCCATGAGCACCCCTTTCGCCTCGATGGCACGCATCAGATCTTCTGTGAAATGGAGGCCTGCTGTGGGTGCTGCCACCGATCCGTCCTCTCTGGCGTATACCGTTTGATAGCGACGAGGATCGTCGAGGTCGGCGTGGATGTAAGGCGGCAGGGGAACATGTCCTATCTCCGGCAGGATCGGCTCGATCTCTCTGTCGAACCTGACGATCCGTGAGCCTTCCTCCTTTACGCTTTCCACGACCGCATTTACCTTCCCGTCATCGATCGACACCTCCGTACCAGGGCGCATCCTGTGTCCGCGGACGAGGCATTCCCATCTTTTCGATGAGAGCTTCCGCAGAAGGAATATTTCCACTTTGCCGCCGGTTTTCTTTCGACCGTAAAGCCTTGCGTGTATGACTCTACTATCGTTCGCAACGAGCAAATCGCCCGGTTCGAGATACCCGACGATGTCCCTGAAGATTCGGTGTTCTATTTCGCCGGTGTTTCTATGGACCACCATCAGCCTGGCGCTGTCCCTTGGCTCGACTGGGTGCTGTGCGATCAATTCCGAAGGAAGCGGATAGTCGAAATCCGAGGTCTTCGTCATGCGGATCGTCTCCGTTTCCTTTTGTGTCGGTAGCTTGGGGCGATTATCCCCCAGATTATCCCTCGACCCGGATCGGTCAACCTTGTTCGTAGCCACGGGTCGAGTTCGTCAGGGGTATGCACCGTGGTGATAACCGTCGGCAGAGATGCATTGTAGCGGTAGTTCAAAAGCTGGAAGAGTTTTTCCCTGGCCCACGGGGTTGCGTTCTGGGTTCCCAGATCGTCCAGCACCAGAAAATCCGTGCGCTTGATGCGGTCGAACCGCTTGTCGTAGGTTACGGGACTGTTGGGGGCAAATGCCGCTCTAAGGTAATCCAGGAGGTCGGCCACCACGACGAAAGTGACTCGTTCTCCTTTCTGAACCCTGTAGTTGGCTATGGCTGCCGCGAGGTGGGTCTTGCCGCATCCATAAGTCCCATAGAACGTGAGCCATCCCCGGGGGTTTTCGGCAAATTTCTTCGCCAGCGCGAGGGCGTGGGCGAGATTTTCCCTTTCTTCTTTCTTCAGATTCTTGCGTGTATCCCACGTTTCGAATGTCATTTCCTTCAGCAGTGGCAACATGTCTATCCCGACACCGGAGCTTTCCCTGCTCCGGTAATCCGGGGCCATGATCTCCGCTACTGTGCTTACGTCGGAGTCCATGAGCCTGGAACGTATGCGGGGCGGGATGCTTTCCAGCCATTGGTTGCTGGTGATCACGGTGGGCAGGTTCGCGTTGTACCGATAGTTGAGTATCTGGAAGAGCTTCTCTTCGGCCCACGAAGTGGCGTTGTGGGTGCCCAGATCGTCCAGTATTAGCAGCGGAGCTGTTCTCACATCCTCGAATCGCTGGTCGTAAGTGGATGGGCTCTCCGGAGCGTATGCGGATCTGAGGTAATCGAGGAGGTCCGGCACGACCACGAACAACACCATGTATCCTTTTCGGATTCTATGATTTGCAATGGCTGCTGCGAGGTGGGTCTTTCCACAGCCGTAATCCCCCAGGAGAACCAGCCATCCATGTGGGTCTTCGGCAAACGCTTTGGCCTGCTCGTATACTCTCTTTAGGTTCTCTCGTTGGACCGGGCTGAGGTGGGGCGCGTTCAGGTCGAAGTTTTCGAACGTCTTTCTGGCAAGTGCTCCGAGGTTGCTGATGCGCAAGAGTTCCTGAAGTCTTTTCTTGCGTCGTTTTTCGATCTGGCACACGCACGGTACGGCTTTGCCGTAGTCAGGATGTCCAACCGGAAGGTCCGGTATCACCCAGCCGGTGCCACCGCAGATCGGGCAGGTTTCCTTTCCATTCTTTTCGTTCATCTTCGGTATCTCTTTCTGAATTCCACAGAGTCGGTATCCACCGGTGGTTCTTCTTTTCCTTCGAGCCGCCATCGTTCGAGAATGGCGCGGACGTAGCTCCACCGCCGAATGTTGTTTTCGGCGGCTATTCGGAAAGCGTCCTCTATCCATCCAGGGGGGTACTCTTCGGCGGCTTCTTTGAGCTCTTCTGCAAGTAACGGCTGGAGCAACCCTATGTTTTCTTCGTATAGTTCAAAAATGTTTTTGTGCACGGATTGTTCCTGTCCTGCCCGGGAAAGCACCGCCTCCGGACCTTCTTCTGCTATCATCTCCTTTGCCCTGCGCCCCTTGTCGTCGTTTAGGAAGTACCATGTTTCTTTTCTGCCATTGATCTCCACGGGAACCGGCAGCAGGATCCCGTGAACGGATGCCATCTTCAGCGCCTGAGCAAGCTTACGCTCTCCATCTCTGGAGCTTTTACCGATTCCGGCGAGGAACTTTCTGTCTTGTCTCAGCTCTGATTCCGTTACGTATCGATAAGCCCCGCCGGCCGGCTCTTCGTCATAGGAAAGGCGTTTGAACACTTCCAAGATCAGTTTGACTTCGGCCAGGTCCTTGAGGCGCGGCAACACCTCCGAAAAGAACTGGCCTGGGATTTTCACGGGAGGAGCTTTCCTATCGTCGAACCCCTCGAACTCATATGATGCTCTGCTCGTCCCCATACTCGTCGATTCCTTCTTCACCCAGCGGTATGGTTACCTTCTTGAGATTGCCGAAGGATGTGAGATTTTCGTTGAAGAACAGAGAAACTCTTCCGACAGGACCGTTCCTGTGCTTGGCCACTATTAGCTCTGCGATGTTCTTCTGTTCCGTTTCCTCATTGTATACTTCGTCCCGGTAGATGAAGATCACCACATCTGCGTCCTGCTCGATGCTGCCGGATTCCCTGAGATCGGAAAGCATAGGGTGCTTGTCCTGCCTGCTTTCCACCGCGCGGGATAGCTGTGAAAGTGCCAAAACCGGCACGTTCATCTCCCTGGCAAGTCCTTTGAGAGCACGGGAGATGTACGAAATTTCCTGGACACGATTTTCGGCCCGGTAGTCGCCCTGCATGAGCTGTAGGTAGTCGATTACCACGAGGTCGAGTCCGTACTCGGAGTAGATGCGCCTGGCTTTCGATCGGAGGCTCATCACGGAGAGGGAAGGGGTGTCGTCTATGTACATGTATACATCCCCGAGTTCGCCTGCGGTAATCACCAGTTTTTCGAACTCCTCGTCGCTCACGCGTCCTCTCACGATCTTCCTGGACTCCACTCCGGATTCGGCGGCGAGGAGCCTGTGCACGAGTTGTTCGGCTGACATCTCCAAGCTGAACACGGCTACTTTCTTCCCTTTCATGGCGGCGTTTCGGGCTATGGAGAGCGCGAGGGACGTCTTCCCCATGGATGGACGTCCGGCCAGGATCACCAAATCGGATTTCTGGAGCCCTCCAAGGAGCTCGTCGAGGTCTCGAAATCCTGTGGGCACGCCGTACACTTCTTCTTCCATCAGGCGCAGCTTCTCGAGTCTTTCCAGAACTTCGTCCAAAACCTCGTTGATCCTGCGCAGGTCACGGCGGGTTCCACGTTCTGCGATGGCGAAGATCAGCTGCTCGGCTCTATCTACGAGTTCCCTTGCGTCGTCGGCTTCTTCGTAAGCGAGGGAAGCTATTTGCGTGGCGGCGCGCAGCAGCCTTCGCCTCACGGCGGCCTGTGCCACCAAATTTGCGTAATACTCGGCGTGGACTGCCGTTGGGACGGAGTTTACCAGGGATGTAAGGTATGCAGGCCCACCTACTTCCCCGAGCCGTCCACTTTGTTCCAGTTCTGCGCTCAGTGTGATCAGATCTGGAGGCTGGTTCCTTCGGTGCAGCTTCAGAACTGCTTCGTAGATCCACCGGTTCCTATCGCTGTAAAAATCCTCTGGAGAGAGCAGCGGAACCACGTCGTGAACCGCGCCGGGAGATATTATGAGGGAACCAAGGACCGCCTCTTCCGCTTCGATGTTTGCCGGCACCGCCCTTTGTGGCGTCGAATCCTGATTCTGCTGCGGCATTACTCATCCTCCCCCGGAGGTAAGTCCCCGAAGTTCAGTGTAGAAAGGAAATCCTTGAAAGCCCCCAGATCTTCTTCGGGGCCTTCGCCTCCTATCGCCGACTCGAAATGCCCTTCGCCGCCAAGTTCTCCCTCTCCGAGTTCGGTTATGTCTGGATCCGGGAGGATGCCTGCTTCGTCCATTACGTCCTCTTCGACGAAGATGGGAGCATCTACCCGGACGGCAAGAGCGATTGCGTCGCTTGGACGAGAATCGACTGTGACTTCTTCTCCGTCCACGTCCAATACGATGTTTGCGTAGAACGTATCATCCGTAAGTTCCGTGATTACGACATAATCTACCCTGGCGTCGAGTGTTGTGAGTACGTTCTGCAAGAGATCATGTGTCAGTGGGCGCGCCACCTGCACGCCTTGCAGGGCTATGGTGATTGCGTCCGCTTCGAACGGCCCTATCCAGATCGGCAGATATCTCTCGCCGAAAATCTCTTTCAGCACTATCAGCCTATGCTGCGACATCAGGCTGACTCTGACGCTATCGATCTTGACCTGGAGCATTTCAGAGAACCTCCCAGAGACGAATGGGCTCGTCTGACACCGACAGAGTAAGTTGATGATACTCAACCTGCATGAAATTATATCACACATTCTGCGGTCGGAGGAATGAGAAAAGTCTTTTTGCTCAGCGGGAGTTTGATTCGGCGCCTGGCGCAACCGAGATCGCGGAATGATGTAGGTCTACAGGTGTTTGGGCGTAAAGGGGGGCGTTGGCTCGCTCCCGGCTTGGAACGGAGGTCGGCGGACCGTGCCAGGAGGCGAGCAGCTTCGTAAGTAGAGCACTGTGGCGCTATGTCAGCTTGCAGGTTCGGAACGCAAAGACGCAAAGTTTTTGACATTCTTTGCCGTCTTATGCTTTCCTTGCGTCTCGGCGTTGAAATGCCGCGTATCAGCATCCTGTTTTCATCCTTATGGGCGAGCTCACGCTCATAGTGACTGCTTCGTAGATCCGTACGGAGCTGTAGGGCGGACTGTTAGTCTGCCTGGGTGGGCTAACAGCCCGCCCCTCAGTGGCTCGAGCTGTCAGCTCGAGGAGGGCGAGATGCTCGTAAATGGAATGCCACCGCCCAGCCTTGGGTAGGCGACCGCATCGCCGTCGCCTACTCCACAGAGTGTGCGAAAATCTGTGTGTATCTGCATTCGTCAGCGTCCCATTTTCATCCTTATGGGCGAGCTCACGCTTATGGTGACTGCTTCGTAAATGGGGCGCTGTGGCGCGAGCTGTTAGCTGGTAAGGTTCGAAACGCAGAGACGCGAAGAAGCAGAGGCGCAAAGCTTTTGAAATCCTTTCCGTCTTATGCTCCCCTTGCGCCTTCGCGTTGAAATGCCTGCATCAGCGCCATCGGCGTTCGGCAATTGACGCGGAAGCGCAAATACAAGACGCGAAGAATCGAAAAACTTTCGCGTCGTCTTGTTTCAGCATCGACTTGATTATCTGCGTTCACCTGAGGAATCTTGCGCGGAACCAGCGAATCGGCTAATCGACCCCTGACAGTACGCATTCGCCGATTCCGGAAGATGGAACCCTGATGTGCTATCTGGGGGCTCTACGAGCCCCCAGAATTGTTTCGCACCCGATCCTTACTTCCACTCCTCCAGCGTTTTCTTCACCATCCACAGGAACTTGTCCGCCGAAGCACCGTCCAGGACCCGATGGTCGAATGTGAAGCTGATGTAGCACATGGGCCGGATGGCGATCTGGTCTCCCTCCGGCGTCTCCACTACTACCACCCGCTTCACGATGGCACCCACGCCCAAGATGCCGGCGTTGGGCTGGTTGATGATCGGCGCTGCGAAAAGGCTGCCGGTGACGCCATGGTTGGTGATGGAGAACGTGGCTCCCTGCACCTCGTCCGGCAGCAGCTTCTTATTCCTGGCGCGCTCAGCCAAGTCGTTGACCGCCATGGCCAGCCCTCGCAGGTTCATGGAATCGGCGTTTCGGATCACCGGCACGATTAGCCCGTCTTCCAGGGCCACTGCCATCCCCATGTGGACGTGTTTCTTCAGGATCAGTTTGTCCTCCGCCCAGACGGAGTTGGCCTCCGGTACCGCTTTGAGCCCGGCGATGGCTGCCATGATGAAGTACGGAGTGTAGGTGAGCTTGATCCCTTCTCTGGCGAATTCCTCCTTGTGGCGGTTCCGGTGCGCCACCACCCGGCTCATGTCAATTTCCATCACGGTGGTGGCGTGGGGCGATGTGCGCTTGCTCCTGACCATGTGTTCCGCTATGAGGAGCCGCATCCGGCTCAGGGGCACGACTTCTTCTTCCGGCCCTGCGGGCGTGGGAGGAGCCGGCGGCCTGGGCGGCGCTGGAGCCTCCGGTTGCGCCATGCTTTCCTCCAGCGGGCGGAAGAGAATCCCCGTTCCGGGTTGCTCCCACGGCGGGAGTTCCTTCTCCTTTTTCTGCTCCTCGACGTACCGCAGGACGTCTTTCTTCGTCACCCGACCGCCTTTCCCGGTTCCTTTCACCCGGCTCAGGTCGATCCCGTGTTCGGCGGCCAGCTTTGCCACCACCGGGGAGACCGGCGGGGCTTTCC
>Ga0256833_1003734_pt1 | contig 10342 bp, 11 predicted proteins | sample 356284metaG_FD_190535 | JGI IMG/M metagenome (GOLD analysis project Ga0256833, IMG submission 190535) | Hydrothermal vent microbial communities from Mid Atlantic Ridge, Atlantic Ocean - 356-284 | ecosystem: Environmental > Aquatic > Marine > Hydrothermal vents | place: Atlantic Ocean: Mid...
CTTCCTGCCGCCGCAAGGTGAGGGTGTCTCGGTGACCCTGGCCGTGCCGGGGCGGCACAACGTCGCGAACGCCCTGGCGGTGCTGGCCGTGGTACACCGTTTGGGGCTGGACGTGCCGGCTGCGGCGCAGGCGCTGGGTGAGTTCCGCAGCACGGGGCGGCGTTTCGAGGTGGTCGGCGAGGCGGGCGGTGTGGTGTTCGTGGACGATTACGCCCACCACCCGACGGAAATTCGGGCGACCCTGGCCGCGGCGCGCGAGCGTTTCCCCGGCCACGCGATTTGGGCTGTGTGGCAGCCGCACACTTATAGCCGTACGCTCACCTTGCTGCCCCAGTTTGCCGGAGCCTTCAACGATGCCGACGCGGTGGTGGTCACCGACGTCTTTGCAGCGCGAGAAGCGCCCCCGAAGGGCTTCGACCCCCGCAGCGTGGCTGCGGCGTTGCAGCACCCCCAGGTGCGTTTTGCCGCCACGTTGGAATCAGCAGCCGAAATCTTGCTGACCCAGGTGCAGCCACCGGCGGTGGTGGTGGTGCTTTCCGCTGGCGATGCCCCTGCCGTGACCCGCCGCGCCCTGGAAGGATGGCAGAAACGATGACCAACACCGTATGGTATGACCGCTTGCAACAACTTTTTGGCGACCGTGTGCAGCAAGATGCGCCTTTAGCCCCCTACACCTCGGCGCGCGTCGGCGGCCCTGCCGATGTGCTCATCACGGTGCGCAGCGCGCGAGAACTGGCGTTGGTGGTGCGGCGGCTTTGGGCCTGGGAAGCCCCGTTCTGGGTGCTGGGTGGCGGTTCCAATGTGCTCGTGGCCGACGAAGGTGTGCGCGGCGTGGTGGTGCTCAACCGCGCCCGCAAGACGGCCTTCGTGCAAGATGCCGAGCCGCCCACCGTTTGGGCGGAATCGGGCGCGAATCTGGGCAGTCTGGCGCGCCGGGCTGCCACGCTGGGGCTTGCTGGGCTGGAATGGGCCGCGGGCATTCCGGGGACGGTGGGCGGTGCCGTGGTGGGCAACGCCGGCGCGCATGGCGGTGAGGTGGCTGCTGTGCTGGAGATGGCTGAAATCTTGCATCGGGCAAAAGGGCGCGCCTTTTACACCCCCACTGAACTGGCATTCGACTACCGCCACAGTATTCTCAAGGAAACGGGTAGCGATGCCGTGGTGCTGAGCGCGACCTTTCGTCTGCATCGCGAGCCGCCGGAGGCCATTCAGACGCGTATGCAAACTTACAAAACCCAGCGGGAACGCACGCAGCCGCCGGGCGCCAGCATGGGCTCGATGTTCAAGAACCCCCCGGGCGATTACGCCGGCCGTTTGATTGAGGCGGCAGGCCTCAAGGGCACGACCGTGGGCGACGCGGAAATCAGCCCTTTGCACGCCAATTTCTTCGTCAATAAGGGCAACGCCAAAGCCCAGGAAATCTGGGCGCTGATGTATCTCGCCCGCACCACGGTGGCGCGTAAATTCGGGGTTTGGCTGGAGCCGGAAATTCGGCTGGTGGGCGCCTGGCCGCCGGAAGCCGTGGCGGCGCTCTACGAGCTGCAAGAACTGCCCCCCGAAGAGCCTTTGCCCCGCTTTTCCGAGGAAGGTGCCGCATGAGCCAGAAAATTCATCTTGTGGTGCTTTTTGGTGGCCGCTCCGGCGAGCACGAGGTCTCGCTGATGTCGGCGCGTTCGGTGCTCGCTGCCCTCAAACCCGACCGCTATGAAATCATCCCCGTGGGGATGACCAAAGAAGGGCGCTGGCTGGCTGGCCCCGATGCGTTGGATGCCTTTACGGCCGGGCGGCTGGAGGGGCTGGCGCCGGTGACCCTCTTGCCCGACCCTTCGCGCCCCGGCCTCTGGCAATGGGAGGGCGAGACGCTGAAGCCCTATGCCCCGGTGGATGTGGTCTTCCCGGTGTTGCATGGCACGTTTGGCGAAGATGGCACCCTGCAAGGGCTGCTGGAACTGGCCGATGTGGCCTACGTGGGCGCGGGCGTGGTCGGCTCGGCAGTGGGCATGGATAAGGGCGTGTTCAAAGACGTCATGCGCGCCCACGGCCTGCCGCTGGCGGAATATGTCGTGCTCTCGCGCCGGGAGGTTGAAAACGACCTTGAAGCCGTTGCCGACCGCTGCGAGGCGTTGGCCCCTTACCCGCTGTTTGTCAAACCGGCCAATTTGGGGTCGTCGGTGGGCATTACCAAGGCGCACGACCGGGCGGAGTTGCTGGCCGGGCTGCGGCTGGCCGCCCGTTACGACCGCCGCCTGGTGGTCGAGCAGGGGCTGGATGCCCGCGAAATCGAGGTGGCCGTGCTGGGCAATGCCGAGCCGAAGGCTTCGCTGCCTGGCGAGGTTGTCCCTGGCGAGGAGTTCTATTCTTACAAGGCGAAATATCACGACGACACCTCGCAGTTGTTCATTCCGGCCCCGTTGAGCGCCGAGCAAACGGCCAGGGTGCGCGAACTGGCCGTGGCGGTGTATCAGGCCATCGATTGCGCCGGGATGGCGCGAGTCGATTTTCTGCTGGAGCGCAAAAGCGGCTTGTTTTACATCAACGAGGTCAACACCCTGCCGGGCTTTACCCAGATCAGCATGTACCCCAAGTTATGGGAAGCCACAGGGCTACCTTATTCGGATTTGCTGGACGAACTGGTCGCGCTGGCGCAAGAGCGCAAGCGCGAACGCGACCGCACCCGTTGGGAACGCTGAGCCGTCCATGCGGCGATGCCGCGACGATAGAGGAAACACATGCCTCGCAAAAAGCAAGACACCCTCACACGAGCCGAGCGCGTCCGCCGCAGGCGGGGGAATACCCGCCCGCAGCGCCGCGCGAAAACCGTGGCAGCCCATGCCCACGCCCAGGCCGCAAGCGGCACGCCCGTGGTTGTCAGCCGCTATGGCGTGTTGAGCGGTACGGCGGTGCCGGTTTCGGGGCGTGTGCGGCGGCAGGTGCGGGTGTCGCGCGGCCGCAACACCGAGGTCGTGGCGGCAATGCCGGCGGTTTCCTTAGGTTGGCGCTGGGCTTCGCTGGCATTGAGCGTTTTTCTCATTGTCTTGATTGCCGCTTTATGGTATGCTCCCGTTTTTCGGGTCGAGGCGCCAGAAGTGCGCGGCCTGCAATATCTCGATGCCGGTCAGGTGATTTCCCGCCTGGGCGTGGTGGGGCGGTCGGTTTTCAGCCTCAACCCTGCCCTGGTGGCAGAGCAGGTCGAGGCGCTGCCGGCGGTCGCGCGGGTTGAAGTGCATGTCGCTTTGCCGAATCGGGTGGTGGTGACGGTGCAAGAGCGCCAGCCAGTGCTGGTGTGGCATACCGGGCACAAAACCTGGTGGGTCGACGCGCAGGGCCTGGCGTTTGCCCCCCCCGCGGCCAAAACGCCCCCCCAGGCATTGCAGGTGCAGGCGGCTGCGCTGCCGGCAGAGGCCGCCGATGTGCGCCCCGGCGAGATGCAATTGCTTTCCCCCGCGCAGGTGGAAGCCCTGCAAACCCTGGCCCGCTACCTGCCCCAGGGCACGCCGCTGGTGTTCAGCCCCCGCTATGGCATCGGCTGGCAGGCCCCGGAAGGCTGGCAGGTGTTTGTGGGGCAAAAACTGACGCACATGGAACAGCGCATGGTGTTGTATGAGGCCATTGCCCGCTGGTTGAAAGCACAACATATTCACCCGGCGCTGGTCAACGTGGCCTCGTTCCGTGCGCCGTATTACCGAATGGAGCCGTAGCCGTGGAAGAACCCATTCTGGTGGGCATCGATGTTGGCACAACGAAGGTCTGTACCCTGGTGGCGCGTCCCGAAGCCGATGGGCGGATGCGCATTTTGGGCGTTGGGCTGGAGCCTTCCCGCGGGCTGAACAAAGGTCTGGTGGTGGATATGAGCGAAGCCTCGCGCGCCATTGCCCGCTCGGTTGAAAAGGCTTCGCGCGCCGCGGGCATGGAAATTGCCGCCGCGTTGGTGAGCCTGGCGGGGTCGCATGTTTCCGGCGAAATCAGCCGCGGGGTGGTGGGTGTTTCCGGCGGGGTGGTCGATGCCGGTGATATCCAGCGCGCGGTGGAAGCCGCCCGTGCCCTCGCCGTGCCCCACGACCGCGAGATCGTGCACATCATCCAGCGCGCTTTCCGGCTCGATGATCAGGAAAGCGTGCGCGAGCCCCTGGGAATGCACGGTTATCGGCTGGAGGCCGAGGTGCACATCATCACGGCTTCCAAAGCCTCGGTGGCCAACCTGCGGGAATGCGTGCAGCAGGCGGGGGTTGAGGTTTCCCATTTCGTGCTCAACCCGCTGGCTTCGGCTGAGGCGGTGTTGACCGAGACCGAGCGCGAGATGGGGGTGGCAGTGTGCGACATTGGCGGCGGCACCACCGACCTGGCGGTGTATATCGGCGGCGACGTGTGGCACACCGCGGTGCTGCCCGTGGGCGGCAACCATGTGACTCGCGACCTGGGCTACCTGTTCCACCTGCCGCTGGAGCGCGCTGAGGAAATCAAGGTGCGCCACGGCCACAGCGACCCCCAGGCGGTTTCCGCCGAAGAGGTGATTACCGTGCGCTCGTTTGCCGACCACGAGGCGGTGCAGGTCAACCGCCGTGAAATGGCTGAGGTTATCGAAGCGCGCGTGCGGGAAATGTTGGAAATGGTGCGCCACGAGTTGCACCGTTCAGGCTACGACGGCCTGTTGCCCGCCGGGGTGGTTTTCACCGGCGGCAGCACCCTGCTCAAGGGCTTTGAAGAGGTGGCGCGCGAAGAGTTAGGCTTGCCGGTGCGGGTAGCGAAGGCCGAAAAAGTGTTTGGCATGGTCGACCGCATTCGTAGCCCGGCCTTTGCCACCAGTGTGGGCCTGCTGTATTGGGCGCAACTGTTGCAAACAGCAGCCTTTGTGCCCGAAGCCCCGCGGCGGCGCGATGGTGTGGATTCCTGGGAAAAGGTGAAAGCATTTTTGCGTTCCCTTTTGCCGTAAGTTTGAGGCTTTTTTCGCCCCACAGTTTGTTTGAGGAGGTTCGTATGTTGCAAAATGCTGGTTCCCCCCTGGAAGGCGAATCCTTCGCCCGCATCAAAGTTGTGGGCGTGGGCGGTGGCGGCGGTAATGCCGTCAACCGGATGATCGAGGAAAGCGTGCAGGGTATCGAGTTCGTGGCCGTGAACACCGATGCGCAGGCGCTGCTGCTTTCCAAAGCCGGTACGCGGGTGCACATCGGCGAGAAGGTCACCCGCGGCCTGGGCGCAGGCGGTGACCCCGAGGTCGGTCGCAAAGCCGCCGAAGAATCGCAGGAAGAATTGTATCAGGTGCTCGACGGCGCCGATATGGTCTTCATCACGGCGGGCATGGGCGGCGGCACGGGCACCGGCGCAGCCCCTATCGTGGCAAAAATTGCCCGCGATGTCGGCGCGCTCACCATTGGCGTGGTGACCAAGCCGTTTTCCTTCGAGGGCTCGCGCCGCATGAAGGCCGCCGAAGCGGGCATTACCAACCTCAAAGAAAACGTCGATACCCTTATCGTGATTCCCAACGACCGCTTGCTGCAAATTGTGGATAAGAAGGCCGGTTTGCAGGAAGCCTTCAAGGTGGCCGACGACGTCTTGCGCCAGGGCATTCAGGGCATTTCGGAACTTATTACCGTGCCCGGCTTGATCAACCTGGATTTTGCGGACGTGAAGACCGTGATGTCGGAAGGCGGCGCGGCCCTGATGGCCGTGGGCGAGGCCGAAGGCGAAGATCGCGCCCGCCTGGCTGCCGAAGAGGCCATTTCCAGCAAATTGCTGGATATCACCATCGACGGTGCGCGCGGCATCTTGTTCAACATCACCGGCGGTTCGGACCTGACCCTCTTTGAGGTCAACCAGGCCGCGGCCATCATCAAGGAAGCCGCACACCCCGATGTCAACCTGATCTTTGGCGCGGTGATTGACCCCAACATGGGCGACAAAGTGCGCGTCACGGTGATTGCCACGGGTTTTGATTACACGGGCATGTCGCGGCATTTGCGCCGGGCCCGGCCGGCAACGGCTGACCGCGCAATGCATTCTCCCGCGGCCGACATGCCCCAGCCTCGGCCCCAACCGGCCGAATTTGCGCCGCGGACTTTCGACACCGACGACCTGGATATTCCGACCTTTGTGCGGAAACGCTTGAAGCAATCGCAACGCCGGTAAGCATCAACGAGTTTGGGTGAACTTCGGCACCGACCGCGGCGGTGCAGCGTGGGCGCGCTGCATTTCGCCGTCGGCCCTCCTCCCGACGCGGGCGCGCGGGCGGGTATGAACGCACGCCCGGCGTGCGCCGCGGTGGTGTCCGTGGGGCGTTCCCGAGGGGCTGTCTCTGCAGGCAGCCCCTCGGCGCGTCCAGGGGTGCAGGCTGCGTTCTCGGCCAATTTCTTCTCAAACCCTTGACAATACCCGTGTCCGGGGGTATATTCGCAATGACGAATTTCGCAGAAGCGAATAAGGAGCGCGTATGTTGCCCAGCGACGAAGCCGCGGCCCGCGCGGCGCAATTGGCCTATGCCCTGGCACACCCTGTGCGGCTGCAGATTCTCGCAGCCCTGGCGGAGGGCGACGCCTATGTCATGGATTTGACGGCAGCGTTGGGGCGGCGGCAGGCCAACATTTCGCAGCACCTGGCAGTGTTGCGGGAAGCCGGGCTGGTGGTGGCCGAGCGGGAGGGTATGACGGTGCGTTACCGTCTACGCAATGCGCAGGTGTTGCAATTGCTGAGTTTGTTGGAAGATCTCAGCGCTCCCCTGCCGCTCACTGCCGTAGGCCGCCGACGCCGTTGCCGCCGAGGGCGTGGCCGCGGACGGATGCCATAGCAACAAAAAAATTTTTTTGCGCGACTTTATTCGCTTTTGGAAATATCCTGACCCTTTTACAGGAGGTGCAACATGTTTGGACGTCGTTTTCGGAAATTCTGGCGCGGGGGTGGTTATGGCTATGGCCGCGGCGGCTGCTATGGCCCCGGTTACGCCCGTGCCGACTGGCGCACGGGGGCAACCCCGTGGGATTGGGAAGCCGAGGGCTGGGGTGGCCCGCCGCCCTGGGCGCGCCGCTGGGGTGTGGACGTGCCCCCTGCCGAGCGCAAAACCTGGCTCGAACAGGCCAAAACCCATCTGCAGGCCCGCCTTGACGAGATCGAGAAGGAATTGCAAAGCCTCACGACCTCTGACGAGGCCTGAGGCCTGCTTTGGGGAGCACTCCCCTTCAAAGCAACAGCCCTGCCATCAACGGCAGGGCTGTTTTGTGGTTTAGGTGGCGAGGGCGGCTCACGCCCCTTTGCTGCGCGGTTTGCGAATGCTGCCGTCGGTAGGGCGGATGACCAGGACCACCTTGCCCATGATATCCACCTGGGCCGGATCGTCGATTTCGATGGGCTGCATGGTGGGGTTTGCCGGCTTGAGGATGATTTTTTCCAGCCGTTCCTGGCGGGCGTCATACACGGGCTGATATTTCTTCAGGGTGCTTTCGTTGGTATGCTTCAGCCACACCGCGACCATCTCGCCAGGGGCGGCTTCTTTGGTTTCCTTGAGCACCACGATGTCGCCGTCGCCAATGAGCGCGTCGATCATCGAATTCCCGCTGACTTCCAGGGCATACAGGCCTTCGGTGTTACGGGGCAGAAAGGCCTGCGGAATTTCGATGGTATCGTCAGCGGTGTAGCCTTCGGGGAAGGCAGGGATAGGCTCGCTGGCGACGATGCGCCCCGCCAGGGGCAGCGAAACCACCCGCGAGGCAGGCGCGACCGGCAGGCTGCGCCCCGCTTCACGGGGTTTACGGGGGGCCTTGCGCGCCGCCCGCGCGCGCCCCTGGGCAGCCAATGCAGCCCAATCGGCTGAGGCATCGGTCGCGTCCACGTCGCGCGGGCGGGAGAGGCGGGGGTGCAGGCGAATGTTGCGGGCTTTCCGTTTGTCGGTGGCTTCCCGCACGATGAACTTCAGCCGCTCCAACCGCCGCAGGTGATAATCGACCACCGATGTCGAAGAAGCCCCCACCGCTTGTTGAATTTCTCGCACCGTGGGGGGCAGACCTTGCTCATCGAGCCATTGGTAAATGGTGTCGAGAATTTTTTTGTCTAACTCGTCGAGGGTGTTTTTAGGTTTCCGTGGTGACATGCGCATCCCCTTTCTTGGGAAAAGGCGAAAGCCGGCTACCGTAATATTATCAGAACACCCGTTCTTTGTCAAGGAGCGCCATTTGCGGTAAACTTGGGAGACAAGATTCTTGCGAGGAGCAGTGAAGATGACGGTTTTGGCGGTCATTGGTGGTACGGGCAAGGAAGGGCGCGGTTTGGCTTACCGTTGGGCGAAAGCGGGGCACACGGTGTATATCGGCTCACGCACGCCAGCCAAAGCCGAGCGGATGGCTGAAACCATCCGCGCGCGGCTGGACAACCCCCAGGCGTCGGTATGGGGCATGGGCAACCGGGAAGCCGCCCAACGGGCTGAAATCGTGGTGTTGGCCGTGCCCTACAGCGCCCATCGCGCGACGTTGGAAGCCATTCGTGAGGCCGTGCAGGGCAAAATTCTGGTCGATGTGGCCGTGCCGCTCAAGCCGCCGAAGGTGACCAAAGCCTGGTTTCCGCCCGCGGGCAGCGCCGCTTTAGAGGCGCAGCAGATCCTCGGCCCCGACGTCGCCGTGGTCGATGCCTTCCAGAACATTGCCCATGCCGTGCTGTGGGAAGACGCGCCTATCGAGGCCGAGGTGCTGGTCGCGGGCAAGGGGAAGGCCAACCGCCGCCGGGTGATGGCGCTGGTGGAAGACGCCGGCCTGCGCGCCTGGGATGCCGGCCCTATCGAGAACACGCCGGTGGTTGAAGGGCTGACCAGCGTGTTGATTTACATGAACAAGGCTTTGGGAGCACGCCATGTCGGCATCCGCGTGGTGGGCGGGGAGGACGCATGACCACACCTTTGACTTTGACGCCGCTGCCGGGCGTGCCTTTCGTGCGGCGGGGCGACGATCTGGCCGCATTGATTTTGCGCGGTTTGCGCCGGGCGCGCCTGGCGCTGCAGGATGGCGATGTGCTCGTGGTGGCGCAAAAGGTGGTCTCGCGCGCCGAAGGCCGCCTGGTCGATTTACGCACCATTACGCCCTCCGCCGAAGCCCGTGCCCTGGCCGCGAAGGTGGAAAAAGACCCCCGCCTGGTGGAACTCATCCTTCGGGAAAGCAATGCTGTGCTGCGCGCCGTGCCGGGTGTGCTCATCGTGGAACACAAACGCGGCTTCGTGTGCGCCAACGCGGGGATTGACCACTCCAACGTTTGCGGCGACGACGAATGCGTGCTGCTGCTGCCCGAAGACCCCGACCGCTCGGCAGCCGACCTGCGCCGCCGCCTGGAAGAGGCCGTCGGCAAACGCCTGGGCGTGATCATCAACGATTCGCACGGGCGGGCCTGGCGCTTGGGCACCGTGGGGGTTGCCATTGGCATCAGCGGCGTGCCCGCCCTGGTAGACCTGCGCGGTCGGCGGGACCTGGTGGGGCGCGAACTGCGCGCCACCCAAATCGGTGCAGCCGACGAACTGGCGGCGGCGGCTTCCCTTGTAATGGGGCAGGCCGATGAAGGTACACCGGTGGTCCATGTTCGCGGCTTCCCCTACCCCTTGCGCGACGCAAGCCTGCAGGAACTCATTCGCCCGAAGGAAAGAGACCTGTTCCGTTGAGAGGTGACCATGCAACCCATGATGGGACGCTGTTTCGTGTGCGGCAAAACCCTGTCCCAGGAGGCAATGGCCGGGCATTTGCGGGCGTGTCGTTCCCGGCAGGATGGTGAACAGCCCCTTTTCTTGCTCCATGTGCGCGATGCCTATTTCCCTGAGACTTTCTGGTTGTTTCTGGAGATGCCGCAGGCGGCCCCTTTGGCGGCGCTCGATGAGGCGCTGCGGCAGGTATGGGTCGATTGCTGTGGCCATGCCAGCCAGTTTATTATCGATGGCGTGACTTATGGCCGCCGTCCGAAGGCTACCCCCGTGGATTTGGTGCTGGATGAGCAAGCCCACGTGGCCCCGATGGACAGACCTTTGGAGGCACTGCTGACCGTGGGGCAGGAGATGGATTACGCTTATGATGAAGTCTGGCCGACGGAATTGAAAGTGCGCGTGCTGGCGGCTTATGGCGGCACGCTGCCAGCAAGGGAAGCCCGCTTTTTGGCGCGTAACTACAAGCCGCCGCGCGCCTGTCGCGTGTGTGGCCGCCCCGCCGACTGGCTGTTTACCAATGCCTGGCCGCTGGAGCCTTATTGCGACGCCCACGCCCGTCAACACCCTGATTGGGAAAAGCCCCACGCCTTCTTGCCTTATGTGAACTCGCCGCGGGTTGGGCTGTGCACCTACCGCGGCCCCGCCGAAGAAGCCTTGCGTTTCGAGATATCCTCGCCTGAATAA
>Ga0256833_1003735_pt1 | contig 10342 bp, 10 predicted proteins | sample 356284metaG_FD_190535 | JGI IMG/M metagenome (GOLD analysis project Ga0256833, IMG submission 190535) | Hydrothermal vent microbial communities from Mid Atlantic Ridge, Atlantic Ocean - 356-284 | ecosystem: Environmental > Aquatic > Marine > Hydrothermal vents | place: Atlantic Ocean: Mid...
TAAAACAGGATCAGGAAATTCCGGTTTGAGGTCGTATTTCAGTAGAACAACCCTCAAGTCAGTGGAAGGATCATCATCAGGCCCTGCCACTGAAAGTATCTCAGCATAAAATTTTTTCCTTTTTTCAACGAGATTAAAGATGACTTTAAATCCATCCTTTGCCCCCTTTGATTTTCCTTTCAAGACAGGGATTTTAACCGGCAGAGAGGGATCGTCAGGTTCCACTTCCCCTCTACCAGATGTTCCATAAAAGGTTCCCACATGCTTTTCTTTGGCCCGTTCAATGATTTTTACGACTTTCCCTTCAGGTTTTTTCCTCTTTCTTTTCGTTACAACCTGAACGAGCACCGTATCTCCCGAGAGTGCTCCTTTCATGTTTGATGGGGATATGAAGATGTCTTCTTCACCTTCAGGGGTGAGAAAGAAACCGAAACCCTCTTTGAATCTCTGGATTTTACCTTTAAGAAGGCCAATTTTTTCAGAAAGTCCCACTTTCCCGTCTCTGTTTCTATGTATGATTCCCTCCCTTGCAAGTTCATCCAGAATCTTTTTGAGCTGTTTTTTACCTTCTTTTTTTAGTTTAAGTTTTTTCGCCAGAGTGTTGGTGGATATGTACTTTCTCCTGCATTTTTTAAGTGTTTTGATGACTTTATCTCTTGTGAGAGCCATTTAATGGGAGCAGAATAGGTTTTGGATGTTGAATGACCGGGCAGCAAGGAGCGCTTCGTTTACGATTCTGTTGATTACCTCTTTGACCGGAAGAATTTCGTTGATCAGGGCGACAGATTGGCCTGCCATAAGAGAACCGTTTTCTAAATCCCCCTCTCTGATACCGAGTCTGGATCTTCCCCTGAACATAAGACCAATTTCCTCTGCAGATTTCCCCTCCCTCTCTGCTTTCAGGACTTCATCGGCGAATCTATTTCTTATTACCCTTGTGGGTGCCATGACACTTCCACCTATTAAGACGGTATCTTGATCCTTTGCTTTGACTATTGCATCTTTAAAAGCCGGATGGGCCTCACACTCTGAAGTAGCGACAAATCGAGTGCCCATTTGAATGCCTGATGCCCCTGCCATCAGTGCAGCGGCGAAACCCCAGCCGTCTGCAATTCCACCTGCTGCCACCACAGGCACATCCCCGAGTTCGCTCAAAATTGCCCTCAAAAGGGGAAATGTTGCTATCCCTTCCCTTCCGTTGTGACCTCCAGCCTCAGTGCCCTCTGCGATTATCACATCAACTCCCGCTTCAAAGGCCTTTTTAGCAAATTTTACAGAAGAAACCACATGGAAGACCTTGATGCCGTGATCCTTTAGTACAGGAGTAAAGAGTTTTGGATTTCCGGCTGAGGTAATCACAACAGGTACTTTCTCTTCAATGGCTATTTTTATCTGAGTTTCTGCATTTCCGTACATTATGGGTATATTAACGGCAAAGGGTTTATCAGTGGCGTCTTTTACCTGTCTTATCTGATCTCTTAGTTCTTCTTCGCTCATGGAACCCGCACCGATTGTTCCCAGCCCTCCATTTTTAGAGACTGCGATGGCAAGGGGAGAGGTGGCGGCCCACACCATTCCCGCCTGGATGATGGGATACTTTATACCCAGAAATTCACAGAGCTTCATTTACTCAGCCGATCTATGATAAGGATCAACAAACTGATGGTTGAAAGGATGGTATAAACGGTCGTAATACTGAGCTTGAAGCGTCTTCTCGGAATGTAAATGATGTCACCGGACCTGAGTCCCACATCGTACGCCGTCTGCTCATGCGTAATTGCCTTGTCTATGTCGATTTTTATTACCTTTGAGCCACGCCTGATTATTGCGCGACCTGGATCAGCATCAGGCATAAGACCTCCTGCAAGTGCTATTGCATCAGTTACCTTTGTGGCGCTTGTTATGTTATATACCCCGGGTTTTCTCACCTGACCGAGTATGTTTATCCTGAAAAGAGGAATTACATCGATCTCCGGTTTCTTCAAAAATTTTGAATACCTCCTATAAAGGGTATCCCGAAGTTCTTTCGCCGTCAGATGTGAAACCTTTATGTTGCCTATAAGAGGAAGGTAAATGGTCGTGTCCACATCCACCAGAAAGGTGTCCGAATACTCCGGGTGTCTATAGACTTTAACGAGCACCACATCTCCTGGCTTGAATTCAGCAGTATATGTAATTCCTCCCTGCAAAAGAATCGCGGCAATTACGACTCCAAACATTTGCTTCACTCTCCCAATAAAATTTTACTGAACTCTTCGAGCAGGATTTCTCTTGCTCTCTCGAGTCTATCTTTTATCGTGTTGTAAACGAGAAATCCCCTGCTTTTGTCTTCAAGTATTACCCCATCAAAGTCCTTATCCCGGATTTCGAGTTTCGCAGAAATCCCTGTCTCATTTAGAATACTTTCAACAAGGCTCCTGTCTTTTTTGCTCGTATAAACTACCACATCCCCGCCTTTGACTTCCCTGTATGCCTCAACAAGGAGAGATTTTAAGATTTCTCTGTACCTTTCTCTGTCCCGTGAAATTTTTGCGTACTCTTCTTCAAATCTTTTGACCACTTCGTTAATTACGCTGTGCCTTGCCTTTAAAATGTTGTCCTTTTCAATTTGCTTTGCCCTTCCAATTTCCCGGGATCTTTCAAGTTGCTCCCAGTATCTGAACTTTGCCTCTTCCTCTTCCCTTATTCTCTTGAGTTCAAGCTTTGCATGTTCAATAATGTTTTTTGCTTCTCCACGGGCTTCCTGCAGGATCTTTTCAACCTCTTCCCGGGCATTTTCCAGGATTATTCTTTTAACTCTTTCCCTTTCCATCAGAGCACAAAGAGAAGAATGGCAACGACAAATCCAAGAATTACTGCCGTTTCTGGAATAGCGATCATAATAATCACAGTTCCAGTCATTTCAGGCCTTTCGGCGATTGCACCGGCTCCAGCTGCTCCAATCTTTCCCTGTGCATAGCCTGTTGCGAGAGCTGGAAGTCCAATTGCAAGAGCTGCACCAAGGTAAAGTGCCCAGCTCCTTGCTGCCTGGGCTGCCTCCTCTGCAAAAGCAACCCCTGTGAGGCCCAGAATAACCACCAATATTGCTCCAAGTATTATCACTGCTTTACGAACCATGGCTACCTCCTTTTTTGAATGGATTATATTTCTTTCCTCCTGATATGTAAAACTTTGAGAAAAATTCAACAAATTGCAGCCTCAATCCCTGTATAGTCGGATCAAAAATACCGAGGATCATGTTTAAAGTGTGAAACAAAATTGCCACTGTAAAACCAAAGATAAGATTTGGAATCAAACCACCGAACATGTTCGCAATCATACCCAGAATAGCTGAAGAAAGTCCTATTGCCATAAGTCGGGCAAAGCTGAACATGTTGCCCATGGCAGAGAGAATTTCAATGGGTGCAACAAAGTTGTGCAGGTATGCCACAGCAGGCACAGATATGACGAGAAGCACAACCCCTATCTTTATGAGAATGCCTGGATAGCCTTTCCATCCACCTATAAGCATGAGTATTGGTCCTATGAAGGCGAGAGAGAGGCCGGTTAGCCCCACAAATCTTGCAAATTCATACCTGGCGTGTCTTGTATGGCCGAGCCGGAGATTGTTGATAAAACCCAGGAATACTCCGAGTATCACCTGTAAAACTCCAAAAAGCACGGCAACGACAAGAACCGTTTTAATCTCGTGCATTCTGTGAATCAACAGTGGGTGCATGCCGAGCCTCTCTGACAGATCCCCGAAGGCCTCTCCGTAGAGAAAGCCAAAGACGATACTCCAGAAGGATGTCCAGAGAAATATTATGGCGACCTGTCTGAGTACAATATTTTGCCGTGACTTTAAATAAAGCATACCGAAAAGCAAAAAGGCAACCGACCCGTATCCAAAGTCACCAAGCATAAAGCCGAAATATATGGGGAAGAAGAAATAGAGCAGGGGAGTGGGATCTATCGTTCCGTATATGGGGGGCTGGAAAATGGTCAATAGCAGTTGGAACGGCCTGAAAATAGATAAATTTTTAAATTTTACAGGCACTCTATGATACTCTTCCTTTCGGGGTGTTATGTCCTTTAAAACCAGTCTGTCTCTAAATTTCTGGCTAAGATATTTTTCAAATTTTTCAAAACCTTCTTCTGGCACCCATCCCCAGAGGAAGTAAAGAAAACGGGTTTGTCCCATATACCTGCTCTTTGCCTCAAGTATCTCAACTTCTTCCTGAACGAAACCCAAAAGTTTCTTCAACTTTTCACCGTGCTTATTTTTGAACTCTTCAATTCTTTTTTTATTTTTTTCAAGCTTTTCAGGTATCCTGGCAAGATCGGATTCAAGGGCCTCAACCATCCCCTCAACGGTCATTCCCATGTATTTCTCCGGGATTTTGAGTTCGCTGATCCCCTCTTTCCATATCAGCTCAGAGATTTCATTAATTCTCTCTTCCGGGGCGACTATGAGTCCTGCAAGTCTGTCTCCGCTTAAATCCGTTGATACTATTTCAAATTCAAGGTCGGGAAACTTTTCACCGATAAGATCCCTGATGTAGTCGAGGATTCGCGCTTCGCTTTTGGAGATGGTTATACCGATAAATCCCAAATTTTCGATATTTTTGTAAGTTGAAAGCAACTCTCTGAGGGCCGACAGGGCTTTTCTATAATCCTTTAGAAGTCTTTCCTCCTGCCTTATCCGCCTTTCTTCATCAACGATTGCTCTGTACTCTTCCCGCAGTTCATCTACTTCCTGCCCTATATTTTTACCCTGAATCACTTCCTCAGTATAATCTGAGATCAGGCCAAGATCCTGAACGATCTCTTTAAGGTCGTTTAAATACCCTTTAAATTGTTTTAATTTTTCAGACTCTTCAGGCGTAAATTCGAAATTAACAATATTGGGATCGTCTTTGGGCAGTTCTTCAAGGTGTAAAATACCGAATTTGTAGATTTCTTTGAGAAGATCGTCAACATCTTTTTTGGAGCCCGTTATTTCGACTTTGACCATTTTTTCAAGCATAATCCTCCTCCATCAGGCTAAAAAGATAAAGTCAGCATTTTGGTTATGTCAATTCAGATAAGGGGTTTACCTGATTTTGCCAAAACCCATGTCATAGACTGCGAAAATTCTATTCCATCTGACCTTTTCCCAGGGTTTACTCCATGGTGCCTGGGGGTTGTAAGAAAAGTAGATAATAAACGGTATCCCTATGATGAGTTTGTATGGAACTGGCCCCCAGTATCTCGAATCGTAGGAATAGTCGCGGTTATCACCAAGGGCGAAAACCGTACCTTCCGGCACAACAACGGGACCAAAGTTGTCTCTAACATAGGGATTCTGCATGAATTCTTTGTTCTCCCAGCTTTTCTGGTACATCCTCTGTGCTACCGGGTTGTCCGAAAGCCTGTATAGTTGGGGAAGTACATTGGGATCTTTGTGTACCGCATAAGGCTCTTCCACCTTCCTTCCGTTAACATACAGAACCTTGTCACGGATCATTACAGTATCACCAGGGAGAGCCACGCATCGCTTAACAAAATGCTTCCTCTCGTTCACCGGATACTTGAATATAATGATGTCCCCCCTTCTTGGTGTCTTCCATTGAGCTATCCTTATGTCAGTGTAAGGAATATCAATCCCATAAACGAACTTCAGTGCCAGTAAAACATCACCTGGTAAGAGGGTATCTTCCATGGACCCCGACGGAATCACATAGGGGTATACAAGGAACGCACGGATCAGAATTATTACGATTACTGTCCAGACGATGGATTTTACTTTCTTTGTCATTCTCAGAAACCTTTATAGAGACCCGAAGTATAAATATAAATTGCAAGGACCAGGAAAAATATGATGAGCAGAATCCAGAGTGTTTTTCTGCTCTCTGTTTGCTTCTCTTTTCTTCTCCTCTTTTTTAAAAAATTAAATTCAAGCATGTCAAAACCTCATTGATAGTCCTACGAGTGCCGTGTAAACAGATGGTAACTCATCGGTTGTTGATCTCAAATTTTTGGCAATTCCGGTAGGGTCAATTAATACTACATCCATGTTGAGAGAATCCTTTATAGATTCAACATCCTTGTTCCACTTCGTTGCTATGTTTAAGTAAACATGGAAATTTTTTTCTGGAATTCTTGCAACGGATCGCACGAAGTTTGCCTGTTTTCTTAAAAATTCCGGAAACTTCTTCTGAGAAAAACTGTTACCCCAGAATGGGGTTTTATTGTGGATGTAAACGGTGTAAACCGTGTCCCCCGTGATGTTAACTATAACACCGTTTTTTATCTCCTCATAAAATCTGAGAACGAAGTTGGTGACATTAAAAACACTCAGATCGAGGATTTCACAGTTTGCCCGGGATGCTTTAATCACTTCTTTTGCAAACTCTATCTCGTTCCCATCGGTGGAAACGAGGTGGACAGTGCCTCTGGCATCTTCAAACTTCTGCCATATACGGTCTTTTAGCGGAGGGAACTGTTCGTCAACGATCTTTTTTGCAACATCCCTGTACTTTTTTTGAATTGACCTGTAGAAAAAGCGTGCGGGGTTTACAAGTAAACCCCGCACGCTTTTTCTCTTTTTCTTCATAAACTCAAGCAAGTCCGATCGGGGAATATCGTAAACCTCTTTAACCTTCCCTTTTTTTAACTCCAACCCCTTACAGGATTCTCCAACTAACTCACAGAGAATCAACTCTCACCTTCCTTTTCTCCAGCTTCCCCTTCCTCTGAGGATTCTACCTTCTCTTCCTCGAACTGAAACTCTTCCTCTTCTTTTACCTCGAGATAGTCAATATCGTCCTTCTTCTTGGCGAGTACGATGAAGATCAGGGTATTACCGACCCAGTGAATGACACCCCAGTAAGAAAGGGCGACGAAGATTATGAGGTACAGGAGGATCCCAAAGAAAAATCCTACAACAGCTTCAGGAATGGAAAGTGCCTTAACGGTGGTGGGATAGAGTAACGCATCTGCTCCGAGTATTCTCAGGATGGGCTCGAGTCCGTAAAGCGAGGGATGTTCAGGTAAATAGGAGAGGGCAGCCTGTTCAATTCTTATAAACTTTTCACCCATCAACCATCCTGCACTGAGAACCCAGTGGGCAATGTAAAGACCCTTTGCTATTGCCCATGCAAAGATGCCAAATGCTATTGGCTTTATTACATAAAGGAACACCTCGTAGCCTACGAACCTCCAGTTCTGATCATTCAGGGTAGAAAACAGTTCAAAGAGGGCATCGAATGTGTCGGAATTGGTTACTGCGACAATCGGGACCACCAGGAAGTAGGCAAGTGCAAGGGCGAAGAGGAGATAAACAATAAAGACGACGGTAAATACCACAGGGATACTCATGAGAAGAAGGACGAGTTCCCCGAGCCAGGGAATTTTCCCTATCAATCCCAGAATGACACCGCCAATAAGAATAAAGACTATTACAAGCAGAATGGTTATTGGTGTAAATACGGCCGATTTTCCCTGTGTAAATGCAAATTTAAGCGCCTTCTTTATCTCGTAGAACTCATCTCCCTTGAGCTGTTCATAGGTAATCTTTGAAATTGCAACACCGAAGAAAATCTGGGTTATGGCAAACAGTACAAGACCCAAGTAAACAAAAAACCATCCCCAGAAAGTCAGAGGCTCCCCTATTGGAACGGGAATGTAGTGATATCCACTCCATATTTCACTTATTGATATTCCGGAGGTAAGGAACCCTATGTAGGCAAAAATGGCGTATAAAATTGTCCCCACAATCAGGCCAAGAAATTGAACATAAATCTTTTTGGCACTAAAAGCAAACCGGGCCGCTCTCGGAACATCCTTGTAATTGTAATGTAGCTTTACTGCCATTTCCCAACCTCCTATGTTTCTTTTCCTGAAATATAACAAACACAAATGGTTCTGTCAACTTCACACACAGGAGGTTCAAAAGGGTTATTTTAGTTTCTTACGAGTTTTAGGCCGATCAGGGCGGCCCCGTAAGCCCCCATAAACTGGGGATGATCTGGTAAAATGACCTTTTCTCCTGTCTCCTCCTCGATCATCTTTCTAATAGCAGGATTTTTGACCACGCCCCCTGACAGCATAAGTGGTGGCACCAGTCCAACGCTTCTTATCATCGCTACAATTCTTTTAACCAGTGCCCTGTGAAGACCTTTCAGGATGGGTTCTACTTTAACGCCGTGGGCAATCATTGAAATTATTTCGGATTCGGCAAAAACCGTGCATGTACTGGAGATTGTAACCTCATCTCTGGATGCCAGAGCGACTTCTCCCATATCCTGAAGTTTTACCCTGAGACGACCCGCCGTGTTTTCAAGGAATCTTCCCGTGCCCGCGGCACACTTGTCGTTCATGGTAAAGTCAACCACTTCACCGTTTGGACCGATAATAATCACCTTGCTATCCTGACCGCCTATGTCAACGAGTGTTCCTCCATGACCAAGCTGTTTAAATACACCCCTCGCATGGCAGGTAATCTCTGTCACTTTTTTGGTCGCCTGATGAACAAGGTTTCTTCCGTATCCTGTTGCAACTATCGGTTTACCCTCAATGGGGCCGGTTTCTTTTTCTATAAGGTTAAGAAACTTCTGTACCTGATCTTCCACCCTCGGGTCGGCAGGTTCTATGTAGCTCCAGACGAACTTTCCTTCTAAGTCAACTCCCACTATTTTTGCGGTTGTTGAGCCCACATCAATTCCAATTGAAGCGATCATGTTTCCAGCATCTCCACAAAGGACTCAAGTCTTGCTTTTACCTGTTCGTCTGCAAAGGCGCGGGGATCGTTGTGGTCAGCTTCCAGTAAAAGTGCAGGTATCCCGTACTCCTGGATCAATCTGTTTCTCTGATCCACCTGTCCTATGGAGTAGGGTTTGCATGACCTATCCGAGTGGAGAATTGCTCCATCAAGATCAAATTCATCAACCATTTCTCTCATCTTCTCGAGTTTGTATCCGGTCCCCCTGTTGAGTATAGGATAAATGTAGGTCTTTGCCATGGATTCAAGAGGCTTTTCAGGATCAATCAGGGGTGCCAGCTCACCCCACGCCATGGTGTAGGTGGAAGCAACCACAGAAATACCCCTTTCTCCCAGAAACTCAGCAAGAAACCTCAGTTTGTACCATATCGGTAGATTATCCCAGAGGAGTCTTTTCTTCTCCCTTTTGACTGCCCCGATTCCCCTTTTTATTCTGTCGTCAACCTCTTTGAGCATAAGTGCATAAAAATCCACCGTTTCTGGTTTCCCCCTCATTTCAACGATCGGTGCCATGTGGATGAACTGATCAAAAACCGATATGGGAGCGGGCTTTGCCCTCCCCCTGTACATTATCTCCAGCCAGAGTTCAGAAGCTTCTTTACTGAGCCTTACCACTTCTTTAAGTTTTTTGTATTTTAAACTTTTCCGTGCCACTCTTTCTGCCACAGGAATGGACTCCTCAAGCTGTTTTTTTACATACTGGATTGCATGTTCAGGTGCGTCGTCATAAACAAATGGTGTGTCAATAAGGATCAGTGGTATCTTAAAGTGTCTTGCGAGAACCCTGTACCAGAAGAGGACTGTCTGGCAGATGTTTGTACAGGCCAGGAGCAGGTCGGGTTTCGGGAGTCTTCCCACCGGCGTTTTACCTGATAACATGGCTCCTATGTCCGTTCTCGCATAGGAACAGATGTCTCTGGAAAATCCGTAGTTTTCAGCCTCTTCTGAAAGTTCCACTGCAACTCTCCTTGTTCCACAAAGAGCTCCGTGATTTTCGGGGTAAAGGACATAGAAGCCAAGTGCCTGCAGTATCTCCACAGGTCCTCCAGATGTTACCCACGCAACCGGTTTGACTCCGCTTGCATATCTGCCCTCAAGGTAATGCTTTGAGATCAATTCTTTTGTCCTGGCACTGATTTTCAGCGGGGGGGCGAGAATGTCCGTTCGCCACCTGGCAGGAACTCTGCGTCTTTCAGACTTAAACCTCTGATACTTCAAAAACAGTGCTCCTGCCACCTTCACATTCCAGATGTATTTTAGATACCTCATTCGAGCACCTCCAGAAAGGCCTCGATTCTCGTAACGGTCTGGTGAGGCAGGGGATCGTTTATGTCAACTTCAATATTTACGACAGGAATCCCTTCTGACTTCAGCAGGTTGCGGAGTTCGGGAAGATCGAACAGTTCAGGCTCGCAGAACTTTACTGTATAAAATATGATTCCGCGTGCCCCGGTTCTTTTTACCATTTCCAGAAGATAACGGAATCTATCTTCTATGGGGCTACCTTTTGTGACATCTGGTGGACCGTTTAAGATCCTTTCCGCCATTCTCAAAAAAGGATCGTCGGATTTTCCAGATGGATAAAGTCTTCTCCCGCAACAG